>Ga0315274_10000322_pt1 | contig 75310 bp, 65 predicted proteins | sample YL17G02_20_MG_FD_203700 | JGI IMG/M metagenome (GOLD analysis project Ga0315274, IMG submission 203700) | Sediment microbial communities from Yellowstone Lake, YNP, Wyoming, USA - YL17G02_20 | ecosystem: Environmental > Aquatic > Freshwater > Lake > Sediment | place: USA: Wyoming | collected... | reverse complement strand
GCCGAAGGACGCATTGACGGTCAGAGCGCCTTCGGAAAGGCGCCGGCGGGAGTAGCCGCCCTGGCGCGCGAGCTGGGCATTCCCGTCGTCGCGCTGGCCGGCTCGCTGGGCCCGGACTATGAGAAGCTCTACGATTGCGGAGTGGCGGCGGTGTTCGGCATCTGCGATCGCCCCATGCCCCTTGAGACGGCCTTCGTCGAGGCGGAGCAGCTCCTGGAACGAGCGGCGGAATCCCTCCTGAGGTTCTGGAACGCGGCCGCTGGAAAGGGCAGGCGCCGTGGGTGAACTCGAACTGATCGAATACATCCGCGGCCTCGCATCGGGGCACGCGCCCGAGTGGCTTCAGGTCGGCATAGGCGACGACGCGGCCGTCATCGCCCTGCCCTCGGGGGACAGGATAGTCCTGACGACGGACATGCTCGTCGAGGGCACACACTTCGAGCCTGGCACGCCGCCGAAGGCCATCGGACGCAAGGCCGTGGCGCGCGCCCTGAGCGACATCGCGGCCCTCGCCGCGCGCCCCCTCTGCGTGGTTGCCGCCGTGTGCTTCAACAAGGAATGCAACCGGGAGTTCCAGCGCCGGATCTGCAAGGCCGTCTGGGAGGCGTCCCTGCAATTCTCCGCTCCCTTGGTGGGCGGCGACGTGTCCGAAGGCGAAGGCCCTCTGAGCCTCACTGTCACCGCCGTCGGCCTGCCAGGCCCGAAGGGGGTCGTCACCCGCGCAGGGGCTCTACCAGGCGACGCCGTGTGCGTGACGGGGACGCTCGGCGGCTCGCTGCGCGGAAGGCACCTGAGCTTCACGCCGCGCATCGCAGAGGCCCTCGATCTGGCGGAGCGATTCGAGCTGCACGCGATGATCGACGTCAGCGACGGCCTGAGCACGGACGCGCTGCACATCGCGCAGGCGAGCGGCCGCGGAATAACGCTGAAGGCCGAGGCGATTCCCGTCTCGGAGGATGCGCTCGCCCTCAGCCGCGAAGGAGAGGGCCACGAGGACCCCGTGCGGCATGCCCTGAACGACGGGGAAGACTACGAGCTGGTCTTCTGCCTGCCGGAGCGCGACGCGAAGGCCGCCGCGGCGAGCGGCGTGCTCGGGACGCTCGTCTCGATCATCGGCGCGGTTACGTCGGAGAAGGACTCGTTCATAGTCCGCCCCGGCGGCGCGCGAGAGCCACTGCGAGGCGGAGGATGGGAACACCTGACCGGGTAGACACGCAGCCGCTCAAGCTCACCACCGAGTCCCCCGAAGCGACAATGGAGCTGGGGGCGCGGTTCGCCGCGCTGTGCAGGGCAGGCGACGTGGTCGGCCTTCAAGGCACGCTCGGCGCTGGGAAGACGTGCTTCGTCAAAGGCATGGCGCGCGGACTGGGCGTGGGTGACGAGCGGGCGGTTACCAGCCCGAGCTTCGTCCTCCTGCATGAGTATCGCGGCCGGCTCACCCTCTATCACTTCGACGCGTATCGCCTGGCCGACGCCAGCCAGATGGAGGAGATCGGCTGCCAGGAGGTGTTCGACAGCGGGGGCGTGAGCGTGGTCGAGTGGGCCGACCATGTGCAGGACTGCCTGCCCCCGGAGCACTTCATGCTCACCATCCGCCTCTTGGGCCCACGCCGGCGCGAGTTCTCACTGACCGCCGCCGGCGCAGGTCCCACTTCCCGCCTGGCGGGGATGTTCGGCTCGCTTGAGGGTCCCGGCGCATAGACACGCTCGGCGGTTCCGCCCACCACCTTGCGCCACCGGGGTGCATCTGCTACCATCGGCGGGCGAGATGAGCATACGCATCCTGCCCAAGAGCGTAGCGGACAAGATCGCCGCCGGCGAGGTCATCGAGCGCCCCGCCTCCGTGGTGAAGGAACTCGTCGAGAACTCCGTAGACGCGGGCGCAGAGCGCATCGAGGTCGAGATGGAAGCGGGGGGCGCGAAGCTCGTGCGCGTGGTGGACGACGGCTGCGGCATCGAGCCCGCCGACCTACCCCTCGCCTTCCTCAGCCACGCCACCAGCAAGCTGACCACGGAGGAAGACCTCTTCAGCGTGCGCACGATGGGTTTCCGGGGCGAGGCGCTGTCCAGCATCGCCGCCGTCTCGCAGGCGCGGATCGTATCCCGCCCCCACGACTGCGACGCCGGCTGCGAGGTGCGGGCCGAAGGCGGAGAGCTGAGCGACGCGAAGACGTGCAGCGCCCCGCCGGGCACCCAGGTGGAGGTGCGCAACCTGTTCTACAACGTCCCCGTGCGAAGGAAGTTCCTCAAGTCGCCGGCCACGGAGATGGCCCACGTCACTGAGGCCGTCACGCGCCTCGCGCTCGCGCACCCAAAGATACACTTCGTGCTCACCCACAACGGCCGCACGGTGTTCAACCTCCCCCCGTCCGACGACCGCGCGCGCCGAATAGGCGAATTCTTCGGACGCGAGGTGGCTGAGAACATCATCCCCATGTCGGCCCGCCACCCCGAACTGGAGGTCGAGGGCTACCTGCTGCCGCCCTCGGTGGATCGCTCGAACACCACGATGCAATACACCTACGTCAACGGGCGCTACGTGCGGGACAGGACGCTGCTCGGCGCCGTCGCGCAGGGCTACCGCGGCCTGATGATGCCCCATCGAAGCCCGGTCTGCTTCCTGTTCCTCACGCTCGACGCGAGCGACGTGGACGTGAACGTCCACCCCACCAAGATCGAGATCCGGTTCCGCCACGGACGAGAGATCTACGCGCGCCTGCTGGAGGCGATCAAGGAGACCCTGCGCCAGGCGAAGCTCACGCCCCAGGTCTCGCTCTCGACCGGGCGCGCCGACCAGCCCGATCAGAAGCGCGAAGCGATACGGCTCGCCATCTCCGACTTCTTCGCGGACCGCAAAGAGGCCGCAGAGGAACCGCCGGGCCATGCAGCGGCACACGGCCCGGGGAGTGCCGACGCGACTCCGATGCGCAGGCCCCCTCCGGCGAGCGGACCTACCGCCACCCTGCCGCAGGTGCAATACGGCGGCTGCGTCCAGGTGCTCGACAGCTACCTCATCGAGGAGGCGCCCGAGGGCATAAACGTCATTGACCAGCACGCGCTCCATGAGCGCATCCTCTACAACTCCATGCAGCAGCGCCTCCACTCGGGCCCGCTCAACAGCCAGAGGCTGCTCGTGCCGGAGCTGGTGGAGCTGCCGAAGCCGGAGTTCTTCGCCGTCATGGAACTCCAGGACGACCTTGCGCGGTTCGGAATGGAGCTGGAGCCGTTCGGCGACAACACGATAATCGTCCGCTCATACCCGCAGATGCTGCGGCAGTTCGACGGGCGCGCGTTCTTCCAGGACCTGCTGGAGGAGATGGAAGGCCCGGAGGGAGCGCGCAAGGTGGAGGGGCGGCTTGAGAAGTTGCTCAAGCTCATGGCCTGCCGGGGCGCGATCAAGGCAGGCGAGCGGCTCAGCCCGCCGCAGATCAGGAACCTGCTCGATCAGCGGGCGGGCGCCGGGCAAACCGACACCTGCCCACACGGACGCCCGACGGCGATCCTGATCACTCGCAAGGAACTCGATAAACAGTTCCGCCGCACGTAACGGCGCAGTCAACGGCCGAGTGAGCAGTGAGTAGTAAGCAGTCAAGGCAAGACGAACAGTGGGCGTCGCGTCCTCCCCCTACCCTCACCATCGTTCCCTCTCCCACCGGGAGAGGGATGGGGAGAGGGCGAAGGTTAGACGTGTGCCGAGGGTGTCAGGCCAAACGGCAAGCGCATCCTGCCGCGGGCTACCACCTGCCGCTTTTCCTCTTCTGCGGCTTCGGCAGGTCGCGGATGGACGCCAGGGATTCCCGAAGTTTCCCATCGGAGAGCGTCGCGTCAACAAGCTTCCCGGCGAGGAACGCCTCGTAGGCCGTCAGGTCAAGCAGCCCGTGTCCGCTGTAGTTGAACAGGATGACCTTCTCCTTGCCTTCCTCGCGTGCCTTGACGGCTTCCTGGATCACTACGGCGACCGCGTGGCTGGTCTCAGGCGCGCAGATGGGGCCTTCGGTCTGAGCCCACAACAGTGCGGCCTCGTAGCATTCGATCTGGTCCAGCGCCCTCGGCGCCAGCAGGCCTTCCACGATGGCCTGGCTCACCAGCGGCGCCATGCCGTGGTAGCGCAGCCCCCCGGCGTGGATGCCGAGAGGGATGAACGTGTGGCCGAGGGAGTACATGGGCAACAGGGGCGTCGTCCCCGCCGTGTCGCCGAAGTCGTAGACAAACGGGGCGCGCGTCATCGTCGGGCAGGCCGTGGGCTCGACCGGGATGACGTCAATCTCGGCGCCGTGAATCTTGTCCAGCACGAACGGGAATGACAGGCCGGCGAAGTTGCTCCCCCCTCCGGCGCATGCGATGATGACGTCCGGCCCCTTCTCGCCGGCGATGGCGAGCTGCTTCTTCGCCTCCAGGCCGATGATCGTCTGGTGCAGCAGAACGTGGTTCAGAACGCTGCCGAGCGAGTATCGGGTCTTGCCCGACTTATCAGAGACCGCTTCCTCGATGGCCTCGCTGATCGCAATGCCCAGGCTGCCGGGTGTATCGGGCATCTTTGCCAGGATCTCCCGTCCGGCCCTGGTCTCGTTGCTGGGACTGGCGACGCAGTTCGCGCCCCAGACGCCCATCATCACCTTCCGGAACGGTTTCTGGTCGAAGCTTATGCGGACCATGTAGACCTTGCATTCGAGGCCCACCAGCTTGCACGCGAAGGCGAGCGCGCTTCCCCACTGGCCTGCGCCGGTCTCGGTCGTCAGCTTCTCGATGCCGAACTGCTTGTTGTACCACGCCTGCGCGACGGCCGTGTTCGGCTTATGGCTGCCGGGCGGGCTCACGCTCTCGTCCTTGTAATAGATGCGCGCCGGCGTCTTGAGGTGGTCTTCCAGGTAGACGGCCCTTCGCAAGGGAGTCGGCCTCCAACGCCGCAGTATGCCCAGGATGTCCTCCGGTATGTCAATCCAGCGCTCCTGGCTCACCTCCTGCTCGATCAGGTTCATGGGGAAGATGGGGGCCATCGTCTCCGGCGTGATGGGCGTTCCATCGGCCGTCAGAGGCGGCAGGAGCGGCGTGGGCAGGTCCGCGGCAATGTTATACCACTGCCGCGGCAGTTCATTCTCGCCGAGCTGAATCTTGATCTCCTGCATGGTCTTGTCCTCAGAGACTCCGTGTTAGGGGAAGCAACCACGATAGCACGCCGGCCGCGGACGGTCAAACTCGTTGGGGGACAGGATACCGGTTCGCCGGGAGCGGGCCGCTGAGTTGCACCGCAAGGGGTTGAAGTTCCGGAGGGAACGTCGTAGGATTATGATTGAGCAGGTCACGGGCTGCGGGTTAGCGACATGGCGTTCGGGTGCAGTGTGCCGGCCGACTGCGGGCGAGTGAGGGTGAGGCGATGATGAGCCAAGACACGACTAAAACATGCAAGATGTGCTACCGGCAGATACCGGACAGAGCGAGGAAATGTCCGTACTGTCGGACGACTCAGCGTTTCCTCTCCATGACTATCGTCCTTCCCAGCATGTTGGCGCTGCTCAGTGGGGGTGTATTCTTCCTCGTCGGAGGCGTCATGGGATACGTTTTGTCAGAAGTACAGCAGCGGAAAGAGGACTTCACGCACTATAGAGGCCAGATTGTTGTCGTGGACTCGGAGATGCTTTTTGGGAAGGATGAAAAGGGTCGGACCGTGTCCGTCGTTGGGATCCTGAAGAACAACACACAGATTCCCTGGGAACACGTCCAAGTCGAAGTGCGATTCTTTGACGGAGGGGGCAGGCTCATCGACGCCGGGCTTGATGACAGACTTGGCGGAGCGATCCCGCCGGGCGCTGAGAACGCGTTCAAGGTTGTCCTGAAACCTAATCTCCCAGACGAAAGATACGCGTCCTACAAGGTCTTCGTACGATACGCCGAAGACGCAGGGCACCTGTTCTGAAGGTCAGGGGGCGGCGTGATGGGCCTGGCCAACGGTCCGGCCCTCGCCGATAGGAGGTAAGATGAGCAACGAACAGGCCATCAAGACGTGCCGGATGTGCTATCAGCAGATCGACAAGCGGGCCAGGAGATGTCCATACTGCGGGACGGCGCAGAGCCTGTGGGCCCACCCTCTGATCGGTTTCATTCCTGCTGCCGCCCTCATGGCCGCGGTAATGATTGCCTTGGGAATGATGATCCGCCTGACCGTGGTCGGTGTCTTTGGGCGGGGCGAGCCCTTCGCAGGACACAGGGGCGAACTCGAAGTGGTGGAGTCCGACAGGTTTTTCGGCAAGGACTCCCGCGGCATAGAAACGGTCACGGGCGTGGGCATCATCAGGAACAACGGTTCCATACCCTGGCGGGACGTCTCGGTCGAGGTGCGCTTCCTGGATTCGCAAGGGAGGCTATTGGACACCGCCATGGACTACGGTTTCAACCGGACCGTAATGCCCAATGATGATAGCGCCTTCAAGGCGAGCGCTTCGTTGCGCAAGCCTCAGGAGGAGTATGCGTCCCACAAGGTTTTCGTGTGTGGTGCGGTTGATGCCAGGTCGAATTGGCCGTGATATGGGGAATTGGTGATAGTATTCAGTCCCCCAATCATCGGACGTTCTGAGCAGGGCGTTTCCGGCGCCCCCTTTCAGCCTTCGTAGTCCGCGCGCGGCGGACGAAGTAGGCTCGCCGTTGGTGCCCCACTCTCTCTGCTCACGCATTTGCCAGCGCACCAATCAGTGGCAATCTGCGTTAATCCGCGGCTATATTCTTTGTGGCGTTTGCAGAGGATGGCCTACCGGCCGCGGCGGGAGCGGTCCACTATCTCCGTGCCGACGCCGGTGTCGGTGAAGATCTCAAGCAGCAACGAGTGCCGCAGGCGGGCGTCAATGATGTGCGCCTTGGGCACGCCCGCCTCGATCGCCTCCAGGCACGCGGCGACCTTCGGGAGCATGCCGCCGGTTATCACGCCCCGCGCGATGAGGTCGTCCGCCTCGGCCCTGTCCACGCTGGAAAGAAACGAACTCTCGTCGCCGGGGCGCGCCATGATGCCGTGCACGTTGCTGAGGAAGACGATCTTCTCCGTGACGAGTTCGCGCGCGATGGCCGCCGCTGCGCTGTCGGCGTTGACGTTATAGAGCTGCCCGGAATCGTCCTGCCCGATCGGCGGCACGGTGAGTATCGTGCCCTCGCCGGTGATCGCATCCACGCTGTCCCTGTCAACGCTCACCACGTCGCCGACGAACCCGACGTCCACCTCTTCGCGGCGGCCGTCGTCCGCGACGACGGTCGTGGTCCTCTTGCGCGCGCGCAGCAGGCTTCGGCCGTCGCGGAATGCGGACACGGCGCGGCCGCCGTGGGCTTCGATGCGCCGGATGATCTCCGGGTTGACCTGCTGGGTGAGCACGCGCACGGCGATGTGGAGCGTCGCCTCGTCAGTGACGCGATGCCCGCCGACGAATCGCGCCTCTAGTCCCGCCTCTTTCATGGCGCGCGAGATGTGCGGCCCGCCGCCGTGAACGAGGATGGGGCGGATGCCGACGGTGGCGAGGAACACCACGTCTTCCAGCACGTCGTCCATGACGCGGGCATCTTCCATGGCGCTGCCGCCGAACTTGATGACGACCAGTTTGCCCTTGAATTGCTGGACGTACGGCAGTGCTTCGATGAGCGCTTCGGCCTTGCGCACCGCTTCTTCCACGTTTGCCTCCGGGTTGGAGCAACCTTGGCCCTTAATTGGCCCTTAACTGGCCCAAGATTGTATCAAGATTGGCCCGACTTTGCAGGGGCGGCACGGTGCGGGTTTCTGCCCGTTTTGGGGGGCATTTTGGATGATCCGGACATGTTGTCCATGCTGCGACAACTCAATCCGGTACGCTTGACAGAGCACCGTCAGTCGGCTAGGCTACAAGCCTTCTCGTCTACCCGCGTGCGGCTGGGGAGGAGCCATGAGAATAGGTTTTGCCAAACGAGACATCACGCCGCCCGTGCTGCCCAAGGGGGACATGTCCCTTCCGATCATCGGCTGGTGGTGGAACAGAGCGACGGAGTATCGCGAGAGCCATGACGGCCGAAGGCGTGGGATGCGGATTCACCTACATCGGCGTGCCGATCTTCCTGTGCATGGAAGCGTGCTGCAGCAAAGTCACATTCGGCACGTCACAATACCCCTTCGTCGGTCCTCAGGCCTCCAGGGAGTATGAGTACACGCAAGGAATGTGTCCTAAAGCGGAGGAGCTGCTCCAGCACCTCATCACGATACCGCTCAATGAGAACATGAGCCGCAAGAACATCCTCAGCATAGCGAGCGTGATCCGGAAGGTTGGGCGTCTGCTGGCGAGGTGAACTCGGTCCCGCCGGGCGGGCACCTCGATGCGTGTGCTTGAGACGACGTGGGGAAGCAGTTGGTGCAAGTGCACAGAAGTTGTGTCAATTGAACTGCGATTAGAGGCGAGGAATTGCGAATGGCGAACGTGGTGAAATCTTCGTGGTTCGGGCGACAGGTCAACGTCCTCTTGGTGTCCGGGAAGTCTGTGGTCGGAGAACTCGCCGAGGTCACCGACAACTACATCGTGCTCAACACCAAGAGCGGTGAGCTTCAGGTGATGGTCCACGCGATCGTGGCAATCCGCCCCGAGAGCAGCGAGCCACAGAAGGCCGCCATCTGAGGCACGCACCGCAGGTTGTCTTGAATCACTTGCCTGGCCCGATGCCGAGTGGGGGTCACCTTGGCATCAGCGGCTTTGCTGCCGTCTCGAATGTCAGGCCCTCGATGTAACGGCTGGCTTCCCCAAGGATTCCCGCGTAATTGCCGTACGCGCAGGCAACGTGGTGGATGTAAGGCCCTTCAATGAAGGTGCGTTCCCACGCCGGCCAGTCGTCCACAGCCATCCAGCAGTAAACGTTTTGGGTCTCCGGCCCTTCCACCGTATGCCCTTCTCCGGCGACAAGGCGGTAATCGCCCCGGTCGCCGTCGAAACGGCAGACCGTGATGGGGCCGTCCTTCAGGCGCCAGTGACATGAGCCGGGCTGGATGCCAGGCAGTATCCAGTGCGGCCCGACCGAAGCCGGGGCCTGCTTATGCCGCAGCCCCAGTGGAAAGCCGCAGTGCCACAGCAGCACCGCGTCGTCGCGCTCGGGATGGCGGATCGTGAGGTCGGCAAGGAACGTGGGCGATTCGTCGAATCCCGCGCGCTGGAGCAAGACAGAACTGACGGCCCCGTGTATGTCGGTCTCGGTCGCCGCAGGAATCCCCTGCTCGGTCACCTCTGCAAGTGAGAACTCGACCATTGCGCCCAGCTCCTCGCAGATAGACATGAACGATTCCACGGCGAACGCGGTAAGCCCCAGCTCGTCGGCGCGACTGAGCAGCTCGTCGCGGAACGCAAGTGTGTTCACCACCGCGTCCATCGTGTCGAAGCCTTCGAAAGAAATGCTTTCCTTGAGGCTCTCGATCTCGTCGGAGTAAGCCTCCCTGTTCGATGCGGCGCGCGCCTTGGTGTCTCGGACGATCGAGATCATATCGATGGGAACGACCTCGATGCCGAAGCGCTCCAGCAGTTCGCTCTCATTGATGATGCACGTCCAGAAGAAGTCGATGCGTGTCCCCACCTGGCCGATGCGCATGGTGCGCATACCTTTGACGACATTCGCGACGGCCATGAAGTCACGGATGCCCTGCTCCAGGCGAAGGTCGTCCATGCGGCAGTTCTCGATGTAGGTGAACGGCACGCCGAGCTTGTGAAGGACCTTGCTGCTCGCAAACAGACCGCAGAGGGTGTCGCGCAGCCGCGTGCCGTCAGGGAGGGGCGTCTCATCCCTCGGCCCCCACAGGAGCACGGGCACGCCGAGCTTCTTGCCGATCATGCCGCAAGCCCCTTCGGTGCCGAAGTTGCAGTGGGGCATGAAGACGCCGTCAATGCCCTGCCGCTTCATGTGCGCCACAACGGGATTGACGTGACTCTGGTCGCGAACCATGCCGTCGGGTATCACGCCATCCACGCTTACATACCGGATGCCCATGCGGGACAGCAAGTCCTCCGTCCTCCGCTTGTACGCAAGGGCGTCTTCGTGGGAGAAGACGAACTTGCCTATGGGCACCAACCCGAGCAACTGCGCTTGTTTTTTGCGGACATCCACCACTGATCCCTCTCTTCAGGTTACTCGGCACATCTGCGATCCTGGCATCGTCGGACGGTCAATCCGCGCCGGGACGATAGTTGGCGAACAGGCGGCCCCATCCGCTGTTGGCCAGCCAGTCTTTCACGACCCTTCTCCCCTTGGTGGCGTACCAGAGTCTGTCGTGGTATATCGCGGACGCGAATATGAAACAGTGAACAATCGGAGTATGAAACATTAGGTGCTGGAGCCGACGCAGGGGGCCGAACCAGAAGACCTTCCCGACGCGGGAGGCGAGGTTGTTGCCGGTCTTGAAACCCCACCTCTCGCGCGCTGCGTCCTCGTCTCCCACAATCTCGATCTCTTCAGTGCGTCCGACACCGAGTCCCTGTTCGTGCGCTAGGCGGATGTAAAGCTGCTCCATGGGGTCAAAACCCATCATTCTTGCCGCGACGGCGTCTATCGCCACGCAATCATCCGATGCGAGCAGCACGTTCTTCTCGACAGGCTTCATCGTCCGCGGACCGGGGCCGTCGCCGGCTATCGTGCCGTCCATGACGGTGAAGATACCCGGATGAATCTCCTTCTGTATCGCCAATAGATCCACGAGCGTTTCGTGGATGATGGAATGGCAGTAATGGCGACTGTTGTCCAGGAGGCCCCCGAAGGCGTTCTTCATTGCACCGCTGGTATTTGTGTAAATGTGGCACTTGGCAGTGGGTAGGTGAACCACATTCTTGCCGATGAAATAGTCAGGGATGCGAATGCCAGCCCTTTTGAACACCCTGTCCAAGACATTCATCTTGACTTTGGGTTCATAGACGATCCAGCGCATGTCCGATTCCCTGAAGTTGTATTTGATCGGCACGCCGTAGTGTTCGCACACGAGCCGTTGCTTGTTCAGGACTTCACCGACCTCGGCCTTGGTGACCACCGTCTCATTCTCGACGCAGACAAGGTCGCTGAACCCCGCGTTTTGCAGTCCCAGGATGGTGCCCTCGAGCTGCCACGGAGTGGTGTCGGCGCCCGGGTAAAGCAGGTGCCATGACAGGTTGTTCTTGAGGATTGTGGCCGCTGACCTGTCGAGCGCCCTGTCAACGCCCGCGAGTGCCATCAGCCGCTGTATGTCGTCAAGCACGGACTGCGGCCTCGTCCTGACAACGCTCACTTTCCCGGGCATGCTCCACCTCGAATAGCCTTCGGCAATCGCTGCTGCCTGCGGCTGTACGGACCCCAGGGCTGATGCGACTATGGCAGGAGTTCAGACAACAGTTTTTGAAGCTGCGGGCCGCACAATATGACTCCAACGGCTGCGGCCCCCCACAGGACTATGGTTGCCTGAAAAGGCCTGTCACGCAGGATCAGGTCCGTGGGATCGGCGTACGTTCCACGCATCGAAAGCATGGCAAACCGACCGACGCCGTAGACGACAAAGGGAAGCGTGTACGCCAGATAGGGTGTGCCGAATTGCCCAACGGTTCGTCCGGCCGTGGCATAAAGAAGGAAGGCCACGATCGCGATACCCGCTGACAGGGTGACCAGGTGGCTGAGCAGGTCGGTTGTGTATTCCCCGAACAGAGGCCGGTGTTGGCTCGCAGCCTCCGGTTCTCCGAACGTGGCCAACTCGTTATAGCGCTTGCAGAATCCCATGAACAGGCACAGGGCGAAAGTGCATATCAACAGCCAGGGACTGATCTCCACGCGTATGCTCACTGCCCCCGCCAGCGCGCGCAGGACAAACCCCATGGCTATGCATATCACGTCCAGCAGTATCCTATCGCGGAGGTAAAGGCTGTAGGCCACCTGCAGGCCGAAGTAGGTGAGTATCACGACCGCAAGGGGCAGGTTCACCGCAAGCGCCAACACAAGCGAGGCCGGCAGCAGAACAACGGCTTCCATGCTCGCGGCCGCGACACTCACACTGCCGGACGCCAACGGCCGGGCTCGCTTGACCGGGTGCAGGCGGTCGCTTTCGCGGTCCCTGATGTCGTTGAAGACGTATGCTGCACTTGCAGCCAGCGAGAAGGCAGCGAAAGCGACCCCCGCCTCCAGCCACGCACGGCCGTCGAGGAAACGTTTGGCGAAAACAAGCGGTATCAACACAAATGAGCTCTTCACCCAGTGCCGCGGCCGGGCGAGCCTGACGAGGTTGCCTAGTTGGTCGGCCATAGGCGAGCTCAAGGTGTTGGGCGTGCATTACCTGGCAGCAGCCACGGCATGAGCGCGCGACCTCAGCCATTCTCCGCCAACACAGCCCGTGGTTCAAGCGGCGGACGACCCCACAGACAAGAGGAAGAGCACCGAAAAAACGCGGGTCATAATTCCAACCCGCGCCACAGAATGCTTGGTGGGCAGGGCCGGACTTGAACCGGCGACACCAGGATTTTCAGTCCTGTGCTCTACCAACTGAGCTACCTGCCCATCGGCCGGTTTCTCAAGATTCTACTCTGATGCTTTCTTTCGGTCAAGCAGGCGGGGTCACCCCGCGAGTTTGCCCCTGAGGAGGCGCCGCGCCGCCTCGAAGGCCTCCTCAAGCCTCTCTGGGTCGCCCGCGCCGGCCTGGGCAAGGTCGGCTCGGCCGCCGCCGCCCCCCCCGAGGACGCCGGCGGCCTCTCTGACGATTTCCACTGCGCTCAGGCCATTCTTCACCAGGTCATCACTGAGCCCGGCGACCAGTGCAAGATTCCCGCTCTCATCCGACGCCAGGAGGCAAGCCACTTTGTCGTGGCTCTTCCGGAGCACGTCCGCAGCGCTTCGCAACTCCGCGTGGCCGCCCTCAAGCTTGGCGAGGACCACGCTCACGCCGCCTATGTCCTCAGCCTGGTCCAACAGGCCGCCGGAAGCCACCTGGCGCGCAGCCTGCTCGCGCGCTTTCTGAAGCCGCTTTTGCAGCGAGCGGATCTCACTCTGAAGCTCCTCACAGCGCTTCTGCAGGTTCTCCTCCTGCGTGCCGAGTATCGCGCAGAGGTCCCGCAGGCGGCCTTCCTTGGCTCTCAAGCGCTCCAGTACCTCGTGACCCACGACGGCCTCGATCCGCCGCACGCCGCCGGCCACGCTGCTCTCACTGACGATCTTCACCAGTCCGATCTCGCCCGTCCGATCGCAGTGCGTGCCGCCGCACAGCTCCCGGCTGAAGTCGCCAATGCTGATCATGCGCACTATGTCGCCGTACTTCTCGCCGAACAGCGCCGTCGCGCCGAGTTCACGCGCTTCGCTCAGACTCAGGTGCGTGCTGACAATCGGCTCGTCAGCGAGCACCTTCTCGTTGATGATGTTCTCGACCTCAAGCAGGTCGTCGGGGCTCAGCTCTGTCGGGTTGGAGAAATCGAATCGCAGCCTCTCCGCGGAGACGGCCGACCCGCTCTGCGTGGCGTGTTCGCCGAGCACGGTCCGCAGCGCGTAATGGAGCAAATGGGTAGCCGAGTGATTCCTGGCGGTTGCGCGGCGGCGTTCCTTGTCAACGCTGCACACGACCCTCTCCCCCACCTTCAGTGTGCTCTCGCGCATCTTGCCGGCGTGCAGGAAGAACCCCTTCTCACGCCGCACCTCATCGAATGCGAACTCACCTTTCCCCCCGTCGGCGGACGTGATCGTTCCGGCATCACCCATCTGGCCGCCGGCTTCCCCGTAGGCTGGTGTGCGGTCCAGGACAAGCGTCACCTCCTGCCCGGCTTCCGCATGCTCGGTCAACTCGTCGCCTGCGATGATGCCAACGATCTTGCCGGCGCTTTCAAGGGTCCGGTAGCCCGTGAACTCCGTCGGCTCACAGGTCGCCTGAAGCTGAGAGACGGGCCCCTCCGCGAAGACGTTCTTGTCGAACGCGGACGTCTCCTTGGATAGCCGCTGGTGCGCCGCCATCTCGCGCAGGAAGCCCTGCATGTCCGCGGACATATCGTGCTCCTCCAGTATGGACGCCGTCATCTCCACCGGGAACCCGTAGGTCTGGTAGAGGTCAAAGACCTCTCTGCCTCTGAGCACGGAGGCTTTCTGCCGCTTCAGCGATCCGATGTGTTCTGCCAGTACGGCCGAGCCGCGAATGACGGTTTTCTGGAACGATCGCTCTTCCCTTCCCACGACGGTTGCGATGTGCTCGCGACCCTCCTTGAGTTCGGGGTACGTCTCCGCGAACGCCTCCACCACGGGGTCTATCAACTCCGTGAAGAAGGGATTCACCACCCCGAGCTGCGCCGCGTCCCGAACGGCCCTTCTCAGCAGCCGGCGGACCACGTAGCCGCGGTCCTCATTGCTGGGCAGGACGCCGTCCACAATGCAGAAGGAGACCGCCCGGGCGTGGTCGGCTATGCGCCGCATCAGCTCCGCAGCGGAGGAGTCGCTCTGGTAAGGCTGTCCGCACAAGCGGCCGATCCGCTCCATCAGGGGTTTGAAGACGTCGATGTCGTAGTTGCTGGGCACGTCCTGCATGACCCGGGCCATCCGTTCCAGTCCCATGCCCGTGTCGATGTTCTGCATGGGCAGCGGCGTCAGCACGCCGCCCTCCTGTCGGTCGAACTGCTGGAAGACAAGGTTCCACAGCTCGATGAAGCGGCCGCAGTCGCATGACGCTTCGCAAGTGGGCCGGCGGCATCCGAACTCCTTGCCTTTGTCGTAGAAGATCTCGCTGCACGGCCCGCACGGCCCGTTCGGGCCCTCCGCCCGCACGTTAGCCGGCCAGTAGTTCTCGTCCTCGCCGTAGCGGTATATCTTCTCAGGCGGAACCCCGACCACGTCCTTCCAGACGCCGTACGCCTCCTCGTCCTCCTCATAGATGCTCACGACCATCCGTTCCGGCGGAATGCCCATCTCCTCGAGCATGAACCGCCACGCCCAGACAATGGACTCCTCCTTGAAGTAGTCACCGAACGAGAAGTTCCCAAGCATCTCGAAGAACGTGTGATGTGAGGGTGTCTTTCCCACATTTTCCACGTCGCCTGTTCTGAGGCATTTCTGCGCGGTGACGGCGCGCTTGAACGTCTTGTCCCCCCGCCCGTAGAACTCATCCTTGAACTGGTTCATGCCTGAGCCGCTGAAGAGCAGCGACGGGTCGTCCACAGGGACCAGGGAGTCCGAGGGAACGACGCGGTGGTCCAGGCGGCGGAAGAACTCCAGGAACCTTGCTCTGATCTCGTCGGTCTTCATAGCGTGTGTTCCCTCACACCGGCGCTTCTGCGGGCCGGCGGCGAAGGGGGTCTGGAAGGAGCACTGCACGTTGTTCGGGGCAAGACGATAGCATACAGGCGCGTGCGAAAACCGTCAAGCACCAAGGTCTGACGCAGCGGGGCCATTGAAGGCGCGGCGGTCTTCTGCTAACCTGGATTGCAGCGGGTCCGTGCTCTTCTCAGGCTTCCAGGAGTGAGCCCATGCGGGACATTAGCGAGCTGACGACGGGGGTTGTGGCCGAGCTCCTCAACGCCATGAACGCAGGAGTCTACCTGACCGACAGGGACCGGAGGATAGTGTTCTGGAACCGGCGGGCGGAGGAAATCACCGGATATCAGGCTGACCAGGTGATCGAGAAAGGCTGCAGGGAGAACATCCTGGTCCATCAGGACGCGCACGGCCGCCCCCTGTGCGCCACTGACCTTTGCCCCCTTTACCGATCCATGGTCACCGACAGTCCGAGCAACACGCCCGTGATGGTGTACGCCAAGACCGCATCGGGGGAGCGCATCCCTCTGTCGACGTCCGTCGCGCCGATTCACAATGAGCAGGGCGAGGTGATCGGCGGCGTGGAGGTGTTCCGCGACGAGCGGCAGAACATGCTTCAAATGAAGCTGGCCAGGGCCGTGCAGCAGCAGATGCTCACCGACGTGTTCCCCGCCGATGATCGCATATCCTTCGACGTTGAGTACTCTCCTGTGGACATTGTTGGGGGCGACTTCTATCACGTGGAGCAGGTCTCCGATGACGTGTTCAGCATGTTTGTCGTCGATATTGAGGGGCACGGCACTTCGGCGGCGCTCTACACTACGCTGATGCATTCGCTCATCCACGAGTGCGTGGACCAGATGGGCGAGCCCGCTGCGTTCATGTCCGCGCTGAATGTGCGCCTGTGCAAGAGGGTGCCGCAGGCGGGGCTGATTACCGCGGCTTGCGCCAGTCTCGATGCGGCGGCCCGAACGGCGACCTACTGCTCGGCCGGCCATCCTGCCGCGCTGTTCCAGCCCGGCGGCGGGGAACAGGTTCGCATTGTGGAGTTCCTGGGCTACCCGCTCGGCGTTGATGTCGAGACGCGCTATGCCAGCACCGGGTTCCCGGTCGACAGGGGAGGCAGACTGTTGCTCTACACGGACGGCGCAGTTGAGATCAAGACCGATGCAAACAACCGTCTCGGGTCAGATGGGCTGGCTTCGGTGCTGGCCGAGTTGCCTCCTCAAGGAACCGATCACCGGCTGGAGCAGCTCTATGCCTCTCTGTTGCGGCGCTGCGTGACCCCGATGCCGGAAGACGACATAACGCTGCTGAGCTGTATCATGCTGTAAGCCGCGCCGTTAGGCGCTCGGGGTAGCCATCTTAGCTGCGGGCGGCGGAATTCCAGGGAAATCGCTGGAGATTTGATTTGGTGCGGCCGATAACATAGAATGGGAGGGTAGCGAGGGCTGGTTGCGTTCCTGGCCGCATTTGACGCGCTGATAATCGGGTGAACGCTGTGAAGAACGAAAACGGGCAACCTCTAGGCATCAAGGGACTCCTGGGGTTGGGTCTGGATGGAACCGACGGGCACGTGAGGATCTCGCGCGGTCCGAACTTCTACCTGTTCGGAGGTTCGGAGACCACTCACGAGAAGATGCAGGGCTTCGCCGTCAAGTTCAGCGAGGGGGTCGACGAGCGGGGCAAGAGGATAGAGGATCTGAACAAGCGGGAACTCGAGGAGATCTTCGAGGCCGCCGGCGAGGGCGAAGACTAGGGGGCCAGGCGCCTCGGGTATCCCATCCACACCGCGGGCGAGCGGCCAGGTGGCATTGAACCGTAGGCACACTGCACGTGCCACGAATGCGTACGGACGGCTGCCCTAACCTAAATCGCGCGCCGGACGCTGCGGCGCCTCCCAGATTGGCCCCTCCAGTGACTCCCTGAAGCGTTCGGACAGCTCCGGCAGCTTCAGGTCCGCAAAGATCTTGCGCCACCGCTCGCGCTGGTTTTCGTGGACCAGCAGCGGCTGGAAGCCGCAGTTCAGGTAGGTCTTGATGGCGGGCAGGCGAGAGTCGTCGGTGTTCAGGCACGCACACCTTCGGCCCTCGGCGACCATCTTGTGCAGCGCCGCCAGCGCCAGCCAGTAGCCGAGCTTCTTCCCAGTGTGGTCCGGCAGGACGGCGACCCAGTGTATGACGCCGGCGTCGGGCATCATAGCCGGCACGTGCCACGCCGAGGTGGTGCCCACCGGTTCGTCGCGGCAACAGGCGAAGAATATGCGCTCGGGCCGGAACGCGGGGTCCCTGGCCATCATCTCGTCGAACGAGTAGCCCTCAGGCCTGTCCCCGAAGGATTCGGACAGGATACGGCCCCAATGGGCGTCGTCTCCGGGCTGGTAGGTCCGAATCCGGTAGCCTTCCGGCAGTGTCACTTTCGGCAGGCCATCGAGGTCCGGCCGGAGCATCCTGAGCTTCGGCAACATTGACCTTGCATCGGGCAGCGTTAGAGATGGGCTCTTCTTGTTGGAGGCTTCAGCTCGTCGTTCCAGCCAGCATCGTCTGCAGCAGGAACTGCGCGGCCGCCTTGTCGGGGATGCGGCCGCGGACCCCACGGTCCAGGTCCGTCATCGCGAATGGCGGCGTGGCCGCTCCCACGCACGAGGGGCATCCGTCCTCGCAGCCGCACTCGCGGATGACCGCGTGGATGGTCTCCATCAGCTCGCCTATCCTGTCAAGGCAGCGTCGTGCGTACCCCATGCCCCCGGGATAGCGGTCGTAGAGGAACAGCGCGTCATGGCCGAGGCAGCTCGAATCCACGACGGCCGCCACGTCGCGCGGGTCGCACATCACGAAGAGCGGTGCCACTTCGACAAGCACGTTGGCTATTCCGATCAGCGCCTCGCCGACGACCATCTTCCGCCCCCTCATCTGTTCGACTATCGGCTCGGGCGGCACCAGCCACATGGCGACCGTTTCCAGCGACTGCGGCGGGAGCTCGAGCTTCTCCCAGCCCAGGCTGTCGCGCGAGTGGAACCGAATCTTCTTGAACATGGGTATGGACGTCGTTGCGGTCACGTCGCCGAAGCATAGCGCCGCACCGCGCCATTCGGATTCCTCTTCCACCTTGTCTATGCGAATCTCCGAGGATTGGACCGACTGCGTGTAGTAATCCAGGTCCCTTCTCTCGACGTGCGCGATCTTCTGCTCAAGATCGAGCTTGTTGACGAAGTAGGTCTCCGCGCCGTGGAGGTAGACCGCATGATCATGGAGCTGCGACAGGGCGCTCACCTCGTCCATGGTTCCGATGACTCGCTCGCCTGCACTTTCGTCCTGGATGGTGTAGACGGGGCCGGCGATGTTGCGCAGGTTCACCTCTGCGGCGGGGTATTCGGAACTGGCCCAGTACCAGTGGCCCTGGATGTGCCGCACCGTCTTGTCTTCTTCGAGCAGTCCGAGGATAGTCTGCGCGTATGGGCCGAAGATGTCCGCCTCCTCGTCGCTGACGGGCAGCTCGTGCGTGGCGCACCTGATGTGTCCCACGGCGATGTAGGGGTTGTCGGGGTCTACGACGGCCTGCTCGGGGCTCTGCTGGAAGATGTAAGCCGAGTGGGTCATCAGGTACTGGTCAATGGGAGAATTCTGCGCGATGAGGACGGCGAGGGATTCCTCGCTCGTTCTGCCAGCGCGGCCCGACTGCTGCCAGAAGCTTGCGATGGTGCCGGGATAGCCCACGATGATGCAGGCGTCGAGGGTGCCGATGTCAATGCCCAGTTCGAGGGCGTTCGTGCTGGAGACGCCGAGTATGTCCTTCTCGACCAGGCGCCTTTCGATCTCGCGCCGCTCCTCGGGAAGGTAGCCGCCGCGGTAGGCGTGGACCGATTCCGCGAGGCGGCGCGACACAGCTCGCAGCAGGTCGCGGCAGTTCTTGAAGATGAGTTCGGCGGAGAGCCGCGTGCGCACGAACGTGATCGTCTGAACGCCTTCCCCGACGAGCGCGGTCATCAGATGGACCGCCTCCCCCAGTGAGCTTTTCCTGTCGCCGCCGACGCGCCAGTTGCCCGCCTTCCCGCGGGCCGCCGTCTCGAGCGCGGGCGGGTTCCAGAGGACGAACTGCTTCGTCCCGCGCGGAGAGCCGTCCCTGGTTATCAGTTCCATCTCGCGTCCACATATGCGTTCCGCGTGCTCTTTGGGGTTGGCGATGGTGGCAGAGCAGCAGACGAACTGGGGCGAAGAGCCGTAGTGCTGGCATATCCGTCCCAACCGGCGCAGCACGTTGGCCAGGTGTGAGCCGAAGACGCCACGGTAGGCATGCACCTCGTCAACGACGACGTATTTGAGGTGGGTGAAGAACCGGTTCCAGCGCGCGTGCTGCGGCAGGATGCCCTGGTGGAGCATGTCGGGGTTGGTGAGGATGACACCCGCGGCGTCGCGGAGCTTGCGGCGCAGGTTCTGCGGCGTGTCGCCGTCGTAGGTCCCTGCGAGGAATTCGACCCCCTGGTCGGGAAGCTGAAAAGCGCCGAGCGCGCGGAGCTGGTCCTGCGCGAGCGCCTTGGTCGGGTAGATGAACAACATGGTCGCCATGCTGTCGGCTGTGAGCGCCTCGACGACAGGGATGTTGTAGCAGAGCGTCTTGCCTGAGGCGGTGCCGGTGACGATGACCACGCATTTGCCCCCACGCACCTTGTTTATCGCTTCTGCCTGGTGGCAGTAAAGGCGCTCGATCCCCATCCTCCGGAGCGCCGTCTGCACCGCCGGGTGCAGCCCCCCCGCCACCTCACCGTAGACAGCCGCCCTCTCCGGCAACACCTCGATGTGCGCCACCTGGTTGGAGAAGAACTCCCGGTCGCGAAGTCGTTTCAGAAATGTCTCAGCATCCATGTCGAGTGGTGAATGAAAAGTAAGTAGTGAGCAGTAAGCAGTGCGTAACGGCTGTCACTTCTTCCTGCGAAGTCTTTCCTGCACCGGCTCGCTCTCCAGCTCGCGCAGCGCATCAGACGCAATCCACTTCGCGCTCCGCGAATCGATCGCCTGTACCTCGCGAGCTGTCTTGATCGCTGACCCGTTCAGCTTGAGGCTGCGCTTGCCGATCTGCCGCAACGCCCAGTTCACCGCCTTCCTGACGAAGTTCCTTTCGTCGGAGGCTTCGCGCTTGATGAGAGGCAAGAACTTCAGGAACTCATCATCGTCCGCCTTCTTGTCGCTGACGGCCAGCCGGGCCATCAGCACGAAGCTGGCCCGCTTAACGAATTCCTCCCGGCTGGCGGCCCATTCTACGCATTTTCGATAGGCGAAGCCCGTGTCTTCAAGCAGGTTCATGCAGCACTGGTCGCATATCTCCCAGTACGTGAAATCGCGCACCCACGACCCCGCCTGCTCCTCGGCGACCAGCGCCGGATCGTCAATCATGCTCGCAAGGATCCTCGTCTCACGGTAGCCGGCGGCCCACAGGCGCAGGGCGAGCCGGTGGTCCGTGCCGATTTCCTTTGCCAGTTTCCTGAGCTCCGGAATCGATACGCCGAAAGCCTTGTCCGGCCTGATTCCGAACCTGGCCATGCCCTCCACCGCTTCCGGGTCGGACAGGTCCTCGAGCCGTTTGAGCACTTCCCTGGGCAGCACAGCGTTCTCCTACTTGTGATCCTCCCCCTGAGAGGGTCTCTTCTTCAGCCTGCGCGCCCGGGCCGCCAGCGAGTCGCCATGCTGGATCGGGCCGTGCTCTTTGGGCGTTTCCGGCGGCGTCTCCTGCTCATGCGGCACCGCCGGTCGGCCGGGGAAATGGGTCGGCGGCTTGCTGCCGCCCGGCGTCTTCATGCCGACAGGAGGTTTCGGCTTACGCGCGTTGGGCTTGAGGCGCCCGTCCGGCACATGCCGGGCGATGCGACTGCGCAACTCGCGCTCAAACCCCCGCCGGCGCTCTGCCCGGCGTGCAACGTCCGCCCGAGGCAGCGCCTGCGGCTCCTCTGCGTCAGGATACCCCGTCGGCGGACGGGGTTCAATGGGGTGGAAAACCTGCGGCTCGCGCATCCGCTCCAGCCGACGCCGCAGCGCCCTCTCCAGCCGCAGTTCACAACCAGCGTCGGAATCGCTGAGCGACTGCGTATCGGGGTTCTCCAGGTTCGAGCCGTCGCCGAGCAATCCTTCCAGGATCATGACGGCGGACGCCTTGCTCGGGATGGACGCCTCGCCCCGCTCCACGTTCCACACCGCGTACTGCCTGAGCGGCTTGCCCACGCAACATGGACAGCCGTCCTCGCATTCGCAGTCCCTGACGTGCTCCAGCACGGACGGCATCAGCTCGTGCAGCCGCTCGTACGCCTTTTCGGTGAACCCCAGCCCGTGCGGGTAGCGCTCGTAGACGAAGATCGCATTCCACGGCGAGTTCACACTGCCGATTGTGTGGGAGAAGTCCAGCGTGTCACAGGTCATCAGCAGCGGCAGGAGCATGCGTGCGGCATATCCGATGCCACGCAGGCCGCTGTGCGCGTCCAGGCCGGCTTGCCGCACCTCCTCCATCAGCTTCTCCTGGGGCACAATCCACAACGCCATGGTCTCCAGCACCAACGCCGGCAGGTTCAACCCGTGTCGCGAGATGGCATCCAGCGAGTAGAAGTGCACCTTCTCGTAGCCGTGCGTCTGGTCGTACGCCGTCACCTCGCCCCAGTAGGCCATGCCCGTGCCGAACGGCTTCTCGCGCAGGCAATGGTCCACGTGATGCACGTCCGCGCCGCCGATGGGCTGGGTATAGTAGTCCACCTCGACGCGCTTCACGCGGGCGATGTTCCTCTCCATGTCGAGTTCTTCCACGCAGTAGGTGTCGCCGTGGTGCATGTAGATTGCCTCGGGATGCAGGATGGGAGGGGCGTCGAACTCGTTGACCTCGCCCAGCACCGTGCCGCAGTCGGAATCCTGAATCGTGACGTTTGCGTTCGCGTAGCCCCGGAGTGATATCTCATGCTGCGGGGTCTCCGCGGCCGAGTGATACCACAGGTCGCCCACGCGCTTGAGCTTCTGGTTCCCCTCCAGCACCCTGAGCACAAGCGGTGCGTGAGGTCCGAAGCCCTGGGCGCAAAGGTCGGACAGAGGCAGCTCGTGCGCCGCGCAGCGCAGGTGACCGCTCAAGACGAAGGGGTTGTCGGGCTCTATGACCGCCTGTTCGATTGGGCGGCCGAAAATATGGTCCGGATTGCTGAGCACGTACTGGTTGACGGCCGTGTCCAGGCCGACGAGGATCACGAGCGAGTCGCGGTCCTGCCGTCCCGCGCGGCCAGACTGCTGGAAGAACGAGGCGAGCGTGCCCGGGTAGCCGACAAGGATGCTCGCGTCGAGTCCGCCCACGTCTATGCCGAGTTCGAGCGCACGCGTTGTGCTAACGCCTATCAGGTCGCCGCTGAAGAGCCGCCGCTCGATCTCGCGTCTCTCCCCAGGGATGTAGCCGCCCCGGTAGGGGGCTATCTGCTTCACCAGTTGCGGCGCCTCCTCGTGGAGCTTCTCGCAGACGTAACGGTAGATCATCTCGGCCGTCATCTTGGCCTTGGAGAACGTAATGGTAGGCACGCCGCGCTGCACGAGCATTGCCATCAGCTCGTGCGCCTCGACGTTTGCGCTGCGGCGGGACCGCCACTGCGTGCCGCGGACGCGCGGAGGATTCCAGAAGACATATGTGCGCTTGCCGCGCGGGCTGCCGTCGTCCGCCACGAGCGCCATCTCGCGGCCCGTCAGTTCCCGTGCCAACTCAGCCGGGTTGCCGATGGTGGCTGAGCATGCCACCACCTGCGGCCAGGAACCATGGTGCTTGCAGACGCGGAAGAAGCGCCGCAGCAGGTTCGCCATGTTCGAGCCGAAGATGCCGCTGTAGGTGTGCAACTCGTCGAGCACGACCAGCCCCAGCCGCGACAGGAACCGCTCCCAGCGCCCATGCTGGGGCATCAGGGCGGCGTGCACCATGTCCGGATTGCTGAGGATGACTGACCCCTCGTCGCGCAGCTTGCGGCGCAGCCCTGCCGGCGTGTCACCGTCGTAGACGCCCGCTAGGATCTCCGACATGCCCGCCGCATCGAACGCGGCGCTCATCCCCTTGAACTGATCCTGACACAGTGCCTTCGTGGGGAACAGCAGAAGTGCTGTGGCCTCCGGGGCGGCCAGCAGCGTCTCGATTATCGGCGCCAGATAGCAGAGCGTCTTGCCTGACGCAGTGCCGGTGACAGCGAGGATGTCCTGGCCGGCTCGGATGCGGTCTATAGCCTCGGCCTGATGGGAGTATAGCCGCTCGATGCCGCGCGCTCTCAGCATCCGAGCCACGGGCGGTGTGAGCGGCTTGGCCGTGTCGGCGAACCGAGCTTGCCGCGCCCCCACCTCACGGACGTACACAATCTGCGCGGCGTAACCGTTCGAAGACCGGAGCTCGTTCAGAAAGGCTTCGAAGTCCATAGCTATATTGCGCGTCCGTCGCAATGCTGCAGGCGTGTACCGAGGCCGTCCGAATCCCTGGAGCACTCCGATCGCTAATCCAGCCGGTATCGCCGCGAAGCAAGCCGGACCATCAAATCGGCCATTGTGATGAGGTCCATCGCGTTGTGCCGCAAGATGTCGATCATCTGGGCGGCGTTGCCGGTGCGCACGAAGGCGTGGTACGCATCCCCTATGTGTTCGCCCCGGATGTCGACCCGACGAGCACGGCCGCAGACGCGGCTCTCCAGCGTCTGGAGTCTGCAATCGGGCAGGACGTGGCGCCAGACGCGGCGGCACTCGTGCAACAGGTCGAAGTGCGCCGTCTGAAGCGCAAACGGGATGTTGCTGGCCGCAGCGCGCAGCCGGATGTACGGCAGGTCGAAAGTCTTCCCGTTGAACGTGACGAGCAGTTGCCTGCCTTCAGCCGCGTCGAGGAAGAGCGAGATGACCGCAGGCTCTTCGGAGTAGTCCCTCGCCAGGTACTGCCGAATCGCAAACTCCCCGTTCTCCCAGCCCATCGTTCCGATAAGGAACAGCGGCGTTCCCATCAGCCCCGTGGTCTCCAGGTCCACATGCAAGACGCCCTCGGGCTGCACATCTTCCAATCCGCATACGGCCGACAGGGTGCGCCCCAGGTTCGAGTAGTCATGTGAAAGGGTGCGGATGAACGCTTCGCCGAGGCCCGAGAAGTGTTCATCGAACTCCGCTGGTCGCATTTCGAGGAGGTACGCCTTGGCGCCCATAGGGGAGCGGACCTCGGCCCCGTCAACCGCTTCCTCCAGCACTATCGCCCTTCCGGGCGGGAGAGACGGCGGTTGCGGAGGATGGCGCCAGTGAGGGATGTCGCGCCGAAAGACCGTTGGCTTCGAAAGCCGCTCGTGGCGGCCACTGCGCAGCCTTCTGATCTGGCGGCGCAACCCCTCCACGTCGGCCGGCGACGCGTCGCGCTTGGGTGATACTTGCCGGGCGTCAGGCCTTTTGCTGAAGTCTCTTGGCTCCGTCAACTGCCACACTGCCCCAGCATGCGTGGTTGGTTGCCGCGCCCCACATTGGGCGCTTGCTACAATACATGTGTATTATATCAGCCTGGGTGACCCGATCAACATGAGAGCGCGAACCGCTGCGGTACGAGAAGGCGCTGGCGCACGTCCATTCCCTCGCGGCGATGCGTCCTGACTGCTGCCCGGCTGTCAGTCGAGCTTCTCGAGTGGCATCCAATGGTCGAAGACGGGCTTGGCGCTCTGCACCGGTGCGGCCCACAGGACTGCGTTGTAGATGACCCGCAGGACATCCGGGTGGTGGTAGATGGGGAAGGTCTCGTGTCCGGGGCGGAAGTAGAAGATCTTACCCCTGCCGCGGTAGAAGCAACAGCCGCTGCGGAACACCTCGCCGCCCGCGAACCAGCTCACGAAGATCAGATCATCAGGCGCCGGAATGTCGAACCGCTCCCCGTACATCTCTGTGTGTTCGAGCTCGATGTACTCCCCGATGCCCGCGGCGATGGGATGGGCGGGATTGATCACCCACAAGCGTTCCTTTTCGCCCATCTCGCGCCACTTCAGCGAGCAGCTGGTGCCCATGAGCTTGGTGAAGATCTTCGAGTAATGGCCCGAGTGAAGCACAATCAAGCCCATGCCGTCGAGCACGCGCGCATGCACCCGCGCCACGATCTCGTCCCGGACCTCACCGTGCGCCAAGTGCCCCCACCAGGTCAGCACGTCCGTGTCCGCCAGCACCTCTTCGGTCAGTCCGTGTTCGGGCTCGTCGAGGGTGGCCGTCCTGACCTTGACGATGTCTGGCTGGCCGTCAAGGTACTCGGCAATGGCGCCGTGCATCCCCTTAGGGTACAGCTTGGCGACCCGTTCGTCTTTGCGCTCGTGGCGGTACTCGTTCCAGACGGTAACCCTTACGTTCTCACACATAGGAGTGCTCCTGCGCGACAGAGAAATGAAAGGGATTCCCAAGCGGCGACTTTCCCGGGGGAAAGGCCCCGGCCAAATTACTCCCGGCCGACACGGTTGTCAAGTCTCGCGACTTTCTTTGCCTAGACAAGGTGCCCCCCTGCGGGAGGCGTATCACTTTCACCTGCGCCCTTATTACTCGCGGCCGAAGGGGCACAGTCTGGAGAGTATTCAGGATTGGTGTTTTCGGATCCGGACAAATGCTCATGAGGAACGTCTCGGCAGTGGCGCTGGTGAGCATAGTCTCGCCGTTCGGGTCAGTTGCGCTGGCCGCTTAGCAATGGGAATGCGAATATGGTTTGCCGTGTTGATGCCCCGGATGGGACACCCGCGCCGGACAGCTCATCCTTCGGCTTTGAGGGCTTGCTTCAGCACGCCCACCGTCTGTCGCATGCTGGGGGTCGGGTTGGCGGGATCAGCTTCATACTCGATTACCAGCGCGCTGTGGAAATTGGTGTACTTGTCCAGCGCCGCAAGGGCAGTGGCGTAGTTCAGCCTGCCAGTGCCGGGGACGACCTCCGTCTCGGCGTCAACGAAGTCCTTGAGGTGCACTGCATGCACGCGCTTGCCCAGGGTTCGGATGGCATGCTCGGGCGTCTCGTCCACGCGCAGGAAGTGCCCCGTGTCCAGGCAGGCGCCGAGAATCTCATCGTAGCCCTTGCAGCTTCTGAGCACACTCTGCGCGGTGTCGTAACGATGCCCCGGCCCGTGGTTGTGGATCCCGAGCAGGAGACCGAGTTCCCCAGCGACTGCAATGAGCATTTCCTTGCCTTCGGCATCGCCCGGATCGACGTCAATGCTGACGTAATCGGCACCCAGCGCCGCGGCGAATTCAAGGTTCGTCCGCAGCTCGTCGGGCTTTCCGGAGCTTGCCCCGCATACACCCGTGCCGCACACCCGCAGTCCGGCGTCCGACAGCCTCTTCCGGGCTTCGTTAAGCTCCCCGGCCGGGGTCTGAGGGCTGAGATGCCCAGGGAAGACTTCAAGCGCCGTGATGCCGGTGCCTTTGAGTTCCCGCACGATTCCCGCGATGTCGAAACTCCTGTAAGTGAAGGTCTGCACGCCGATCTCCACGTCTTTCACGTTCGACCTCCTCAAGATCAGAAGCCACCCACCAGAACGCAGTCGGAGGGGATTCTACCATGAAGTCCCCCCCTGTCCAACTGCACGACTGTCGGCAAAGTGCTCCTTCCTTCAAGCGTCCACTTGATTTGGGATGGCTTCGGCTGGATACTCTCCCTGCGGGAGACGACGGTCAGCGAGGAGCCCAACATGTTCACTTCGGTCTTTACGGATGAGCTCGGTCTGGACCTTTCGGAGGCGCTGCCGATTCTGCAGTCGTGGGGGCTCACCCACGTTGACCTCCGGGGACGTATCCTCGGCGGTTCGTTCGAGAACTTGACTGACGAGCAGCTTGCGGAGGTCAAGGGGCTGCTCGGGCGCCACAGCCTGAAGGTGGGCTGCCTGGAATCCTCACTCGCGAAGGTGCACCTGCCCGGGCGGGAGAGGCGCGAGGCGGAGGCTGCGAAGCTTGAGCGCATAGTGCGCGCTGCCGACGCACTGGGGTGCCGGCTCGTGCGGGCATTCTTCTACTGGCAGCCCGGTGAGGAAGAGGCCGGCCGGCTTGCCGAGAACCCGGATGCGCTTCGGAAAGTGCTCGAAGCGTTTTCTCCCCTCGCCGAGCGAGCTAAGCAGGAAGGACTGGTGCTGGGCTTCGAGAACTGCGGTGTAACGAGCGAAGAGGTATTCCGCGTCCTCGACGCTCTCGATGAACCCCGTTGGGGTCTGGCGTGGGACGTTGCCAACGGCTGGTGGACGTCCGAGGAGCGCACGGCCAATCTGGCGACCTACATGAATCGCCTGGCGGGAAGAACGCGGGTGGTTCACGTCAAGGCGCGCGGCGCTGTGCAGGGGCTCGGAGAGCTGATCCCCTATGACAGGGTGCTTCAGGCGCTTTCCACAGCAGGCTTCCAGGGGCCGGTCAGCATCGAAACCCACAACCCGGACCGATCGGCAAGCAACGTGGAACAGACACACAGGGCTCTGGAGAGGGTGCGCCGGGCCTGGCCCAGTGCGGCGCCGGGGATGGTGAACACGGCCGAGCCGCCGCGGCCCGACGTAGAGCGCGACTACGAGCCGGTGGGTTTAGTTGTCGTAGGGCTGGGGATGGGTCGAAGCCGCGCGAAGACCGTGCAAGCCACGCCCGGCACGCGCCTTGTCGGGGTGTGCGACATTGATAAGGAACGGGCCCGCACTTGCGGCGAGGAACTCGGCGTCCCGTGGACGAGCGAGCTTGCCCCTTGGCTGAAGAATGAGGACGTCGAAGCCGTGTACGTGTTGACCCCTACGGGGAGACATGCCGAGGTGGCGCTGCCGGCCCTCCAGGCAGGCAAGCACGTGCTTCTGACCAAGCCGATGGAGGCGTCGCTCGGGGCATGCGACGCCATGATCAGGCTGGCGAGGGGACGCGGTCTGCTGTTAGCCGTGGATTTCGAGATGCGGTTTGACACGTTTGTGCTCTCGTTGCGGGAGGCCGTCAGCGCGGGACAGCTTGGCCGCGTGCTGGGCGGCCAGGTGTCACTGAAGGTGCTCCGCACGATGGAGTATTTCCGGGCGAACGGCGGCTGGCGCGGAACGCGACGCTGGGATGGCGGCGGAGTCCTGTCCAACCAGACGGTCCATCACATTGACCAGGTCGCCTACGTTCTGGGCGTTCCCGACAGGGTGCGCTGCGATATCTGGACGCAGACACACGACATCGAGGCGGAGGACCTGGGGTGTGCCGTGTGGCAGTACGCCGACGGAGCGACGGTGAGTCTTTGCGCAACGACCTCCTACCCTCACCACACCTGGTACTTCGAGCTGGAGCTGCACGGCAGCAAGGGGGCGGTCTCAACCGCTTCAGGCGGGCCGTTGCAGGAGCAGCGGGAACGATGGTTCCTGGACGGTGTCTGGGTGGGCGGACCGCCCCGCAAGGTCCAGTCGCCGTGGATCAACGCGGCGGACAACTTCGCCGCTGCGGTTCGCACAGGAGCGCCGCTGGCCTGCTCAGGAAGCGACGGCAGACGAACTCAGTCCATCCTCGACGCCATGTACAGGTCGGCCTATGGGCAACGAGGCTGGGTGGACGTTGAGCCGGAGCCACCTGCCTGAGCGTGCCCGTGCCGCTTAGGCCGTCTGCTTCATCGCGTCAATGATACGGCCTTCCTCCGGCAGCTCGTCAGCGCTGAAGCCGAACTCGCTCAGGAAGCGCTTCGTGACGTCCCCGTTGATGGCCCAGCCCATCTCGTCGCGCCGGAACTTCGTCGCCACCTGGTAATCGAGCACCGGTCCGCACGTGCCCATGAACAGGCGGTTCGGCTGGTGTGACGGGTTCCCGCTAGGACCTGCCTCGCTGACCCAAAGGGCATCAATAAGGCAGAGTTGCTGCCTGGGGAAAAGGACCTTGCCTCCGCTGTCGGTCCGGCCGAGCACCGCCTCCGACTTGTTGATGGCTATCAGGTAATCCGTGCCATCGGCCCGGTGGCCCGGCCCTGGGCTGAAGGTGCCGAAGTGGTTCTTCATGGACAGGGTGACCCCACCGAATTCGGGACCGTGTGCCTTGCACAGGGCGATGTTCACCAGGACGTCCACTTCGCCCCTGGCGAGGGGACCGACGCATCTGGAGGTTGCCTTGCCATCCTTCCAGGGCAGCGGGACCGGGGCCTCTGTGCTGGAGCCGCCCCACTGGTTCTCGATCGTGACGCCTTCAGGCAGCCCGGCGAAGGGCGTGCCTGACGCAAGGTTACCCCCGTGGCAAGCGTCATAGATATGGATGTTCTCGCCCTTGACGCCTATCACGTCGGTCAGCACGTGGCAGACCTTCGCCATCACTGGACTGCGCGTGTGCTGCTCCGCGATGTTGTTGGTCTTGATCGCAACGACGACTTCACTCCAGGCCTTCCTCGGCGGCGCGACGAAAACAGCCTTCCAGGCCGTCTCCTCATCCTTCTCCTCGGCCAGCGCGCAGGCAAGCCGGTCCAGGTTCGCTGCAATGAGCTCGGGCTTGACCAGTTTCTCCTGGTCCGCCCAACTGTTGTTGACCTGTTGGCCCGTCGTCATGCCAGGGTCATGTATGCCGACCACGCGCAGCGGCGATATGTTGGGGTGAACGCGCTGACCGGGATCGTAGGCGGCCGCGGCACGGCGAGGAATGAACACCGCCGGCAAAGCCACGGCGGCCGCCCCCACGATTGTCGTCTTCAGAAACGTCCTTCTGGAGATACTGCTCCCTTCGGCTTCCCTTCTCACTCTCACACCTCCTCGTCCACGAAAGGCTCCCCACCTCAGCAGGAGCCATCAAGGCAGGCGGCATACGTTTCCGCCCCAATATCCTCTGGTACACGATAATGCAGCTTAGCAACGAGGTCAACGCCCTGCGCGGGCGGAATTAGCAGGGAAGCGGGTTGATAGCGCCTCGGGCGGAGGTCGCAATGGCGCAGCTCGGCGAGTCGCCCCCTACAGCTCCATGAAGTAGTAGATCTGCAGCGCGACCTCTTTGAAGCCCAGCGACGGGTAGAACTTCTGCGCCTTAGTGTTCTGCTCGAGCGTCTCAATTCGGGCGTAGAGCATGCCGCAGTCGCGAAAGTGGTCGAGCGCTGCCGCCATCAGGGCCTTTCCAACCCCCATGCCCTGGAACTCTGGAGCGACTGCCATGTTGGCAACATGCCCCGTCAGTCGATTCCTTTGAATCCGGGTGCAAACGAACCCCACCACCCTGCCGCCCACCTCCGCCACGAAGGTGTCGTAAGGGTTGTTGGCAAGGTCATAGTCTACAGTGTCCCTCTTGTGCTCCTGCCATGTGCCGCCGATTTGCCCGAACAGCTTCTCTATGTTCTCGTCTATGCACACGCCGCCGAAGCTGTTCTGTGCTATGCTAAGCACCACATTCCTGTCGCGCCGCCTGTATTCACGGGTTGTTATCTGCGCGTCCTGTGGCGGCGTGGATCCCCCGTCCCCGCCCTTCTCCTGCCCGCGGCGCCGCAAAAAGCCCCAGATCCTGCGTCTCAACGCCACCGTGGCGCGCCTCCCTGTCGAGTAGGTTCTTACGGGTTCGGTTTGCGCGTATAGAATACTGACAGGGTTGGGGCGAGTCAACGAATTCGGAAGCGGCGCCGGGCAGTACGTCGGCGGCCAATCCTTGCAGAAGGCTTTGCCGGGCGCTAACATACGATCTGGCGGATCGGACTGGACGCGTGAGTGCAAGCCTGTCAGGAGGGCGGGACAATGAGCAAGACGGACGAGAATCTGGAGGAGGCATTCGCGGGCGAGAGCCAGGCCAACCGGAAGTACCTGGCCTTTGCAGAAAAGGCAGACAAGGATAACTTGCCCATGACTGCCAGGCTCTTCCGGGCGGCTGCGGCGGCCGAGACGATTCACGCCCTCAACCATCTGCGAGTGATGGGGGCGGTTGGGCCGACGGCGGAGAATCTGAAGGCTGCGGCAGGCGGTGAGGCCGCGGAGTTCAGGGAGATGTACCCCGCCTTCATCGAACAGGCCGAGAAGGACGGCAATAAGGCGGCGAAACGTACGTTCCAGTACGCAAACGAGGTAGAGAAGATCCACCACCAGCTCTACAATCGCGCGACAGGAATCGTCGGGAGGGGCGAAGACCTCCCGGAGACAAAGATGTTCGTGTGCCGAGGCTGTGGCAACACGGTCGAGGGTGAGCCGCCGGAGAAATGCCCGATCTGCGGCGCGCCAAAGAAGATGTTCATGGAAATAGAGTAGAAAGGCGCGCGGATGAAGGTTCAGATCGGGGGCGCTGCCCTCGAGCTGGTGCAAGGTGACATAACCCGGCAGGAAGTGGACGCCATCATCAATGCCGCCAACCGCGCCCTGCGCGGCGGTGGAGGAGTGGACGGCGCGATCCACCGCGCCGGCGGGCCCGAGATCATGGCCGAGTGCCTGAGTATCGGCGGATGTCCACCCGGCAAGGCCGTCATCACCACCGGCGGCAAGCTGCCTGCCCGGCGCGTCATCCACGCAGTCGGCCCCGTGTACCGCGGGGGCGCGTCGGGCGAAGAGGACCTGCTCGCCGGCGCCTATCGCCATAGCCTCGAGCTTGCCGCCCGCAACGGCCTCTGCTCGGTTGCGTTTCCCTCAATCAGCACCGGCGCCTACGGTTACCCCATCCGGGACGCCTCGCGCGTGGCGCTGCGGACAGTTCGGGACTATCTAATGCGGAATACGGGTTCGCTACGCCTCGTGCGGTTCGTCCTGTTCTCGCCAGCCGACTATGCGGTCTACGCAGAGGCGCTGCGGCAAGTCATGCGGGACACCTCTGACTCCGAGTGAAGCCGGACAATCCACGCATCGGCTCACCCGAACGTATTGAACAGCTTGTAGTGCTCCTGCTCGATGCCGGCGATGGCACGGAACACTTCCTTGATGCGCGGCTCGGGCGCCCGGTCGGCGAACTGCATGTACATCTTCACCGCCCGATCCTCGCGGTCATGGCCTTTCTTCATGTTCTCGGCATCGTTGTCAGAGCAGTCCTCCGACCCGATTTCAGGGGCGTCCACGCCGAGGTGCTTTGCCAGGAGTTCGAGGTGCTCCAACTCGTGCTTGCCAATGCGCTTGAACAGGGCGCGGATCACTTCGCTCTTCGCTTTCTTCGCGCTCGACTGGTAGAAGGCCACGTTGCTCCGCTCGATACCTATGGCTTGGCGCACGGACTCGTTCGACTGCCCGCACATCTCCATGCCGTCGTAGCTAACGTATTCGGCCGCGTCCGCCAGGTAGCGTCCCTCCACGCCGCAGAACGGGCAGCGGTCGGGAGCCTGGCGGCCGATGTAAGTCTCCCCACAGATCAGACACCGAAACGGTCTCATGTCTATCTCCTTGCTCGCTGGACCATGACCCTGTCTCAGAAGGCCGCCAGGATGTCGTTCCCCACCTGCCTTGGCGCCTGCTGTCCCTCTTACCGCGTGCGAACGTAGTCCGGCTTGCCCGCGTCGGGGTCAGCGTAGTCGAGGTGCTGCTCCAGCTCCTGGAGTGACGGCTGATCAGGAGGTGGGGTCAGGTCTACGATGTGCCCGCTTATCCGGCATCCTGCCGTCAAGCAGCTTGCCAACATCGCCAGAATGATGGGAACCCGGCGCAAACCTCGCACGTTGCCCTCCGTCGGCTATGGACGGTTCCTTCGCCCAAAAACCACTCGCGCCTCTATTGTACCCCGAACGTCCACCGCCGCAAACGCAGCCAATCCGGCTCAATCAGGCAACCCGCATATCTTATCAACAAGCTCGGTGACCGCCTCCACCTTCTCGATCTGTCCCACCTCGGAGATCTCGTCCGAGATGCCCAGGATAAGCCGCGGCGCGAACATGTCGATCACGCGTCGCGTGAATTCCAGAAGAGCCTTGACGGGGCGGTATTCGAGGAAGTCGATTGCAGGCAGAAGGTCGAGGACGACTAATTCGTCCCCGACGGCGTCTTTGATCTGCTCCAGCGTCATGTCGCCCATCGGTGCGGGGGTCAGCGCCTCGGCGCCGTCCAGGCGCGTCTCGCGCAGGAATGGGAGCATGAGCCGGCTGTGGCCGTCCCAGTGAGTGTGCACGAAGCGCCCCTCTGCGTGGAAGCGGTCAGCCAATCGCTGCCAGCGCGGCATCATGTACTTCTTCAGTATGGGCGGCGGGGTGAACTCGTTGGTCGCATGGTCACCAAGGTTGAATATGCGGCAGGGAAGCTTCAGCGCCTCTTCGAGAAACCGCTCGTCGCGCCGGTCGCAGGCCTCCAGGTGTGCCTCCACTTCCGACGGGTGGTCGTACAGCAGATAGAACGTCCCCTCGAGCCCGCACCAGTTCTTGATGAGTTCCGTGAAACCCGAACCCCCGAAGAATACGGTTGGCTCGGCCCTGTGGCCCACCGCCTCCGCGGCCTGGAGGAACGCCTCGGGATGCGCGCGGAGCTGCTCGCGTTCAACGAGGTCCGTCGCCACCCGCAGGTCCTGGACCGTCTTCACAGGATGCTCGCAGATGCGCCGGTTCGTCAGCCTTCCGTTCTCCCACACATCCCGCTGGACCGTCGTGATTTCCCCAACGGGCGTTCGGACCCTCTGCACGAGGTGCGTTGGGTACTGCTCGGTTATGCGGACCAGGTCATCTCGCCTCTCGTATCGCTCCAGCCCGGCGGACGCCGCGTACCGAACTGAACAGCGCAGAGCATCGTATATCCCAAGATCGCTCATGCCGCGGAAACGATCGGGAAACGTTCCCTCGCGCCTGTGGTGGCTGAGCCACGTCTCCAGCCGCGGCTGCCACAGCACGGTGTCCGCCTTCCCCTCAAAGATCGCCAGATTCAGTTCCTTCCTCGTCATCTCACGTCTGCTCCCTCTCAGGTTGATGTCGCGCCAACCGCTGAGCGCGGCCAACGGACAACTACAAGAGCATATGACCTTCCAGCTCCTCGTGCAACGTCACGCCGCTCCCCTGCCCCTGTGGCCGGTCTCCCCTGACAGGAACGTGTGATCCTGATAGAATGACGACATCCAGTTGACATTCGGTGCATCATGTATTAAGATGTATCATATTGTGCCGTCTTCGGCGGGCTTCCAAGGAGAACCTGAGTATGGCTGAAAGAACCGTAATCACCGGTGGAGCAGGCTTCATCGGCTCGCATCTTTGCGATTACTTCCTTGCGAAGGGCGACGAGGTGGTTTGCGTGGATAACCTGATCACCGGCAAGGCAGCCAACTTGGAGCACCTCATCGGCCATCACGATAGGTTCCAGTTCATCAAGCACGACGTGACGGAGTACCTCCACGTCGGCGGGCAGGTGGATAACGTGCTGCACTTCGCTTCGCCCGCAAGCCCAAACGATTACCTGAAGTTCCCCATTGAAACCCTCAAGGTAGGTGCCCTCGGCACACACAAGGCGCTCGGGCTGGCAAGGGAAAAGAACGCGCGCTTCCTCCTCGCCTCCACCAGCGAGTGCTACGGCGATCCGCAAATCCACCCGCAGCCCGAGGACTACTGGGGACACGTGAATCCCGTCGGACCGCGCGGCGTTTACGACGAGGCGAAGCGCTTCGCCGAGGCATTGACGATGGCCTACCACCGCACGCACGGCCTTGACACCCGCATCGTCCGCATCTTCAACACATACGGTCCCCGCATGAAGCTCGACGACGGCCGCGCGCTGCCCACCTTCATGGTCCAGGCGATCAAGGGCGAGCCGCTGACCGTCTACGGCGACGGCTCGCAGACGCGCAGCTTCTGCTACATCGCCGACCTGCTGGACGGGATCTGGCTCCTGCTCCAGAGCGAGGAGCACGAGCCCGTCAACCTCGGCAATCCCGACGAAATAACCATCCTGGAATTCGCCCGCGAGATCATCGAGGTCACGGGCTCCAGCAGCGAGATAGCCTTCAAGGCGCTGCCGCAGGACGACCCTCACGTGCGCCAGCCGGATATCACGAAGGCCCGCCGCGTTCTCGGCTGGGCACCGAAGGTTGAGCGTCGGGAAGGTTTCCTCAAGACGGTACCCTACTTCCGCGAACGCGTCCTCGGCGGCGCGGAATAGCAGCCGGCTTGGGCTACCCTGTGTGGCACACGCTGTGCTGCCGGCCCCCTACCCTACCCAGGCTCTCACGCCGTCGAACCAGTGGTCGTGAGTGATGTCCAGGATGCCCATCCAGGTTGCATCGGCTATCGAGAAACTACCACCATCCGCATGAACCTCATCAACGTCGCCGTCCGAGTCGTCCTCGCTTATGACGCCCTTCACCTTCACCTTACTCAAAGCGCCCGCATAGATGCTGCTGTTGTAGAAATCCTCGCCCACAGACAACGACTTCATAAGACCCCCAACCTGGATAGAGGCGTTGCGAATGCCGCCGGTGACGCTTATCTTGCCTACGCCGCCGGTAGTCTCCAGGGTGCCGAGGAAATCGCCGCCTTCGTAGAGCCGCGTCAGTTTGTCCCTTTGAGCTGTAACCGAGATCTTCCCGAGCAAGCCCGCCACGTAGACATCGCCGTTCAGGTCCCCACCCTTGATGTCGAGCGTCTTCAGCGACCCCCAGATGGTGATACTGGAGCCGAAGTCGCCACCGAATGCTATCTTGCCAACATCGCCAAGTGCCACCAGGTCGCCGTGATAGCCGCCCGACTCGATGCTGAGGGACTTGAGGGAAAGCCCCTTCGCGTCGGTCCCGCCGATCCAGATGTCTGCCGAGACATCGTGGCCCAGCATGACAGAGCCTACTGCACCAGCGCTGCAGATGGCCGTGAGATCTGACGTATCTCCGTCCCCATCTATATCGGGGTCGAATCTCCAGCCGCCCTCGGTTGTGAATCCGTTTATGTCAGTGCCCTCGATTCCAGCCGGCAGCTTGATTTTGCCTATAGGTCCTTCACTGACCAGAAGCTCCAGGGGAGGGGTGCCCTGCCGACTGTCGAGCACATTTGACAGGCCAGCGTTGTTCTCCACCACAATGCCAAGCCCGGCAGTGTTAGTCCCGTCTCCGAAGAGCTGGACAGAGTTGATAATCGCGTCGCCCATCTTACCAGGGTCGACCAGGATGTCCGTCACCCCGGGCTGGAAGACCACGGGATGCCAGGCGACGTTGGGGGTAGTCAGACCGTTGGAGGCGTCCGTGTCGTAGATCACAACGAGGACACCGTCGGCATACTCCCGCCACGCTACCGGCCAGAGGCTCGTGAACTGCACTTCGAGAGGCGCGGAATGCGCGGACTCATTTCCTGCGGCATCAACCAGCGTTGCAGTGTAGTCGAATGCCCCAAGCGGCTGCTCAGACAACTGCTCGCTTGTGCCTGTTTTGTAGATGCCTGCGTCGTCGCCAACGATCGGAGCTTCCGAGACAAGCCCGCCATCCCGGTAAAGCCTGAAATAGAGACCTGCGGGCACGACGACATCGAAGGCGGGCGTCCTGATGGCAGTTACATTGTTGTCGTCAATGCCGGTGTCACTTGTCGCCTGAAGGTCCGGCGCCCCAGGCACAGAGGGAGCCGCAGTGTCTATGGTTGTCGGGTCGGTGTCCACGACCGCATCCTCTCCGGGGGCGGTAAAGGTCACGTAAACAGGATAGAGTCCGTCCGATAACGCCGAACCAGGGGTATACTGGTAGGTCCCCGCGTCCCCAACCACGTCGGTTACGTCTATTACGCCATCGTTCTCCCAGTCTATTTCTATTGTCCCCGCCGCGCTTAGCGTGACGTCGTAAGTCGGCGTGCTGTCATTGGTGATGTGGTCCGTGGCGCTTATCCCGCTGTCACCGGCGGCCTGAAGATTCACGAGAGTGACCGTCGACGGGACCTCAAAACTGTCAGACCAGATGTCCGAGGTGACTCCAGTTTCGCTGAAGATCGTGCGGAACTCGATGGTATGAGAACCCAACACCATACACGGCACGTCCTGACCAACGGACGTCACGTACTGCCCGTACGCGTTTCCGTCCACCCACCCCGCACCGTCCAGGTTGTACTGAATGCGGTCTACCGTGTTCGTGGTGATGTCATGCCCATATCCCCAAGGGTTCAGATTGTTAAGCACTTGGACCGAGCTTGAACCGGTGAAAGTGTATTGCCCAGAACCGACATCGTAACTGCCCGAGCCACTCAGCGAGAGCGGCACATCCAGCACGTCAAAGATGCCGTCTGCATCCGAATCCTGCCAGCCGATCATGTAGGCGGAAGTCGGCGAGGTCACATGCGCGGCATAGGCAATGTCCTGCAAGGAAGCCTCGGCCATGATTGAGCTCACTCGCGAGCCGGGGCTCGGATTCCAATCGTAGGCGTTCAGGTTCTGTGTATTGTAGTAGCCCGAACGGTCGGTATAGAAATCGGAGCCCGGATACTCGTCGAGCGCATAGAAGATGTGTCCGGTCTCGTGGGCGAGCACCTGCCCCATGTTGCCAATGCCCCAGCCGTTATTATCGTAGGTCATCACTGCGAAAGGCCCGCCCAGGTAAGCATAGGCGAAGTAGCCGTCCGTGAACATGCCGTCCGCGTCGGCTGAGGAATCCACAACGAAGACCGTGTAAGCCCAGTGCGCGTCATTGGCGGTCCGCTGGTCGTCGTTCCAGTACGCAAGGTCCGTCCAGATCGAAGACGCTGTGTTGTAGCCCACAAAATCGAGAAAATCGTTGATCCACAGTGATTCGTCGGATTGTGGATGTCGTATCGGCTCGTAACCTGTCGGCACGGGGCTGGCCGCGTAGGTGAAGTCGATATGAAAGTCGAGGTCATGCAGGGGCGAAACAGCCGGATACGACTGGAAGGTCGTCTCCCACCAGGTAAGGCCCTCTGTGATCTCGGCCTCGACGGAAGTAATCTCCCCCGCTGTCCAGTTCTCAGTCTGAGTGTCAATGCTGCCATTGGACTCCAGCAACACCACCGTGACCCAGATATCTCCGATCATGAATTCCGATGGGTCCTCGAAGGTTGCACCATAGGGCCGCAGGCCGGTCGGCGGCGGGCTGTCCTTCGCATCCAAACCCGTTTCCAGTGGACGCACAAAGGCATCGGGCAGCATCACCTGACTTCCTGATGCGGAGCCCGAATCTACATATTCGAGCGAGCTTGCAGGTTCGGCGGGGTCTGGCCCCAGGTTCGCAGCCAGCGCGTCGCCGCCGGCCAGAGCTTCCGTAAACAGGTGCTCAGTCCCTGGTAGTCCGCTCAGCAACATCCTTGGCTCAAGCAGCTCCAGCTCCAACGACTTGGATGCATGAGAGTTGCGGCCCCTTGTCGCGTACAACCGTTCCAGGACACTCATGGCGTCCCTCCCCAATGGAATGCCTGTGCAGGCGCAAAGACCCAGCGCCCGCTCCCGCGGCGCTCCTTTACTTCCTCAAGGTTGTGCCGCCGACAAGCAAAGGGAACCGGAGTATATCGTTTCCTTCCGGAATGTCAAGGCTTTCTTGTCTAGCATTTTTTGCATCACAAGAGACTCGTCCCGGCCATAGGCGTGACGTCGGGTGGTCGAGTGCTATTGCTCGGCGCGGTAGTTGCGCGCCATCTCGATGTAGCGCCGCGCCTGGTCCGGGCTCTCGCACGGAACCACGTAGTGCGCATTGCCCACGAGCAGCCGTGCGCGGATGCCCAGCTCGAATTCCTCTGCGCTGAGGCGTAATCGGTCCAATGGAACGTCCCCCGCCAGGGATCTGGCCTCGCGGAGTCTCGGCAGCAGCGGGAACGATTCTCCCGCGTGAAGGTCGTTGCCCACCTGGACGGCCAGCAGTCCCTTAAGCTTTGCCACGTGGGGCAACAGATCGAAGACCGCCGTGCCGTGCATGTGCATCATGGCTCCGCCGATGCGTTCCAGGAGGCGGCTCTGGTAGTCGAGCCCAAAATCGACATACGTCCGCGGGTGGCAAAGCGTGTAGGCGTCGACACTCTCCGAGACTGTCCCCTGCATCGGCCCTCGGCCGGTTAGGGGGTGGCCGCCCGAGACGGCCCGGTTGTGGGGTCCGATGACGCGTTCCTGGTGCCGCAGGAACCACTCGTTCAGCTCGATCCCGAATTCCATCAGCCGGCGAAGCTCATCGGGAAAGGCGAACAGGTCGGTGTATGCTTGCGTCGTGCCGCGTAACTCGACGGCGAGATTCAAGGCGTCGATCAGGATGAAGTGGCCGAGGAAGAACTCCTTCCCGCTGCGGCAAGCCGCAAGTTCCAGGATCTTCAGCACCTGTTTGAGGACCGGACTGTCGTCGTCGAGCCTGAGTTTGTCGAGGGCGTCCCACGTCGGCAGAAGGGGCTCAGCGCCGGAGCAGGTGTGGCTGGCGCTGCCGATGTAGCGTATCTTTCCCCCCAGGAGCCCGGAATACACCGACTCTCCGAAGTGCACATGAGGGGAGGCGGATGGGAGGGTGTCGTCCTCAATCGCGTTGGTCGTCTCTGCATTGAGCTGGCATTGGCGCACGACCCACTCGGCGTCGCTGTTGCAGAGGCAGTCCCGTTCCTTCCAGGTCTGATCGCGCCCCTCGAACTCCGCCTGGGCGGCGGGCGAACGGGGAAGCGACACGCTCAGGAGGATCTCATGGGGCATCTCCCGCCGCACCAGCCGCAGCCAACGGTCCATGACCTCTCTGAGGTTCTTTTTCATCGCTGTCCAGTTTAATGACGGCCAGCGGGCAGTCAAGCATCTCATGGCTCCTTGGCTGGACGCGCGGGCTCCGGTTCCGTGCAGGCAGCTCACTTGACAGCTAGGTGGAGCATGTGAAACAATGCAGTGCTTCGTGCTGCCGCCGTGTACGACATGCTACATACGGACCCGCGGCACCTATCCCAAGAGGTTTTCAGCAGATGACTAATGACACGCTTCAGATACGATGGCACGGCCGGGGCGGTCAGGGCGCCAAGACGGCTGCCGCGATGGTGGCAGAGGTGGCGGTCCTGGCGGGCAAGAACGCCCAGGGCGCGCCGGAATACGGCGCCGAACGCGAGGGTGCGCCCATCAGAGCCTACACGCGCATCAGCGAGAAGCCCATCAGAACCCATGACGCCATCTACTACCCGGACGTGGTGATCGTGTTGGACGAAACACTCCTGGAAGCCGAGAGTGTGGACGAAGGGCTGGCGGATGACGGCGTCCTGCTGGTGAACACAAGCAGGTCGCCGGCCGAGATTCGCAAGGCGCTGGGCCTCACAGGACGCAAGATTTACACAATTAACGCCACCGGCATCGCGCTGGAAGAGATCGGCAGGCCAATACCGAATACGGTGATGGTCGGCGCCCTGCTGAAGGTAACGGGCGCGGTCGAGGTGAGTGAGATCGAGAAAAGCATCCGCAAGAAACTCGGCTCGAAGCTCAGCACAGGGATGCTTGAAGGCAACATCCGGGCAGTTGGGCGCGCCTTCAAGGAGGTCAACAGCGAGGATGAGTAAGAAACTACTCACAAAAGACGAGATGCCCCCAGGCGCCGTTGGCGAGGGCGGCACCATGAGCGAACTCTACACCGGCTCATGGCGCACCTACGCCCCCCTGACCGACTACGAGAAATGCACGCACTGCCTGATATGCTGGATCTTCTGCCCGGACAGCGCGATTGTCGTCAAGGACGGCAAGAAGCTCGGTACGAATTACCAGTACTGCAAAGGCTGCGGCATCTGCGCCACGGAATGCCCTGCGGATGCAATCACGATGAAGCTCGAGAGTGAGATCCCCGAGCAGCAGAAGAAAGCGGAGCAGCCGCAGGATAGGCCTGACAAGAAGAAGTGAGAGCCCGAGAGAGGACGACGAAAGGATCAACCTGCCATGAGTGAGAGAATGGCATTGACGGGCAACGACGCGGCAGCCTATGCCCTCAAGCAGATCAACCCGGACGTAGTCGCCGCATATCCCATCACGCCCCAGACCGAGTTGATGCACAAGTTTGCAGAGTACGTCGCCGACGGCGAGGTGGACACGGAGTTCATCCCCGTGGAGAGCGAGCACAGCGCCATGAGCGCGGTGGTGGGCGCTTCGGTTGCGGGCGCGCGCTGCAGCACCGCAACCAGTTCCTGCGGGCTTGCGCTGATGTGGGAGATATTGTACGTGGCCGCGAGCTGCCGCTGCCCCGTCGTCATGCCCGTGGTCAACCGCGCACTCAGCGCGCCCATCAACATCCACTGCGACCACAGCGACACAATGGGCGCGCGCGACGCCGGCTGGATACAGATCTACTCCGAAAACTGCCAGGAAGCCTACGACAACATCATCCAGGCCGTCCGCATCGCAGAGCACCCCGACGTGCAGCTCCCCGTCATGGTCACCTTCGACGGCTTCATCGTCAGCCACACCCTCGAGGGCCTCGAAGTCAACGACGACGACGCCGTGAAGAAGTTCATCGGCGAATACAAGCCCGAGCATACGCTGCTCGACGTTGACGACCCGCGGACCTTCGGCATGTTCTCACTCCAGAACTACTACTTCGAGTTCAAGAAGCAGCAGGTCGAGGCGATGCAGCGGGCGCTGAAGGTCATTCCCGAGATTGCCAAGGAGTACGAGAAGCTGACCGGCCGCGCCTACGGCCTCCTGGACCCATATCGCTGTGACGACGCCGAGGTGGTGATCGTTGGACTGGGCTCAACCATGGGCACCGCGAAACAGGCCGCAGACGAGGTGCGCGAGGAAGACGGCATCGCGGCCGGCGTGCTGAAGATGCGCTGCTTCCGCCCGTATCCTTTCGCCGAGATCCGCAAGGCGCTCTCCAAGGCGGCGGTGGTCGGCGTAATGGATCGCGCCATATCGTTCGGCCTCGGCGGGCCGCTGTTCAACGAAGTGCGCTCAGCGCTCTACGGCGGTGAGAAACCACTGGTGAACTTCATTTACGGTCTGGGCGGCAGGGACCTCCCACTCGACGATGCAAGGGAGGTCTTCCGCGCACTCGCAAAGGTCAAAGACACCGGAAAGACCGGACCCGAGACGCGTTACATCGGGCTGAGAGAGTAGCAGATCTTCGATCTGCGATTTTCGGTTCTCGGTTTGACAAGACGAAAACCGAAGTCATTGAAGAGGTAGCAAGATGCCAACGACAAAGCTCAAAGAGCTGGGCAACATGGAAGAGCTCCTCACCGGGGGGCACGCCGCGTGCCCGGGGTGTGCCGGGCCGGTGATTCTTCGCCAGGTGTTGCTGGCCGCCCAGCAGGACGATGTCTATGTGGTCGGCAGCATCGCCACAGGCTGCATGGAGGTCTGCACCACCATCTACCCCAACTCCGCCTGGCGAATACCCATGGTGCACTGCGCCTTCGAGAACGCCGCAGCGACCATCAGCGGCGCGGAGACCGCCTACCGCGCACTCAAGAAGAAGGGCAAGGTGGACAAGGACATCCGCTTCATAGCCTTCGGGGGTGACGGCGGGACTTACGACATCGGCCTTCAGTCGCTGTCCGGCGCGCTCGAACGCGGCCACAACTTCACATACATCTGCTACGACAACGAAGCCTACATGAACACCGGCATCCAGCGGAGCGGCGCGACCCCACGCGGTGCCTTCACCACCACCGCCCCCGCCGGCAAGGTGTCTCCGGGCAAGACGGAATGCAAGAAGGACCTGACCGCAATTGTTGCAGCACACGGCATCCCATACGTCGCCCAGACCTCACCACATCGAGCGCGCGACCTCATGGAGAAGGTCCAGAAAGCTGTGCGGACCGAAGGGCCGTGCTTCATCAACGTCCTGAGCCCCTGCCCTCGCGGCTGGCGCTTCAAGCCCGAGGACAGCATTCAGATGTGCAAGCTCGCCGCTGAGACCTGCGTCTGGCCGCTGTATGAGATTGAAGACGGTAAGGTAAAGATCAACTACAAGCCGCGCGAGAAGAAGCCCGTTCGCGCGTGGCTCGAAAGCCAGGGGCGCTTCAAGCACCTGTTCAGCGCGAAAAACGAGGCCGTCATCGAGCAGTTCCAACAGGACGTTGACCGCAAATGGAACGCCCTGCTCAAGAGAGAAGAGACGGGCACGTAGGCGGATCAAGGGGCGGCAGCAGCAAGCAGTGATCAGTAGTCAGTCACCAGTCATCGGTGATCGGTGCTTGGGGCGCTTGCTTTGCCTTTGCTTCTGCCGTACAGGCATGCCAGCACACCGAGGCAAAGGCCGCCCATACCCAACCCGTAGATGTAGAAGATCCCGCGGCTGATCAGCGTCACAGTGGCTGCCACGCTGTTGTCAACGCCGAATGCCGCACACAGCCCGATCATCGCCGTTTCCATGAACCCCACACCTCCGGGCGTGAACGAGACGTCACCGCAGAAACCCGAGATGGTCGTGATGATCAGCACCTCGAAGAAGCTGACGTCTGCCCCCAGCCCGGAGAAAAGCACGTAATTGGCCGTGCAGAACACGATCCACGCAGCCGCCGAGAGTAGAAGAGCCCTGGCAAGGGACTTGGGACTCGTTGCCACCCGGCCGACGGCGCCGAGCACGTTGTCAAGCTTGCGTATCACGTAGTCCTCAAAATGCTGGTAGGTGGCAAACCGGCGCCTGATGAACCTCAGCACGGCGAAGTCGTACATCGCTCGCAGCACTCTGCCCCGGAGCCCCGACCCTCCGCCGATGTGCCTGCGCAAGAGAAACCCGCTCACCACCCCGAGAACCACGAGGACCACGGCCGCTTCCAGAGCGATCTTTGAGGCAACGCTGACCGGGACATACAGCACCACGAAACACACCGAAATTAGCACAAAGGCCAGGAATACGACCGTGGAGCCCAGCTTGTCGGCCACCACAAGTCCGAAGTGGCGGCTCATCTCCCCGCCGAATACCTTCCACATGTAGTAAGCGCAAATCGGCTCGCCGCCCACGCGCGCTCCCGGCGTCACCACGTTGCCGAACACGCCGGCCATGTAGATCGGAAACATGGCGACAATGCTGCCGCGCTCCTCGCGCGTCATCAACATCTGCAAACGAAACGACCAGAGCAAGAAGACGGCGAAATTAAGCAGCACCGCGCTCCATAGCGACCTGGGATTCACGCCCTTTATCCCCTCAAGGATGGCCCGGAAGCCGATACCCCTGAGCACGAAGTACAGAACGACCATGACCAACAGGAAGGCCAGCACTTTCAGAGCCGTCCAGAGCGCCGTTCCCTTAGCCATTCGTCCCTTCCCTCTGAACGCGCCGCCGCCCTGGCAGAGAAGACCCATGGCAGGCAGTGAGCAGCAGGCAAATCATCGTGCTCGTGGCCCCGCACAAACGGATGAGAGTAGTAGTACTTTCACCCCATTCTCTTCACGACACTATACTGTCCCTCTCCGGCCGTATCAACCAACGCGGAGGGTGGCGATTCCCCACCTGTAGCCCCGGCCCGTTCGGCCCTCCGCGCCGGGCGAGAGAAGAACCTCACCTGACACCTGACCATTGCGGTTCCGCCGCACCTGATGTAGATTCTATGTGGCCGTTTTACTAGGCATGTTCCGTGCTGCACGGAAGGAGGGGGCTGTGTTCTTCGCGCTGCTTGGGCTGGTCGCTGCGGTCGCAGTGGGTGGCTTCTGGGTGCTCATGCTCGTCGACTGCATGATGCACGCGGAGGGCGACCAGGGGGCGCGCGGGAATGCTCCGCTCCTGGTGGCGATCCTGGTAACCGGGCCGGTTGGAGCAGCCATGTACTTCTTCAAAAAGGTGCTAAAGAGGGCAGCCGGCGGGAAAGCCGAAGGCGAGCTGCTGTGGATCGGCGCCGCGCTTCATGGCGTCTATCACGGGCTGGTGCTCATGCTTCTATTCGTCGCATGCGTGTTCGTGGTGCCGTCGTTCGCCGATGCCTTTCATGACCTGCAGGTGAAAATGCCTTACAGTTTCCAGGCCCTGCTCAACCTTTCGCGTTGGCTCATCATGTTCTGGTGGCTTGCCATCCCGGCGGCCGGGGTAGTGCTTGCCTGCGACGTGTTGTTGTATTGGGCCCTCAGACGCCTCACCATGCCAATAGTTGCTTACCTCTACGGCTCGGTGGTGGGAGGAGTGCTGATAATCACCTGCGGTCTGTCGATACTTGCGGTGTTTGCCTCGCGGATCAGCGTAGTCAATGCCATGACTCCGTGAGCCGACGGCGTCCGGCACACGGGCGCGCCGGGACACCTCACCCTGCAGCTTCCCCAAACAGGAATCTCACGCTGTTGATGTTGCACGCTTTCAGTCTCAGCTCTTCAGGAAGCGCGTCCAGGGCCTCTTTCTCATCCTCGTAGACAGCCTTCAGCCTAAACTCCGCATATGAACCCTCGCCCTGCTTTCTGCGGCAGATGTAGGAATAGGCCGGCGAATCGGTACCCCAGATGATCGTATCGGGGAACCGTTCGGCAAGGGCAATCATGACCGCCTTGTGGTCGGAGTAATCAGCGTCGAAACGCGCGGATGCCGGCGGAACCAGCGGGCTGTCATCGTGAACCATCTGCACCTGAATCTTCAGCGCGGCCGTATCGACCCAGACGTTCGGATACCCATCTGCAAGCTCGAGAAAGCCTTTGTCGAAGCTGATGCAATGGGCGAGACAGAAACGAAGGTCCTGATTCCGCTCGATGACTTTGAAGGCGTCTTCCGCCTGGCTGTATCCCTCATTAGGATCACAGCTCACGTGCAGCAGGAACGGGATATCGCGCTGTCGCGCGAACTCAAGGAAGTCGCGCCCGCGATCAAGGAGTCCGATCACCTTGGACTGGCAGAGCACGGGGGAGATCTTGATGCCGTAGATCGGAAACTCGCTCTCCAACTCTTCCATCTTCCTTATCTGTTCTCTGACCTTGCGCGCGGGGTCAACCGAGACAAATGGGAGGAAACGCTCCCGAAGCTCCGGACAGAACACGAAGATCTCGGACATCAGCATCCGGTTTTCGGTCCCGTACGGGACACTCGACAGAGGGTGCGCCGCCGGAACCATATCGCCTTCAACAAGTCCATTGACCTCGAAGAATAGATCGGGGCTGTAGGGAAACACGACGTTCACATCCACGCCGGCAGCGATCTGGCGGTAGTAGAGCCCTTCAAGGCTCTGGCCGTACGGGTATTCCAGGCAGGCGTAGGCCTTGAGACTGACCCCTACGTGCGAATGGATGTCGATGACTTTGCCGGTCAATCCTTCGGGCGTGACATGCTTAGCAGCCAACAACATCCTCAGAGGTTTGTGTGACGCCGAGGTAGTGCTTTCGTTCGCTTGTCTCGACGCCGCAATCGGCCGCGACGTCGCCGGAGAGCGTCAACTGGCTGTTGAGGATCTGCAGGATGCTCGCGGGGACAAGAGGCGTTACCGGCCCATGCGCCGCCAGCCGCGTGATGAAGCGCTGCCAGGATGATTCACCAAGGCTGAAGCAGTTCCAGAAGCTGACGAGCTTTGCTCCCGCGAGGTCTCTGGGGCCGATGCTGGCAGCCTTCGGCGGAACCCAGGACCAGTCACCGGCGCTGCCTGCATCCGCGTAAAGGCAGTTTTGACATACCGTGATCGGGTGCAGGTCAACTATGCGAGTGCCGGCCTGCAGATACGCGTCAATGTCGTCGCCGAACTCCGTGCCCAGATGCGGTTCGAAGAACGCGATGTGCCCGCACCAGCCGATGGCGCCGTAGCAAATGTCGGCCCCGCCCTGGTCCTCAATCATCTTGCTGTAATCGTTGACGTTCTCAGTAGTGGGGAAGTTGATCTGATCTTCGGGCATCCTCAATTCCGGGTCAATCCGCCCGAAGAGATCGTTCCACATCCAGTATTGGAAGCCGCCCCTCCACTCGCGAGGCGCCGTGTTGCCGTCCTGGTCAGCGTACTCGTCCATGTTGAACGTATGCACGTGGTGGCAGGGGATCCGAAGTTCGTTGATCATCTCTGCCACATACGCGTAGATGGGCCACGGCGCCGGCAGGATTATCACGTGTTTGCGGCCTTCATCAAGAGCGCGTTTGATCCCGCCGACAATGTCCAGAACGAACATGAAGTGAAAGGTCTGCAGGTCTTCAACCACGCGGATCCTGAAATTGAGGTTGGGGTGCTTGCAGATGTCTTCTTTCCTGATTCTCTTGACCCGCTCGCAGACCTCCTTGTCGCGGAAGGGCAGAAACTCCGCCAGCGCGTAGTCGAACTGGGCCACTTTCTCTCTCCTTTCTCAACCGAGATCATTCACAAAGGCGAATGCGTAGAGCTTGACCTTCTTCATGCGGAAGCGCAGCCTCATCGGCCCTCCGTGCAACGAGGACAGGTCAGAGTCGCCGCGCCACGTCACGGTGTGGCGCACGCTGTCACCGACAAAGGGATCGCAGTCCATCGCGCTGAAGCCGTCAACGGGGACTCCTTCTCGGCTCAGGACCTCAACCACCACTGAGCCCTCGCCGGCCCGGGCATTGATTACCAGCTTCCTGCCCTCGAACAGCAGCGGCCTGGTCGTCACCGTGCCTTCCGTGTCGCCGGCGTCCAGGGAAACGAAGCCGTCCAGGCGCAGCTTCGCCAGACCGATGCCCGCTGTCCGCGGCTTGTTGTTCCAGATGAGCCCTCCATGGTCGGTGTTGCGGGCGCCGTAGTAGATCCAGATTTCGTCACCCATCACCAGCGGCCGGCTCGTGGCTGACCTCCAACCTGCATCCCAATCGCCAAGCCTGCCGTTGGGGACAATCGGCTCCCTGCCGCCTGCGCGCTCCCAGTGGATGAGGTCACGGCTGGAGGTGAGTTGGATCTCGTCCGGACCACCCTGGTTGAGCTGACCGATGCGCCAGAGCTCAGCCGCGATGTAGAAGACGTCCACGAGGCCCAGGAACAGGCCCTCGTAGGGGAAGACGCACATGTGGTAGAGCTCGCCCCGGTAGTCCTCCGGCCAATCAAGGTCAATGACCTCCGCCTCCTTCGCCTCGGCGACGCGGATCGGAGCCATCTCGTCGTCCACTTCGTCGGCGACCAGCACGAGGACCGGCGGGGACCAGTTGACGTAGTCGTCGCTCAAGGACAGGCCCACGGACCGCCGTCCGGCGAACCTCCCCGCGCTCGGCCCTATCTTGGGGAAGGCCGCATACTTCGGCAGCGGCCCCGTCCAGTCCCCAGGCAGCGCGTCATGCGTCTTGCACGTCTTGCACTCGTCCCCGCCTTGGACGACAGGCTCTGCAGGGTGTTGCGTCCAGCGCAGGCCGTCGGAAGAGAAGAAAGGCATCCAGCAGCGGCCGGGCATGAGCCGGAGGCACTTGTAGACCCGTTCCGGTCCCTCGACGTCGCGCATTTCCGGGCAGTAATTAAGGCCCTCGTACGGGCCGTCGGGGACGATGTTGTTCTGTTTGGAGCCCTCGAACTCGGCCAGGCCCAACCGCGGCTTTTCCCATTCCAGGCCGTCCCGAGAGGTTGCGTAACAGACGCCCCCCTGGGCCATGTACCACATCTTGAAGGTCTTCTCCTCCTCGTCGTAGAGCACAGTCCCGTAGAACTGAATGCTACCGTTCCTGCCTCCGTCCCTCGTGGGCGCGAACTCCCATGGGAACTCGGGCACGAGGAGCGGATTCGCCTCGTGCTTCACGGCGGGGTTGAGCACTTGTGAGACGCCAACCATCTCGTCAACAACATGCTGGTCGATGAAGAGCTGCTTCTGCGAGCCAACGTCTGCAACACGATCCTTCAAGCTGGCCATTCCGGACCCTCCGGGCCCTACCCGAGCCATCCAGAGAATGCGAAGGAGTAGAGACTTGCCCGTCTGAGGTGGAAACGAAGCCTGATCGGCTCGGCACGCAGAGCTGACAGGTCCGAGTTTCCCTGCCACGTTACCGTGTGGCGCACAGCGTCGCCCGTAAAGAGGTCGCACTCGGCCGCGCTGAAGCCCTCGATGGGCGCTCCCCCCCTACTCAGGATCTCGACAGCCACCGAGCCCTCGCAGGCCTGGGCGTTGATCACCAGTTCGCGCCCGTCGAACTGCAGCGGCCTGGTCGTCACAGTGCCTTCCACCTCGCCGGCGTCCAGGGACACAAAACGGTCCAGCCGCAGCTTAGCCAGGCCGATGCCCGCGAGCGGGGATGCGCTGCCACGTCGTGCCTTTCGCGCTCGGGATTGGTGAAGCAGCGCGCTCGAGTGGCTGAAGCTCCTGCCGGTGTAGTAGATCCAAATCTCATCGCCCACCACGATGGGTGAGTTCGCAGTCTGGATCTGGCCTGAGTCCCAGTCCCCGGGCGAGCCCAAGGGGATGAACGGCTCCCTCTCGCCGGCGCGCTGCCAGTGTACCAGGTCCCGGCTCGAAGTGAGTTGCACGTCAACGATGCCGTCCACGTCGGCACCGTGGGTGCCTGACTGCACGCCGGCGTGAAAGACCCACAGCAGCCCCAGAAAAGCGCCCTCGTGGCAGAAGCCTGTCATGCCGCAGAACTCGGACCGGCGGTCCTCCAGGGAGTCGAATCCGAAGGTGTCAGCGGCGGCCGTCAGCCGTTCATCGGCCAGCTCATCGTCAAGTGGGTCGGGCGCCAGCACCAGCGACGGAACCGGCCATGCGGCAAAGGTATCGGGGAAGGTCATCGGGCAACCCGAGAAACCCACGCAACGCCTCTCAAACCTGCCCACCCTCACCCTGAACTGCGGGAATGCCAGGTATTTGGGCGGAGGCGTCTTCTTGTAGAACACGCCCTCCGGAAAGTCCTGGGAGGACTTCCCGGTGGAGCAGACGTCGCCCAGGACGACAGCGGTCACAACCGGATTACTGGTCCCGGCCGTCCACGTCAGCCCGTCTCCAGAGTAGTAGACTGCCCATCCATGTTCTTCACGGCAGAGACTCTTGTAGTATTTCTCCGGGAGTTCAGATCCTACCATCTCCGGGGAGTAGACGATCCCCTCGGTGGGTCCGGGAAGCCCCGCGGCAAGGTTGTTCTTCGCTGAACCCCGGAAATCGGAGAGGCCCAGCGTGGGGCGCTCCCACCTCAAGCCGTCCGGCGACGCCGCATAGCACACGCCCCCCGGCACCGTGTACCACATCCTGAAGCGCTTCTCGCTCCGGTCATAGAGCGCCGTCGCCACTGACATCGAGGCCGCATCTTCCCACGCGGCCTCGGCCGTCAGCAACGGGTTGTCCCGATGCTTTTCAACTGGATTGAGCACCCGTGAGACGTTTGCCATCTGTTCGACGACGTAGTCATCCACGAATAGCTGCCTCGCCAGGCCGACATCCCTGACGCTCTTCCCGCCGCTCATGAGGGCCTCCCTTCAAGCGTAACCCGCGTCCATCCGGCGCTGCGACAAGATATCATGCCATCGCACCTTTGACAAGCTATCTGCGGATGCGGCAGCCATCCCGAATATGCCCTACTCTGACCATACCGGAGCCGCCAACCCGGAGGGCATCGGATCCACAAGAAGGGTCGAATGACTTGCGATGAGCATAAGTCCCGGTAGAATGTAGCATAGGGCTGGTTCCTTGCTGAAGAAGCGCGGAACATCATCGCCGGGTCGGGCAAGCGGAGGGCACAAATGGAGATAGCGATCAAGAAGATACTGTGTCCTGTCGACTTCTCGGAGAGCTCGGCTTACGCGCTGCGCTACGCACTGGCATTCGCGGTGGCCTATGACGCAGACCTGGAGCTGCTGCACGTGATGGAGATGCCGTTTCTTCCGCCCTATTCTACTACGGCAGCACCCGATCTGAGCATGACCATAGAGCGAATCATGCAGGAGTCCCAGCAGGCCCTGGACGAACTGGTTGAGAGGAACAAGGCGCTGCACCCCCGCGTCACTGGACGAATGGTTGTGGGAACGCCCTTCATTGAGATAATCAACGCTGCCAAGGAAGGCGGGGTTGACCTTGTAGTCGTAGGCACGCACGGCAGGACAGGGCTGAAGCAGATCCTGATCGGAAGCGTTGCAGAGAAGGTCGTGCGGAAATCGCCCTGCCCGGTACTCGCCGTCAAACACCCCGAGCACGACTTCATCATGCCATGAAGAGCCCGTTGACCGACAACGGAAGGCTGCTGCTGGAGAGCCGCTACCTGAAGAAGGATCCATCAGGCAAGCTCCTGGAGACGCCGGAAGAGATGTTCGCGCGGGTGGCGCGCAACGTCGCGTCGGCCGAGGACCACTACGCACGCGGCCGCCCCGCAGCCGAGGTCGAAGCCGAGTCCCTCGACGCGCTGCTCTCGCTGGATTTCCTGCCCAATTCCCCCACACTCATGAACGCAGGCCGACAGCTCCAGCAGCTCGCCGCGTGCTTCGTGCTCGGGATCGAGGATTCGATAGAGAACATCTTCGAAACCCTCAAGAACAGCGCCCGCATACACCAGAGCGGCGGCGGGACGGGCTTCTCATTCTCCCGCCTGAGGCCCAGAGGCGACTACGTCTCCACTTCGGGAGGCCAGGCCAGCGGCCCCCTCTCTTTCATCCGCATCTTCAACCAGGCCACCGAGGCCATCAACCAGGGCGGCTTCCGCAGGGGTGCCAACATGGCCATCCTCCGTGTGGACCATCCCGACATCCACGACTTCATCACGGCCAAGGAAACCGAAGGCGAACTGGTCAACTTCAACCTGTCCGTCGCCGTCACGGACGCCTTCATGGAATCACTTAGCGATGGCAACTCCTACGCGCTGGTCAACCCACGCACCGGCGAGGCGTGCGGGCGGGCCTCGGCCACGGAAGTATTCGAACTCATAGTCCAAAACGCCTGGAAGAACGGCGAACCGGGGGTTGTGTTCATAGATCGAATCAACGCACAGAACCCCACGCCGACAGTCGGCCTCATCGAAGCCACCAACCCGTGCGGCGAGGCGCCCCTGTTGCCGTTCGAGTCCTGCGTGCTCGGTTCCGTCAACCTCTCCCATGTGCTCGAAGGTGCGCCCCCCGCGTGCGCCATTGATTGGGACAAGCTCCGCCGGCTCGCCCGGATGGGGGTGCGGTTTCTTGACGACGTCATCACTGTGACGAGGTTCCCACTGCCGCAGATCGAGCAGATCACAACGGCCAATCGCAAGATCGGCCTCGGCGTGATGGGATTTGCCGACATGTTGATCCGCATGGGCATCGCGTACGACAGCCCTGCCGCTGTCCAAACGGCCGAGGACGTAATGTCCTACATCTCGCAGGAGGCCGACGCCGCGTCAGAGGATCTGGCCGCCGAGCGCGGGGCCTTCCCCAACTCCGACAGAAGCATCTACTCCAAGCGAGAGCGTCCGCTGCGCAACGCCATCCGCACGACTATCGCCCCCACGGGATCGCTGAGTATGATCGCGGGGTGCTCTGGAGGCATTGAGCCGATATTCGCCGTGGCGTTCCGGCGCCACGTTCTGGACGGGCCGCCGCTGGAAGAGGTTCATCCCGACTTCCTGCCCCTGTGCAGGCAACAGGGCTTCGCGGCCAGCGACGCACTCATGGAGAACGTGGTGCAGACAGGGCGAGCGAGGCCGATAAAGGAGTTGCCTGAGCTCGTGCGCCGGCTGTTCGTCACCAGCCTCGAGGTGCCCCCGCTTCAGCATCTGAAGGTCCAGGCGGCCTTTCAGAGGCACACCGACAACGCGGTTTCCAAGACCCTCAACCTGCCCGCTGAAAGCACGCCTGCCGACGTGCGCGAGATCTTCCTGAAAGCCTACGAGCTTGGCTGCAAAGGGGTCACAGTCTACCGGGACACCAGCCGCCTCTCCCAGGTGTTGGCCGTTGAATGCTGCCAGCCCGGCGGCGCCTGTGAGGACTGACGCCTTTCCCCTCGGCCCCGACGATGGCGATTCGCGGCATCGCAGTATCTCCTGAAAGACGGTCCGAGGTTGGATTGCCTGCTCGAAGGTTTCCGAGGCGAGACCGGCTCCTCAACCGCCGCCGACCGACCGCATGAACCCGGCAATCCGATCGAAAAACCAGATCAGCGCCACGCAGCATGCGGCATCGGTCAGCAGGGAGGCGATCAACGTTACGACCTCACTGGCTTTGTCGCCCTTGTCACTTTCGCTGCCCGCCGTGACTACGCGCACACCTATGACGGCGAACATTATCCCCGAGGCCAAGTCCCCAAGACGAACGGAGCCGTACAGCTTCTCTGGGAGGAGCAGCCCGAGAAGCGTCCAGCTCCCCACAAAGGCCGCCAGCGGGCACAGGCCCAGCGCGACTATCCATAGCGGATAGCTCCAACGCTCCTGCAGCAGAAGGTAGCGTTCGAGCAGGGTGGAGGCTATGATGCTCAGAACTGTGAAGAGCACCGCGCTGAATCCCCACAACACAGCCCACACGACAACCGCCAGCAGGAACACCAGGAACTCGCCCATCCAGTCGACCTCTCAGAACAGCGTGGGACTTCCCGACCAGTCTGTCGAACAAGGGTAGCCGCCCGGCGCCCCAGACGTCAATGGTCGCAGACGTTTTCGCCCAGCTCCAGCGTGCCGTCGCTGTTGGAGGGTGGGCGGACAAACAGGATGCCTGACGCGTGCGCCTGTCGGCCTTGCGCGTGACGGCCGGCGGGCGTATGATGTGCAGCTTCGACGATCCGGCTGCCCGGTGATATTCCTTGATCAGGAGCAATGCGAGAGATGGCAAAAAGGCTCAGCGCCGTGCTGGTTGGGTGCGGCGGCATGTCGGCTGCATGGCTCGATGCCGCCCGCGCGGACGGGGCGCTCGACGTCGTGGGGCTTGTTGATATCCGGCGCGAGGCGGCCGAGCGGGTTGCGGCCAATTACTGCATGGCGCCCGCCGTCGTTTTCGACACGCTGGAGCGCGCGCTGAAGACGGCGAAACCCGACGTCGTCTTCGACGTGACGACGCCCGAGTCGCACTACGGCGTGACGACGAAAGCGTTGCGCGCCGGCTGTCACGTGATGGGCGAGAAGCCGCTCGCCGACTCGATGTCGCGCGCGCGCAGGATGGTCCAGGCCGCCAGGAAGGCCGGGCGCACCTACGCGGTGATGCAGAACCGCCGCTACATCCCCACGGTGCTCTCGCTGGTCAAGATGCTGCGTAAGCGCACCATCGGCGACCTCACCACGGTCAACGCGGATTACTACATGGGGCCGCACTTCGGCGGGTTCCGCGACGTAATGGATCATCCCCTGCTGCTGGACATGGCCATCCACACCTTCGACCAGGCACGGCAGATTGCGGGCGAGGAGCCGGTCACCGTGTACTGCAAGGAGTTCAATGAGAAGGGCTCCTGGTTTCGCGGGGACGCCTCAGCCATGTGCATCTTCGAGATGACGGGCGGGGTAGTCTTGAACTATCGCGGCTCATGGACCGCTGAGGGATTCTCGACCCCCTGGGCGGCCAGTTGGCGCGTCATCGGCACGAAGGGCACGGCGCTGTGGTCGGAAGACCAGCCGCGGGCGCAGGTGGTGTGCGGCGACGTCAAGCAGTACCACAGGCCCCTGCGCGAGGTGAAGGGCAAGCCGGTCAAAGTCAAGGCAGCCACCGGACACGAGGCATGCATCGCGGAGTTCCTAAATGCCGTCCGTGCCGGCGAACGGCCGCAAACGGTGTGCGAAGACAACATCCGAAGCCTGGCCATGGTCTTCAGCGCCATCAAGAGCGCGAAGCTGGGCAGACGGGTGAAGGTGGAGTGGTAGGTCCCGAGCGCCTGGCGGCCGCGCGCGAATCCCCCGGGGGCGGTATAATCACCTGTCAGGCGCTTCGGCAGGCCTTGATCCGTGTGGGAGGCGGGCAGCGCCGGCCCCAGACGAAGGACCAGCCAAGTGGGTGAACGGAAAAAACTCAAGCTTGACCTGGTGTTGGCTATCGTCGCGGTTGGGGCGGTGTGCATTGCCGTGCTGGGGTTGTGCGTTTTCGACCACCGGAACGAGGAGCCCGCCCGCCCGTGGGTCGGCCTGAATGATCCCTTGCCCCACCCCGTACTGCGGCCGTTCGGCGCGGGGGAAGAGCTATCTTTCGAGTTCGGCTGGAACGGCGCTCCGTGCGCGGACTTCCACATGAGCCTGAAAGAAGAGGAAAAAGACGGGGCCCCAAAGCTGGTTCTGGGTTACGAGGGACACACGCGTGAGCAGATCGCACGGGTCTGGTCGTATAGGGTCTCCGGCACAACGTATCTCGACCAGCAGACGCTGCTGCCTTGTTTGTCCGAAAGAACGAGCGAGGAAAAGGATAAGCTCAAGCAACTCACGATAGAGTTCGACAGGTCGGCGGGTATTGCGCACGTGGTGGAAGAGAGACCGTACAAGAACAAGCGCAAGGAGCTGCGCATTCCGTTTCGGATGGGGCTGGACTTGCCGGGGGCCGTCTTCTTCGCCCGCACTCTTGAGATGCCGATGGATAAGCCCGTGGTTCTTGAAGTCCTGCAGGGCGAGACAACCTACGCAGTCGAGATGACGCCGGTCCGACGGGAAAAGGTCCAGGTGAAGGCCGGCACGTTCGATGCGTTGGCCGTGGAACTGCGGCTGCGCGCCCTGGGTGGCACGGACGAGGAGCGCGCCGAAGAAGAGGCCAAGTACCGGAAGATCTGCATCTGGTTCTCCGACGACGAGAGGCGGCTGCCCGTGAAGTTGGAGTGCGAGGTGTTCGTAGGATCCGTATACGCGGAGCTGGTTTCAGCCGGCCTGTAGAGCGGCGAAACGGTACCTCACTGCTCGCCTGCGCTCGTCTGCTGAACCGCTTTCAAACCTGCGACCACGCGGAGATGGCCGAGGATCCGATCCACAGCATCCTCGTGGTCGTCGGTGACGTGGAATAACTCAGTATCCCCCAGCGAGATGTACCCCCGGCCGGCCAGTTCCTTCCTGAGCCAGCCAATCAGTCCGTTCCAGTACTCGCTGCCGAACAGGACAAGGCCGAAGTTCTCGGTGCGGCCGGTCTGAATCAGTGTGAGCGCTTCAAAAAGCTCGTCCATTGTCCCGTAGCCCCCCGGGAACAGGATGAACCCGATGGCGTACTTGAGGAACATCACCTTCCTGCAGAAGAAATAGTGGAACTCCAGGAGGATGTCCAGATACTCGTTGGGCTTCTGCTCATAGGGCAGTTCGATGTTCAGCCCCACGGAAGTGCCGCCGCCCTCCTTCGCCCCCCTGTTGGCTGCTTCCATGAAACCCCCGCCGCCGCCGGTCATGACTGCGATGCCTTTCTCGGCAAGCAACCTGGCTGTCTGGCGGGCCTTGTCGTAGTAGAAATCATCACGTCCCGCCCGCGCGCTGCCGAAGATCGCCACACTGGGGCCAAGGTTCGAGAGCTGTTCAAAACCCTCCACAAACTCTGCCATGATGCGGAACACGCGCCACGTGTCCTGCTGGGCGAAATCGCCACGCTGGCGGGAGGCATCGAGCAGCTCGAAGTCAGCTCTCACGCCACGCTTGGTCCACATGTGTTTCCTTTGCGTCTTATCCGGCTCGAGCCCAGACATGATTCTCCTTCACCCCCAGATCGAACCTTCTCGCAAACGTCTCTCCCTTCGGTTCATCATCGTGATTCTACCTCAGCGACCAGTCACGAACAAGGGCACGGATGGGACTACATCGCCCTGGCAGCCGGCGGCACCGCTTGACACATTGGTCAAAAAAGGCGACGCGCCATTGACACGCCTGGGATTTCTGCTATAAGGGGAGCCATGGCGAAACGGATCCAGCGAAAGGAAGACGTAGAACGCGCCGGCAAGGAGGTAGCAATGGGCGCCGAGGAGGAAGAGGTGGAATCGTTCGAGGTCTCCCCTACGAAACAGCCTGAGAGGAGGGTAACTGTGGCAGAGAGGAAGTTCCTGCACATAACGATCATCGATCACAATCCGATCATTGACGGGACGGGCGAGGTATCTCACATCGATCTCAGAGTCCCGCTGGCGATGGCCGAGGCCGGCCTGAAGATGGTGCCCCCTGGCAAGCTCGGAAACATCGATCCAGCACTGATCGTGCAGACGATCGAGATGGGTGCGGACGGGGAAATTCTCAGAATAGACGAAGAGAAGAAGTCCATAAACATCCGCGTGGAGTAAGGGCTCTCGAGGCGCTCAATGCGCACCGGGTCTGGCTGTCTCCCCTTAGCGGATTCGGTGCCCCAAAGGTCCGCCGGCGGCTTATCGCCAGGCGTCGTAGCTCACCACGGCATCCAGAGGCTTGCGCGGCGTTGTCGAGGGCCACGCCGTGGGGTAGCCCAGAGGCAGCAGTTCTACCACCACCGCTGATTTCGGGATGCCGAGTATCTTCTTGACGGCGTCCTGGTCAAATGCGCCTACCCAACAGGTACCCAACCCGAGTTCTCTGGCCGCCAGCGCCATGTGGTCAATGGCAATGGCCACGTCCACCAGGTGCGATGGGTGGCCGCAGGGCATGATGTGGTCGCTGCTTGTCGCGCACGCGACGATGACCACAGGCGCCTCGCCGACAAAGCTTTGTCCCTTGGCAGCGCCGATGAGCTTACGGCGCAGTTCAGGGTCCCGCACGACGACGAACTTCCAGTGCTGCCGGTTGTTCGCCGAAGGGGCCAGCCGGCCCGCTTCAAGCACCTGCCGGAGCTTATCCTCCTCAACCTCGCGGTCCTCGTAGGATCTCACGCTGCGTCTGGCCCTTATGCATGCGATGACGTCCATGTTCGTGTCCTTCCCACTTCTCTCGGGGATCGCCGTGCGTGCCGCGATTACTGCCCGCGCGGCCTGCGCTCGAGGTCCTGCTTCTTGTCTTTGGCCCAGATATAGTACTTGTCATCGGGGGTCAACAACCGGCAGGCCCGCGTGAAACGGACCAGCGCCCCCTGGGGGTCATTGTCCACCATGTTCAGGCCATGCCGATAGTCGTTTCTCCCCTTTTCCACCATCTGCTTGAGCTCATCGTCGCCCGCCGCGCCGTCAGGGTCCATGGACTTGGCCTGCTCGTATGACTCCCTGGCCCCCTCGAAACTCTCAGCGTCCAAGAGGCTGTTCCCTTTGGCAACGAGTTGCAGCGCATATTCCTTGCGGCGCTCCTTCATGTGGGTCAGCTCACGCAGTGCCTCCTTGCGATAGTAATTGTCCCCGTCGGTCTCGGCGTTGGCCAGATCCAGCCAACTGCGCTCAGCCTCCAGGAGGCGCATCTCCTGCTCCGCTTGTCTCGCAACGTCATAGCTGCCTACTACCAACTCGATTTGACGCGCCAGCGAGCGCGCGGCCTGCGTGTCCTGGGTGGCCAGCTTGTCCAATGCCTCGGAGCCCTTCCCAACAGTGTAAAGATTGAACGCCGCCTCAAACTGCGCGCCTTCCTTTGAGCGCTCCAGAAGGCGCACGGCCTCCCCGTAATAGGGGCTGCCCTCAGGGACGCCTCGCAACTGCTCATTGGCGTCGTCAAACCTCGCCTCCGCCATCGCCGTTTTGGCGTCGCTGATACGGCGGGCGTTAACCATGTGTTCCGCGTAGCTCCGGATATCCTGCTCCGCCCGTTCCTTTTGACCGGGGAAGTAGTCCGCGAGCTTCTGTGCCCGGTCCCGCGCCACGTTCCAGTCCTGCGTCGTAGCAGCCGAATCCCTCTGGCCGGTCAGGTACGCCAGCAGCGCATCCCCGACCTCCTCGAAGAGCGCGGCATCACGCTGGCGCACGGGGCTCCCGACAGGAATACCCTGCAGCTTCTGCATGGCCCCCTCGTAGTCCCCATCGTCGGCAGCCTGCCTGGCCTCATGAGACAACTGGGAGTACCCGAGTTCCTTGTGTATCTCCTCCCTGTGTTTCCGAACGAACTCTCGCGCCTTCACGCTGGGAAAGGAGTAGTACAGGTCCTTCAGGGCGCCGTCCACCTTGACCCAGTGCTTGAAGAAGTCCTTGCGCCAAGGCTCCCACACATCCGCGAGCTCGCCGACGATCTTGGACGGCTCCCGGTTCGACTCGGGCACCCCGGCAGAGGCCTGTGCAGCCGCCCCCTTCGCTGCGGCTACGTCCCCCCTGTCCAGTGCATCAAGAGCGCCTTCCAGCAGATCATCGTGCCTGCCTCCGGAGACCTGACCGCCCGTCCCGCCTCGATGCCGTGTCACAGGTCCTGTCGCAACCCAGATAGCGAGAAGAACCACAACCACGGCAGCCAGCCCCCCCAACATGAGCCTGCCCTTCTTGGTGCCCAGCAGCGACATGCGCCGAGCTCCAACGCCCGCCTGCAACGCCGGGACGATCTCGACCTCCTTGCCGCTGGCCGGGTCAAGGACAAACCATCGGCCGTCCCGTTCAAGCAGTCTCGGGTGTGCTCCCTGGTCGAGGCTCTGCGGAACAACCGAGCCGTCGGGCGGAGTGGCCTCTTCGTCCTCGACGGTCGGCTGGATGAGCGCTCCACCAGGCTGAGGCACAATCATTGCCGCCCGTTCGGCGCCTCGACCGGGCACCGCCGACGGGCCCGCGCCGGACGTCCACGCTTGAGAGGCAGGCTCGACCCTGAAGATCATCTCCACATCGCCGACACTCAGCACATCGCCGTCCTTCAGCGATGCGCTTTTGACGGTGACGCCGCCCACCTGCATGCCGTTGCGACTGCCCAGATCCTTCACCGTCACTGCATCACTAGTGACCTTACACACAAGGTGATGCCTGGAGACCCGCTTCGAGTCAAGGGTCAGATCGCAGGTGGGGTCGCGCCCGATGAGGTAGGAGCCCGGCATCAGTAAGAACTCGTATTCCCTGTCTCTCTCCCGGACTATGAACTTCACGGCCGCCTCCCCGCACCCCTGTTTTCCGTCTCGATCGCCTTCTCCAGCAGACGGAATAGAAGATCGGCATTCTGCCTGCGAACGTCCCTCTCCTCAGGGATAAGGTCCTTGATCTCGGCCAGACGCTCCAACGCCATCCGCTTGTCGCCGATCCTGACATAGTCGCCCATATCATTCGTCAATCGGTCATATTGGTCCTGGATCTCATGGGAGATCCTGTCGTACCTGTCCAGCGCCTCGGTGTACCAGTGGTTGGGATTCCGCTCAAAGGGAGCCAAGAGGGCGAGTGCGCGACCATACTCCTCCATGGCCTCGTAGAGAGCGCGCTGCTCCTCCAGCACCTCTCCTCGCTTCATGCCCTCGATGGCGAGGTTGATCCTCTCCTTGTCGGTCCGCACCTGGTCGTCGAGGGCACGCTCGGCCTCCTTGCGCTCCAGGGGCAGCACGTTTACATAGATTCGGATGTACTCCCCAGCCGTGTCGTAAAGTGTGACGGTAGTCAGACCCTGCTTGAGGCCGTTGATCTGCACTGCCACGTCCAGGTTAAGCGGGCGTTTAACCTCCACTGTTCCGGGAAACTCGACCACCGGGTCGTACACAAACCCCTTCGGAACCTCCACGACCTTCTGCTCATTAGCGCGAAGGTAAACGCCGAACTCCCACTTGGCCCCGCCCATCCCGCCACTGCGGTTGAGGAAGAACATCACAAGCACCAGGGCCGCAAGCACGCCGACAACGAGCGTCAAGACCGGCCAGACCCTGCGCTCAAGCTGCACTGCGCGTTCAACTGCAACCGGCAGAGGCGCCCCCGCCTTCGCAGGGCGCCATAGCGCCGCTTCGGCGCGCCGGCGACTTTGCGCGGGCGCAAGCCAGCTTCCAGGTATTGCCGGGGTGCGCGCCTCGCTTGCGGAACCCTCGGGCGTCCCGAGGGTCGGCTCAAGGTCGGGACATCGGACTTCAACCACAACGTCGCCGAACTCCACGATGCTGCCGTCGCTCAAGAGCGCGGACTCCCTGACCGGCTCGCCGTCCACCTTTGTCTGGTTGCTGCTGCCGAAGTCCTCGACGGTTATCGTGCCGTCCCGAGCCACGATTCTAGCATGAAGCCTCGATACGGAGCGCTCCTTCAAGACCAGTTCGTTGTCCGAGGAGCGACCGACGTTGACCACCTCGCCATCGGTCTCCCACTCGAGCCCCTTCAAGGCACTGCCTATGACCTTGAACTTGAGCCTCATCCCAACGCACCTGGTTCAGAGTCCTCGAACGCGACCTGCGCGCCCTCTGCGAGCCCCACCTTCTCCGCCCACCCCGCCGCAGCTTCGAGCACCGAATCCGCTCCAGGGCACCAGGACAGCCTCCAGGACTTCATGCCTGCGACGATCTTCTTGACCTTCTTCGCCCTGTCAAGATACACCACGTCAATAGGGAACAGCATAAAGCACGTGTGTATGCTGCTGCAACGTGGCAGATGCAGCCCTGCCTGCGGCTGCAGCCCATGCCTGCCCATAAGGCCCAGAAAACGCTCCACAACTCCTTCTGCCTCTTCCACGTCGGACAGAAGACACCTGCCCGTTTCAGCGTCCAACACACGAAAGGTCCGCATTCGCGCCATTCCTCTCCAAGCGCCGACCCGTTGCGCGCCCCGCCCGACAGCGCTCATCTATGCGCCAAACAGCTTGCTGAGGTAACTAATGCCCAGGGAAGCGAAGAGGATTATGAAGACAGTCGGAAAGATGAAGGCGATCAGGGGGAACAGTATCTTAACCGGCGCCTCCATGGCCTTCTTCTCCGCGCGATTCGCGCGGTCGCTGCGCATCTGATCGGCCAGCACCCTCAAGACCGGCCCAAGGTCCGCGCCGAGTTCATCCGCCTGAACCAACGAACCTGCGAAAGAGGCGACCTCCGGCATACCCACTCGGTCGGCCATGCCGCGAAGCGCGTCGCTGCGCGTCCTGCCCAGGCGGATGGCCCGCAGAAGCTCCCCGAATTCATCCGCCAGTGCGGTCCCCTCAAGCTTCGGCACGATGCGCCCCAGAGCAGACGTGAAGTCCAACCCCGCCTCAACACTCAGCGTGAGCAGGTCGAGCGCGTAAGGCAGCAACCGCCGTATCTCGCTCCTTCGCCTCGAGAGCTTCTTGTTCAACCACAGGAAAGGATGAGCCAGCCCGACCAGAAACAAGACCAGGACGGGAAAACCCCACCCCAACATGCCCCAGATGACTAGACCCACCAGTGTCCACGCGATGACGGAGAGACACGCAAGCCCGAGCATCTCGTCAGCCGTCAGCCCCCACGGGCTGCCGGCGGCAATGAGCACCCGCTGAAGCCTGACCCGGGCGCCCACCAGATGTCTCGCCGCGCTCCGCTCACCGAAGCGTCTCTGCAAGCGGGCGATGCCGGAGCCGATAATGTGCCCGAAGAAGCGCGCGAACGGCGCCAGTCCCGGGAACGCCGGCAAGATCGCACGCTTACCGGCCCCGACCGTGTCCCTGCCACGACTGACAACGTAGTCGCTGTAGATTGACGACAGGTAGAGGCCGATTGCGAACACGCACGTGCCTATCGCGAGCGAATAAACCATTGCCTGCAATCCGGCTGTCATCTGCCCTAAACCTCTATGTCTACAATGCGGTATATGGTATAGATGCCCAGGCTCATCAGCACCACGACCAGGCCCATCAGCCCCCAGCCTGTCGGCGTCTTGTAGAGCGGCTCGATCATGCCCGGGGCTATGTAGCTGAGGGCGACGACCATGGCAGGCGGCATGCTGCAGATAACGAAGCCCTGGAGCCTGCCCTGGGCCGTAAGAGCCTTGATCCTGCCTTCGATGCGGTGGCGCTCGCGGACGGTGCCGGCTATGTTGTCGAATATCTCCGTCAGGTCGCCGCCCACCTCGCGGCTGATGAGTATGGAGGTGATGATGAGGTCCAGGTCCTGGCTGGGCATCCTCTCGTAGAGATTCGCGAGCGCCTCGTCCATGCTGACGCCCACCTGCATCTCGCGCACCACCAGGCCGATCTCCTGCCCCATAGGGTTGTCCGTCTCCTGGGACAGCAGGCTGAGGGCCTGCGGCAGGCTGAAGCCGGCCTTGAGCGAGTTGCCGAGATTGGCGAGCGCCTCGACGAGCTGTCGGTCGAACTTCCGGTCACGCCGCTTCTTGAGCCGCCACAGCAGCAGCCTCGGCAAAGCCAACCCCATCGTGCCGAACAGGAGCGCGACGATCAGGTTCTGAAACAGCCACCACCACACTAGCGTCGCCACCGCGAAGCACGCCACTGAGAGATAGGCGATGTGGTGGGCTGGAATGGTCAGGTAAATGGCATCCAGGGTCCGTTCGGCGTCCGCGATGTACCTCTGCTCGTAGGTTTGCCACCCGCTCGCGAACAGCCACACGCCGATGAATGTAAACAGCGCCACCGACGCGAACGCACACAGCATCACCGCCAGCATGTGCTGGTCCGCTGTCCCACCCAGAATGCCGGCCAGTGTAGGGGTCATGTCTTCGCCTCGCTCCCCGGCGGGAGGGCCGAGCGCCCTCAACGGCTGCGCCGACGCTTCTTAACCACTGCGTCCTTCTCCTCGGGCGCGGGCTCGAACAGCGCCATGTCAACCTCTATGCCACGCTCGCGCAGCTTCTCGACGAACTTGGGCACCGAGCCGGTGGCGGTGAAATACCCGACAACCCGGCCCTGCGAGTCGAAGCCGCGCTGACGATAGGAGTAGATGCTATGCGTCGTGATGGTATCCGCCTCGATGCCCGTAATCTCATCAACGGACATTATCTTGCGCGATCCGTCGGTAAGCCTGGCCGTGTGCACGATGAGGTTGATGGCGGAGGCGATCTGCTCACGGACGGCTCGCGAGGGCAACTCGGTGCCGGCCATCAACACCATCGTCTCGAGCCTGGAGAGCGAGTCCCGGGGCGAGTTGGCATGCAGCGTGGTGAGGGAGCCGTCGTGACCCGTGTTCATGGCCTGCAGCATGTCAAGCGCTTCGCCTCCGCGGCACTCGCCCACGATGATGCGGTCAGGCCGCATGCGCAGGCTGTTTATGACGAGCTTTCGGATCGGTATGGCGCCTTCGCCGCGGATGTTAGGCACCTTCGCCTCCAGACTCACCACGTGCTCCTGCGGCAGGTTCAGCTCGGCCGCGTCCTCGATGGTGACAATCCGCTCGTCCTCCGGCGCGTAGCACGAGACCACGTTGAGCAGAGTGGTCTTGCCTGATCCCGTCCCACCTGTGATGACTGTGTTCTGACGGTTCTTGACGGCCAGAGCTAGGAACTCCGCCATCTGGCCTGTCAACGTGCCAAACGATATCAGGTCGCTCACCCTGAACGGCTCGGCGGCGAACTTCCTGATCGTGAGCGTCGGCCCCTTGAGGGACAAAGGCAGAATGATGGCGTTCACTCGCGAGCCGTCCGGCAAGCGGGCGTCCACCATCGGACTAGACTCGTCGATTCGCCGGCCGATGGGGGCGACGATCCGTCGGATGACGTTCATGACCTGCTGGTTGTCGGTGAAGCGCAGATTGGTCTTGTGGATCTTGCCGCGGATCTCCACGTAGATCCTGTCCCAGTTGTTGACCATGATCTCATCTACGTCGGGGTCGGCCAGCAGGTCCTCCAGCGGCCCCAACCCAAGCGCTTCATCCGCAACCTCCTTGATCAGCACGTCCCTCGCCACGTAGGAGGGGACCTCAGGGGCCAGCCCGTCCACGATGCTCTGGATGAGCACGATGGTCTTTGCACGGATCTCATCGGCGCTCTGCGTCTCGAAATCCTGGTGCTTCAGATCCAGCTTCTCAACCAGCTCGCCATGGATCTTCGTCTTCAGCGAGACAGGCGTCGGCTTTGCCCTGTCCCAGTGGGGGCGCTGCGCTCCCGTCACTGCGCTCCGCGCTGCCGCTTCCGGCTCGCGGGCCGCCCTCGCGGAGTCGAGTGAGAACTCCATGGTGACGCTGCCCGCCGTTATCTCCATCCCGTCGCGCAGCAGCACGTCCGCACCGACCCTGTGGCCGCCTACGAATGTGCCGTTGCGGCTGCCCTTGTCCCGCAGGAAGAACTTGCCGCTCGAATCCGTAAAGATCTCACAGTGGTCCCGCGAGATCATAAGCTCGTCGAGCACCAGGTCGCTGCCGGGCAGCTTGCCGATGGTGAAGCGGTCCTTGTCAATCACAACCACCTGCTCTTCGGCGTCGGGCTTCTTGACGATAAGGAAAGCCATCTTCAGGCACCAAACCGGCGGACCACCAAAGGACTCACTGCTCAGGACGGGACGTCTCCAACTCCTGCAATTCCTTCTGCCGCTCGAGGTTGGCCTGTCTGGCGAGATCTTGAACGTTGCCGGAGTTTACGCTCGGCATGGGCGTTTTCTGCCCCAACTCGGTCTTCGGCCGCAGGCTGAAGGTCAGCCGGGCGCGATCCTTGAGGTAAGTCAGAAGCTGGGCCTCCAGCGGGGTGAGGGCGAACGTCAGGTTCGAATAGCCACGGCGATAGCCGCTATAGTCCGTGAGCCCGAGTGGCACCTCGCTCATCCTGTCGTCCACGGCAAGCACGGTGACGTCGCTCAAGACCAACCACGTCTCGGGTTCGGCGCCGGCGCCGCGATCCGGAGCGCTGGTGGCATAGACGTCCACGTGATCGCCCGGGTGGATCAATCCCGCGACCCCACTGGTGGCGTCCACGGCGATCGTCAGGGCCCGCCTGCCCTCCACAAGCATCGTGGACGCCATTCTGGAGCTGGGGGCGACGAAGTGCCGCACGAGTATCTGGGAGCCCCGGTCAATGTTGCCGGTCGCCTTCCGACCGAGGTAACGCCCTATGGAAAGGCGCGGGATGTCCTCCGCGCTCTGCGAACCCGCCGGCTTCTCCTCGAAGGCCACCATGTCCTCAGTCAACGTCTCGCCAGCCGCGATGCTGTGCGCGGCCACGGCAACCTCCACCATCTTGTGCTGCTCCTGGAACGCGCGTTGCTGGCTCTTCAGGTAGGTCCTGGCGCCGACCGCCGCCGCTATGCCAAGAAGGATCGCCACCACCAGTCCCGCTGTTCGCATGCGCCGGTCTCCTTATGTTTCAAGCCCTAAATGCGATTCGCTCAACGCGGCGTGCTCATCACCAGCACGGTCAAAGCTGTCGTGAACGCGTCGTCTTCCTCAAAACCAATTATACAACGCACTCCGTTCTTCTTGAAAGACAAAGCCCATGTCCCGCCCATCTCAGATTCGAACGCCAGGTCCCTGCTCCAGCCCCGCAGGGGCATCTGCTCGGTGTAGAAAAGCCAGAGCCCTTCCACACTGAGCCGGCTCTCGTAGCGGGAGTGCGTCCCGGAGCCGACGCGCGTGCTGAAGGTAAGCCCAGTGTCCGGCGGCACGGGGACGTCCAGCGCGTCTGCCGCTTCCCCATCCTCGATGCGAGCGGGCGGGCCGGGAAACATGTGGATCTTCCCCTCGCCCGGCAGCGGACCGCTACGCACCATCGCCGCGGCCACGGCCGCGAAGAGCGCCACGGCCAGCAGCGACAGCAGCATCTTCAGAACCCGCTCACCCATACAGCCTCGGCCTTCCGTCAGATCAGGACCTGCACACGCTGCCGAATCAAGACCCGGCAATCGGGAATCCTGCCGCGAGGCAACTTTCATTGGCGCGGATCGCCCGGCACGAGGAACCGCACGTGCTGCTCGCCGCGCTCGCTGCTCAGCGCGTCCGGAATTTCGTAGACTCTCTGCCCCCCGTACTCGAACATGCGGTCGGAGAGTTCGTAGAGGTCGCGGCGGAGGTAGTCCGCGTCGAGTTGCGCCTGCGGGTTATGCAGGTACGTGTAGCCGGTCTTGAACGAGTCGTCGTCCGGGACCCACTGCGTCGCGCCGAAGTGCATCTCGAAACCGGGCTCCCCTTCCACGCGCGGCAGATTCAGGGGAGGTGATTGCCGTTCGTCGCCCGGCCCGCGAAACGTCCCGCGCTCGAGCTCCCAGAGAAAGGGAGACTTGAACCTCGTCCTCAGGCCCGCCCGAGACTCCAGTGTGGGCGCGGCGTTGCCGATCAGCCCTCCGGCAAACTTCCCGCCCGCGTCCCAACGACCGTTGAAGACGTCGGTCAGGGTCTCCACGTACTGGGTATACTCAGCGGACTCGGCGCTCGTCTTAAGGTCCAGCGTCTCGCCGGCCGGAAACGTACCCAGGTTCACCGGGAGGTCGCCGATCTGCACGATTCCCTCACGCGACAGGTACCGGCCCGCATCGTTCTGATCCCGTTGCGCGCTGGCCACGAATGCAACCGTTCCGTCGGGCATGGCCTGCAGCTCGTAGGTGATGTGCACCCTGCCGACTGCAAGCGAATAGAGCTTGTACTGGAGGTCGAACGCGGGGGGAGATCCCGCGTAGTCCGCCGCCGCGCCCGAAGGCAGGCCATAGAGCGGTCCCTCGACCGTCTGGTCGGCCTCGACCGCCACGCTTCTGACCGACATGGTCGCGTCACCGCCGCCAGTCGCCGTTGGGAAGAATCGACTCGCCAGTGCCGCGTCGTCAAGCGGCTCCGACGCAAAGGCCATGTAGGCAGCGGCAGCGTGCGCACGCTCCTTGTCCAGGGTCATGTCACCACAGATTATGACCATCATCAGCACGGGCACATAGATGAAAAGGCACAGAAGCACCGTCTCCGTCATCGCCGTGCCGCTGCGTGTTGACCTGATGAACGCTGTCCGTCTGTTGTGAAGCATGGCTGTGTTTAACCTGCCGGTTCAGTTCCCTTTGTCGCCGGTCGTTTGTAGTCCAGCCGCGTGCAGATGTGCCACATCAAGCCACCATCTACCTCTATCAGTGCACGACCGAGTCTTCAGCCAGCCCACTGTAGTCCAATTGTCCACCGCTGGGCTGCTCGCCCTGCGGCCTGTCGCTCAGGTACTCCACAAAAGGGTCCCTGAGCAGGCCCCGCTCCATGTAGGGGGGGCCGAGGCTCGGATACGGCCCACGCGGGCGGACGCGCGTGGTCAGGTCGCTCATGACGGCATGCGGATCATACGTAGCGTCGAAATCACCGTATATGTCGCTCGCCCATCCCGTCACGTCTCCGTAGCGGTAGTACCCGGGCGGCAGCGAACCTTGGCGGCTCGGCACCAACCCACCGGGCGAGCCGTAGGCGATGCGCTGCATCAGCCATCCGACGCCCGTCTCCGCAGGCTCCGCCAGGCCGAGCAAGACGTCCTCATCGAGCACCTGTCGGTTCAGCGCCACCAGGCGCGCGTCCCAATGGGACCACCCGTCGGCGCCCGGCTTCAGGTAAAGGTTGTTCAGGTTCTCCTCGATCCAGCGCTCGCGCTCGTACACGTCGGAGAAGTAGACCCCCTGCTCCATCCCGCCCCACCCGTCACGCTCGCCGGGACGGTTCAGGCGGGCGCGGGCACCCGCAACGGCGAAGTAGCCCCAGGCTGGGTGCAGTATCTCGCCCCGCTGCCGGGCCGTCTGACCCGCCGGCCCGCGCATCAATCCCTTCATGCCGGGGTATGGGTCGTGCAGCAGGTACTCGAGCGGCCGCTCCGGCATGTCGGAGGTGTGCCCCGTGGGGAAGTGGCTTTCCGTGCGATGCCACACCCCTGCGGTAAAGCCGTACTTGAGAAACTCTTCGCTCAGCACGAGCGGCATGTACGCGCTCTGGAAAACCGATTGCTGATAGTCGTCCTCCAGCACGATAGAGCGCCGCGGGTTCACGCCGGGCTCGCGCTCCCGCATACCGAGCCGGCCGAACACGTCGCTCGGCTCCACAACCACATACCCCTTGCCACCGCAGGTGGGACAGGTCGCCGTCTCGCCGTCATCCTTGCGCCCGTCGTGGTTATAGTCGAACCACCACAGCCCGTCCGGTTCCTCCGTGCCGTTGTTGGTATCCAGGGGGTCCCAGCAGGGGCGCACCTGGTAGTACTTGTAGGAGTGTTCGTATTCGCCAGTCCCGTTCTCGTCCTTGACGAGGGTCCCGCCGGCGACGTCCAGCCACCCGTCAGGGTTCATCTGGCCGTCGTAGGCCCATGAAGGCAGGTCTGAGGCGGAGACGAACTCGTCGTCGGTCAGGCCCTCAACGTCCACGTCCCGATGTGCCATCAGCCGTGCCATGTTGCGTTCGGCCTCAAGCCGCGCGCCGAACTCCATGTACTCATAGAACCAGTGGCTGGGGCCGGTCTGCGTAAGCCTTTGCTGCCACCAATAGTCCTCGGTCCTGTCGAAGTGCGTGCGCCACCGGCCGTCCGCGCTGCGCCTCCAGATGTCCTGGCCGCGCTTCCAGACACGGAACTCGTCATCCTGCACACGCACATCGACTGCGTTCACGGTCGCCTCGAAGAACGTCGTGTCCTTCAGGTATGCGCGCGCCCACGGCTGGCCGGCAGCATCCACGAACTCGACATAGGGCGGATCGAGCGTCCGCACCACGGCGCTTCCCGGCAGCGGAATGACCGGATCGAGTGTGACCGTCAGGCGCACGCCGTCCACCGTAACCGTGCCTGGTCGAACCGCCACGAAGTCCTGTTCCTCCGGCATGACCCACTGCCCCGCTTTCGCGTCCCACTGGTACCTGGCCTGCTCAACGACACCGCCCTGTGACGACTGAACCGTGACCCATGCCTGCACCCGTTCGTCCCAGACCTCCCCTCCCTGCTGCGTGCCGCCCATCCTGCGAACGAACAGCGTGTTCTTTGGGAAGGTGCCCTTGCGGTTGATGAGTTCAAGCCAGGGCGGGTCATGCTCATCGTGGCGCACCACGTCCACTCCCTCCGGCCCCCAGGTCACGATGCTGATGCGCTCTTCTTGGCGGATGCATGCAGACTCATCCCTAACGAGGTCCTCAACGTACCATCTTCTGTCCCCGAGCTGACAGATGCGATACCTGCCCTGCTCGCTCAGGCCCTTGGTGTAGGAAACAATCCAGCACTTCTCGCAGTCCCCACACCCGTTGCAGCCCCGGCAACTGCCGCAATCCATCATCTGCACCTCGAGGGTGGTATCGCCGCCCTCCACACGCCACCAGCCGTCGCCCAGCCGGAAGAGGTCCAGCGACAGGTATGCGTCGTCCCTCGGCAGCCATCGCGAGCACGGGAACAGCGACACGTACTCGCCCCCGTTCGCTCTGGCGATCCGGTAGGCCGTCTCGGCGGAAAGATACGGGGCCAGAATAGCTATCGTGTGCTCGAGGCGCGACATCTCGCTCGCCCACTGCCTCGCGGCGGGTATCCACAGCTCGCCCCGCCGGTAGGCCTCCGCGTATTCCTGGTCCGCCCTGTCAACGCCCACTATGTCCTGCACCCACAAGGGGTCGGACCCCAAGTCGGCAAGCAGCGGCGCGTTCGGGTCGCCGTTCTCGTGCAGGCCGTTGAGCATGGCCTGGAGGTGGTGCATCTGCTCGGTCAACTCCTGCCTGCGGTCGTGGTCCGTTTCGGCGTCCAGAGCGGCTTGCACGGCCGCAATCTGCTGGCGCCAGAAAGCGGCGTCGGTCACCTCGAGCATCTTTTGATCGGGGTCGCCGTCCAGGTGCAGGCTGTTCAGACGTGCGGTCAGGTAGCTCAGTTCACGCTCCAGGGATTCGCGCCGTCCGGGGTCGGTCTCCTCCTGGATTTCCTTCTGCAAGCGGCTTATCTGCTCATCCAGGGCATCGGACAGCGCCTGGTTCATCCCCATCACGCGGTCCCTGAGCTCCGCCAGCACCCCGTAGACGTTCACGTCCGCCGCGTGTCGCATGGCCCGTGCGCGCACCTGAGCCATGCCCGTGTTGAGCAGGGCGATGGAGTTGACGCATTCGCTTTCCACAAGCGCGGAGCTGTAGGCCGCGGCATCTGCGGCAAACTGCATCTGAATGCGCCGCGCGCTCACCCGCCCCACCGCCATCACCATCGCCGCGAAAAAGAGCACGAGGAAGATGCTCATCACCCCGAATACCAGCGACTGCCCGCTTTCGTCACTGCGCAAGGCACGCAGCCTGTCGAACATGCTCCTCATGCTTCAGTCCTCTACGACGCTCCGGCCGCCGGGGATGGCCAGCCTGGTGGTCTCGCGCAGACGCATGTGCGGGGCATCAATGTTCCAGATGCCGACGGACTCCTCGAAGGCGCGCTCATCGCCGCGCGCGACGGTGCCGAGCGGCCCCGTGGCATCAGGCATCTCCTCGACCCGCGACCCGCTCGCAAGCCAGGCGAAGATGTGGTTGACCAGCGGAAGGGTCATCTCGTAGTAGTGGGTCACCGTGACCTCGACTTCGCCCGGAGCAGGATAATCGAGGCGGGAGACGTGGGTCTTGAGTCGACGTGATATCCCGGACTTCGAGAGCAGTCCCCAGCCGGGCACCGACATCATGGTGCCCCCCGAGCGAAGTTCGGACGCGCTGAAATTGGATCCCTCGACCGTAGGCCCGGTGATCGGAGAGCAGATCAGCGCGCCCGCAAGAGAGGCGCGCCGGTATGCATCATCCAGGCTGTCCGCTACGAGCGCCGCCCGCGCCGCGCTATAGGAGGCATAGGTGACAACCTGCTTGGCCACGTATACCATCGCAAGCTGCATGATGGCGAACATGATCAGGAGCTGAAGAGGGAATGCTATCGCGAATTCCGCCATCGCCTGGCCCCCTTCAGGCGAGCGCAGATGGCCGCTGCGCGGCCGGCAGTCGGCACCCGGCGCCGCTCGCACGCATGATGCGCGCGCATTGCTACTATGCGCAGTCCTCAACATCATCACCATCCAGTGCGTCACATAGAGGCAACAACAAACGCACAAATGGCGTCTACGCTGCCGGCAGCTCCACCAAATACCATGCAACAACGCTGCCGATGGCCACCGCCACACCGTAGGGAACCGTTATCCGCCGCTCGGGGGCCTTCTCCGACCCGCCCTCGGCCTGCAGTGAACCTGCGGAGAACGTAAACCGCACTGCCCCCTTGACGCCAGCCCAGAGCCTGCCGCGCCAGATCAACACCAAGACCGCCATCAGCAACCCGAAAAGCGCCGTGTACACCAGCGCATTGATGATGAAGTAGTCATGAAACCCACCGATTGCCGCCACTGCCAGCATCAGCTTCACGTCGCCCCCCGCAATGCCCCCCCTCAGGTACGGCCAGGCCACGATCAGCACCACAAGCCCAACCGCTATCGCTGAACTGCCCAGGTTCGCCCCGGTCCAACCGCCGTCCCAGAATCCCCCAAGCGCGAAGTTGACAAGCAATCCCGTCAGTATCCCGGACAGAGTGGACCAGTTGTATATCTTGCCGTGCGCCAGGTCGGTATAAACGCTTGCTATCAGAACCGCGAAGAGAAGGCAATGCCTTACGAGCATCCGTAACCTCTTTTATGACAAGCGGTTACGACAACGAGTAGCCACCCGCCGCAGACTCCAGGCTCAGCCCCCGCGCGCCCCGCCCACGCAGCGCCGCCTCACGGGTTGCTGACGGCGTCGGCGATATCCTTCACGTCCACCGCGGAGTCGACCTTATCGGCCTGACTGTAGTCTGCGGCGTTGACATTCTGCCCAGCCATCTTCTTGGTGCCCGCGCCGAACAACCCGCGGATCTGATTGCCGAACAGCAGGATCACCGCAATGCTGCCGAGCGCCACCAAGCCCAGTATGATCACGTACTCACTGGTGGTCTGGCCCGCCTTGACAAACCTCTTCAGCCGGCTCAAGAGCCTCCTCATCCTATCATCCTCCTTCGCAAGTTCGCTGCATTCAATCACTTACGGGATCGGCAAGCAGATGACGTTCACCACGTCCCCATAATACCCGACCACGCCCTCCTCGAACGCGAAGAAGAACGTCACCAGCGACGCCACCCCGACCAGCGTGACAAACCACAGCAGCACCCCGTATTCGGCCAACATCTGGCCGCTCCGCCCCCGCAGCAGCTCAAGGATACTCCTCACTCTTTCCATCAGCCCCTCACACACCAGCGAATCACGCCGAAAACGACGCCACGGGCGCGCATAGCGCCCGCCCGCCGCGATACGCCTGACTATAATGTACACTTTGGCCGTCCCGATTGCAATGCCAAAACCCGCCGTCGCTGTCCGTCATGGCCGATAACGCCCCAGTCGGGCCCTTCTGACCCACTTGGCCGCTCGTGGCCCTTATGGGCGCTCCCGTCCCAAACGTCCGCTCCTGACCGAACCGGACGCTCCTGCCCCGTATGTCCCCTCCTGTCGCCCGCGCAACGCCGCCCAATCCTGGGCCAAACAAGGCCCAATTAAGGGCCAACTTAGGGCCAATCCTGGGCCATATATGGGGCAATCAGTGGTAGGTCGGTTTAATCCGGGGATCGAACGTGGAAAGGCGGCCCAACTGTGCGGTTGTCAGCCCGGCCTGCGAGCGCGGCCCCGCGGTCAGTGGTGAGCCGTCAGTGCCTGAGAGGCCCCGGGCGAAGACCTACCGAGACATGTGTAGCCTTTCTGGAGGCCCATGGCACTTGGCTGATCACGCCCGTGGTCCCTCCCGGGTGCGACGCTCCACGCGAAATCGGTGCTGGAGGTTCTTCACCGGAAGTGACGGAGCGATGAGAGAGAGGTCACACCACTCCGCATGCATCACCCGCACAAGGATTATTGGCGAAGTCTTGACTTCCCAGTCTGGGCTTCCCAGGGGCATAACAATTTCCACCCGTCTCCATTTTTCATGGTTTGGCCCTGCAAATGCCACTGTAGCTCCAATCCGACCCCCGAAGAATGCGCAGTCCAAGGCCCAGTTCCGGTCGTAAGTCAGCCGGAACTTGTGGGCGTTCTGAGGACATTCCAACCTCGCGACGTCCGTGTTCCAAGCGAAGCCGTAGTCCTTGAGCGAAGGCGCTGCGCCCTCGTCGTAACGTGCGAAGCCGATGGCCTCACGGAAGCTGTCTTTGTTCACTGGGGTTGTCTGGCATATATGCGCCAACAGGTTGACCCCAATCTTGACAAGTGCACGCAGGACGTTGCGGGAGCTGTAAGACATCTGCGCCTCGGGGTCGCTGGCTCCTAAGCGTTCTTCCAGCTTCAATCGGCCCTCGAACGGCCGCCAGTTGTCCAAGGACCATAGAATCCGATTCTTGTCAACAGGCTTTACGTACCTGCAGATGAAGTGAATCCTGTTGCTCAACTCGGGATAGGTGTGGGGAGTGAAGACACGGGGAGGGAACCGTCCCCTGCGTGGGGGGTGAGTTAACGACATCCAGACCCAGCGAGGGCGCTTGTGCGCGTTGCGCAGAGTGTTCCTGGCCGTGCGCAGAACTTCCACGAACGTCTTGATGTACTGCCTCTCTCCGACTTGCCGGCCCTCCTCAAGGTCAAACCAAAACATCGGCCCGCGCTCATCGAATACCACCTGGGGCCATAAGACGGGCGATGTGAACTGCTCAACTACGCGAGCTTCCAGCGCCAGGTCGTACCCGGCCTCATAGTCCCATACGCCGTCAGAGGATTTGTCCAGCGCCTGCGAAGCGATGATATGCAAAGGCGTCTGGGAGACCAGCTCCTTATCAATACCAGACATCTCGTTGTTGCATTTGCCGCAAACACACCTCAAGGCAAGCACGCATCCGAGCGATTCGGGCACAATGTGCTCGCCCTTGCGCACTGCGCGAACTTGGCTGCCGCAATATATGCAGCGTTGCCCTTCCATCGGCATCTACGCCTCGGCCAAAGATATAACTGACTATCTGAGTATTGTCACGTTTTCCCACGAATCGAGCAAGGGCTACCCTGCCCTGTCATGGTCTGATGGGCCGATCAGGACTCACAGCCTCGGCCGTTTCTCACAAAGCGGGTAACACCCTTGGGTTCTCTCCGCTATGTAAACAGCGAGGGCAGTGCAGGCCGACCGGCGCCGACCTAAGACCTCATGAAAACCGCCGCGGGATCGCCGCCATTATACCCCCCGGCATCCTGCGCCTCGACCGCCGCCCTGCCGGTCTTCCCCCTCCTGCTACTGTTCACCCTGCTCCGCTCTCAGGTCCACTGCGAAGGGCGCGGAGGGCTTGGGGATGCGGCCCTGGTCGTCGTCTTAGCTCGCGAACAGGTAGCTCACCTTGCCCGCAGGCAGCGGCCGGCCGGCAAATGCCCGGGAAGTCCCCAGGCAATGGGACGCCCGGCTGGAACGGCGGTTGATTGGGGCCGACTGTCGCATTAGAGTATCGGCGGTTCCGAACTCGGATCGGCACGTAGGCAATGCGCTCACCCCATAGATCAACTGCGCCTCAGCCGGGGATACCGGCGGGGACCGACCCGCACACGACCCTGTCGCGCGAGTTGCGGCTGTTTGACCTCATCATGATGGGCGTCGGCATGATGATCGGGGCAGGCGCGGTGCTGGGCATGGGGGAAGCTGTGCGCATCGCCGGCCCGGGGGGAACGCTGGTGGCCTTCGCTCTCGCCGGCACACTCAGCCTGCTTACGGCGATGGCCTACGCGGAGATGAGTTCCGCAATCCCCAGGGCTGGGAGCATCTACAACTTCGCCCGCATCGCCTTCGGGAGTTCGACGGGCTTCACGGCCGGATGGATAGCATGGTTCGCATCGGCCGCCGCCGGGAGCTTGTACGCCTCGCTCTGCGCGTCGTACGTCGTTCATTATCTGGCGCAACTCGGCATGCTCGGCTGGGTGCCGCTTCCGACGTGGGTGCAGGAGCGGGCTGCCGCGGTTCTCATTGCGTGCCTGTTCGTGTACTGCAACTACCGCGGCATCTCTGAGACAGGGAAGACGCAGACCTTCCTGACTGTCGGCCAGACCGTCAGTCTCGGGCTCATCGCGATCGCCGGGGC
>Ga0315274_10000321_pt1 | contig 75313 bp, 57 predicted proteins | sample YL17G02_20_MG_FD_203700 | JGI IMG/M metagenome (GOLD analysis project Ga0315274, IMG submission 203700) | Sediment microbial communities from Yellowstone Lake, YNP, Wyoming, USA - YL17G02_20 | ecosystem: Environmental > Aquatic > Freshwater > Lake > Sediment | place: USA: Wyoming | collected... | reverse complement strand
TCCGCGGCGAATGTGCCAGGCCACGCCGCCCGGGCCGGTTATGGTACGCCGCACTTGCGGCCACGTCAAGTTGGGGTTTCGAACGAGCCCACGTGAACTTGACCCCTTCCCCGAGAATTGATCCAGGCGTTGCGAGAGAATCCAGAGGGCTATAGGCCGGAAAGGATTCTCAGATGAAGAAGCGATACAGTTCAGAGCAGATCGTGGTGAAGCTGCCTCAGGCGGACGTAGGGCTGGACATGGATCATACGGCCGATTCTGGGGAGGATAAACGGCCGGCCATACCCACAATCAGCCCCAAGACCCAAGACCACCACCACTCCCTTCTTTTCCCACATCCTGAATGTCCCTTGCCCCCAATACCCGATTTTGCCGGTGAATGGGGCCTTAGGCTGGATTATACGCCCCGTCTTTTCTGGAACACATCTGGGCATAAATATCAAGGCCAATCCTCTCTCAGACAGGGTAGGTTGGGGGAATGGGCTGGTGACGTGTACTAGGCCATTTTTGGATTGATTACCGGCCACCATGTTCACAACCAGCCCCAAGACCCAACACCATCACCACGTCTCTATCACGCCCTTTCTTTCATCCACCACCCACCATCCCTCGCGTTTACTGTAAAATGGAGTCTTGGCGTCCTGAATGCGATCCTGGACGCGCGATTGTCTAAACAATCCACCTGCCTACAAGAATCACAGAAAGCAGATATCTGGAAGATGCGCATTTCTGCTTCCCATTGTCTGTGGGCGCGACAGAAAATATTGACAAAGCACTGGCGGCAGTGATATGAAAGTGAGCGGCGATACTCGCCTCTGATGTGGGTCGTTGGCATCTGTCCGTGCCTGTGGCTAGTCGGGCTGTCCAGCGGATCTCGCGTACGTCATGTCCAAGCCTGAAGGGGCGAGGGCCCTATTGGCGACTGACCCATGAAAGGGGAGAAACTGACTATGGACCGGACTCCCGCTGCCTCGAGCTTGTCGTCGGAGAAAGTCGGCCTGCTAGTGGAAAGGAAGCTGCGCAGGGTCTTCATTGGGTCGCTTGGGCTTTGCGTGCTGATAGCAGTCGAACTGCTCTGTATTTGCGGACATTATGAAGGCGTCCCGCTCTTCGTTAGGACCTTGCTCCTCCCAGTGCTGCTGTGGGCCTGCGTCGTGACGAGCTATGTGTTCAAAGCCCTCTGGACACTATCGGCTGAGCGAAGACGGCGGCTTGTCGATCTGGCGGAAAGGGACCCGCTCACCCACGCCTTTACGGCCCAGTACCTTGAGGGGGAGCTTGCCGAGGAGCGCCGTAAGGCCATGGAGACAGGCAAGGCTGCCGCCTTTGCCTACGTGAGACTGATAGGGCTGGAGAAGGTCAACGAGAGTCACGGCTTCGTGGTCGGAGATGCTGTGCTCAGGGCTGTCGCAGAGCTAATAATGGACGTCCTCTTTCCAAAAGGCATTGTGGCGCGCCTCGCTGGGCAGCAGTTCGCTGTGCTACTTCCTGGGACCGGCCTCACGGAGGCACGCTCTGCCCTCCGGCGAACCCAAGAGCGGATAAGGGCTTACCACCTGGACTTGGCTGAACTGGGCAGTATCTCTGGCATGGATGCAGTCGTGGGAATAGCGGCCTATCCGGTCGCCGGCGAAACACTCGCCCACATCACCCAGGCGGCAATCTCGAAGGCATTGTGAAATAGCCTTCAGGAGCTCGGCGGCAAATGAATTCGGAATGGCCAGGGAGAGCTGCTGCCATGAACGCTGGGCCATTTGCGCGAGTGGACACGTCGCCCGACTGCCCCTACCCACTGACGCCATTCCCTCCGTTGCTGATCAATGCTTGCCTGACAGGCATGGTACACACGAAGGAGGACAACGAGCACCTCCCCGTAACCCCCGAGGAGATTGCAGCGGATGCAGTGCGTGTGTTCGACGCGGGGGCCCGCATAGTGCATGTCCACGCGCGCGACGAGCAGGGGAAGCCGACTTGGAAGGCATCGCTCTATGAGGAGATACTGCGACGCATCCGCCGTGCGCGCCCCGAGCTGATCTGTTGCGTGTCTACTTCAGGGCGGCTGTGGTCGGAGTTCGAGCAACGTTCTGAAGTCCTTCATCTCACGGGGGAAGCGAAACCTGAGATGGCGAGCCTGACACTAGGCTCAATGAATTTCCCGACCGGCCCCAGCGTCAATTCCATGGACGTGATCCAGAGGCTAGCGGACGTCATGAAGGCCAATGACATCGTCCCCGAACTGGAAGTCTTCGATTCCGGAATGGTCGACTTCGCAAAGCACCTTGAACGCAAGGAATTCATCGGCGGACGGAAGTATTTCAATTTCCTGCTCGGGAATCTCGGTTCGGGACCCGCAACGGTGGCAAATCTTGCGTGCCTTGTAAGGGATCTTCCAGGTGATTCCACCTGGGCCGCCGGGGGGATAGGAAGGTTCCAGTTGCCGATGAACGTCGCCGCAATCGTTGCGGGGGGCGGCGTGAGGGTGGGCCTTGAAGACTCACTCCACTACGATTACAGGAAGAGTCGTCTCGCTACGAACGAGCAGCTCGTCAGGCGGGTCGTGCGCATCGCTGAGGAAATCGAACGACCGTTGGCTACTCCTGCCGAGGCCCGGCAGATGGTCGGCCTTGCTGGGTAGGTCACTCAAGGTCCAGTTCGAGCACTGTCCAGTACTCGACGTCCTCGAGGCTGAATGCGTGCTTCTTTCTGTTCCGCCCCACCTTCTTGTAGTTGAACTTGGTGATGTACCAGTCAATCGTATCGGGCCGGTCCGTTTCCGTGCGGACCTTCTTTATCCCTCTGCTTCTTAGCTCTTCAAGTCTGGCTAGTTGGAGCCTGTAGCCAATACCTTTCCCCTTGTATTCGGGGTCAACGGCGAGGCTTGCCGTTTCGGCCAATTCTTCCGAATGCACGATGTAGCTGCAAACACCCACAATCCGACTTCCAGCTACAGCAACGAACGAGTTCTCCACGTTGATCGTAGAACGTTCCGGATCTGGATTGTCCGACGAAGGCGCTATCGGCGCCATATTCCAGCTCGCGAGTATCCGGAGGACAGCGTCCATGTCCTCGTGGCGCATCTTTCTTATGACGATATCCATCATAACTTGCTCCCGCCCTTTCGTGGAGGGTGGGTGAAAATCCCGGAAAGCACGGCATCAAAGGCGGTTCCTTGTCAGCAGGTACCGCGCTTTTCTCACTAAAGGCCGCAGACAGGCCCTTAGCGGCTCCGGCACGCCGCTGCGTGCCAGCCGGGCAAGACGGCGTCTGCGGTCAGCCTTTTTCAACGCTCTGAGCGTCTCGGGCTTGAAGGTGATCGGGATCATTTGGCTCGAAACCGACGGGTGGTCGATAGCCTCGAAAGCCCGCTGGATCCTGGCGGCAAACTGCTCATGGATGGGGAACAAAACCGGCTCATAGCGTTCCGGCGGCAGCAACACCATAGGGTTTGTGTTTATCTCCCAGACCTGCACGTTGCCTTCGCACAAGCCGTAATCCATGCGTCCATATTGCACGCGCGCAGCCTCGAACAGACGCCTCAGCTCCGCTTCGTGGGGGTTGCTGTCAACGTACTGGCGTGCTTCCTGCACAAACGCAGGGCTTGTGAGGTCTGGATGCTTTATCATCCAGCGGTGGCTGAATGACATGGTGCGGGGGATGATCTGCTCGCCAACCATGAAGGCCGAGTATTTGCGATATACTCCGCTGGCGTCACGCGTATCACAGAATTCGACTGCCAGCAGATCGCGCGGACAGTGACCTTCGCTGACCAATTTCCGCAGCGCCTTGTTGACTTCCTCAGGGCTCGCCAGGAGGTCCGTCAAGTTGCCGCCGTGTTGGAGAGCGTCCCTGAAGAAGACGGGGAATCGCGATATCCTGTGGATCTCGGCGGCTCTGTAAGGCCTGAACCGATTCCACCCCCGTGCATGGAAGTCGCACAGCATTTCATGGCGCCGCTGGACACAGGCGGGATTGTTGTATGCATTCAGGCCATCTTCGTGCCAGGTCAATTGATCCCACGCTTCAGCGGCCATGTCTATTTGCGGCGGCAAGAGCCGCTCGAGATCTGCGAAGATGTAGGTGCCGTAGGGAAGTCTGTCCCTGTTGCTCAGTTCCTCGTAGGGGAGGACTTGGATCCGGCCGGCCAAAGCCTTCCCCCACGAGTCGAGATAAGAACGAATCGTGTAACCATGCTGTGCCGTCGCGAGGTAATAGATCATAAGTCGATGAGGAATCGGTAGTACGATTACACCGTCTGCTGTCTGCAGACCTGACAGAGAGTACGATCCGAAGAGTGTAGGCCCCGAACACGCGGCCACGCCCGAAAACTCCGGAGCCCTATCGAATCCCTTAGCCCACCTGTGTCGCCCTCCCTGACTTCTGTTTTGCCCTCTGGGACAGGGCAGAGCAGCCTTGCAGGCAGGACATCAGGCCGCGCCATCGCGTGCGGGACGGGAACCCGACCATTGTAGCAGGGGAGTGCGCGAAGTCAACACGTTGATGCCGGCCCACGGCCTTCGCTCTGTCCGGTCAATCCCTCGCCGAAGATCTGGCCAAGCCTCGTGCGGTGTGCCCACTGATTCGAGGCATGGATGCCATCCACAACGCTGCCCAGCGCCCAGAAGATCGTGTCCATTTGGCTGCATCGCAGCAGGGTGATTCCCTCCCCTCACGCCCAGCTTTTCTTGCTAGTGAATGGGAGCCTTGCGGTGTTCTTGAAATACGGCCAGCGTCTTTTCTGGAACAAAGCTGGGCATGAATCTTACGGCCAATCCTCTCTCAGACAGGCTAGGTTGGGTGAAAGGGCTCAGGTGCATATTACGGCCGATTCTAGGCTGCATAAGCGGCCGACCATATTCACAACCAGCCCCAAGACCCAAGACCTTCACCCCCCCCAGTTATCTCACCTACCCACACCGCTCGATTTTACCTGGAGAATGGAGCCTTGGCGTCCTGAATATGATAATCCTGGGCGCGCGATTATCTACATTATCCACCTGCCCTAAGAATCACAGGAAGGAGTTGGGGGGCGGGAACCTTTGGTGACTGGTATGACTCACGTGCTAATCCCGGAGAACCACAAGCAAATCGCCCCTCATAGAGAATGCCCCCATTTTCCGGGATACTTGATGGGCTGGTTCTGGTGTGGGGATGGTTGGTCAGAGGGGTGTTCGGTGGTGGTCTTCAGTCATCCTCCAGACCCTTGCAGCATATGGACGGGGTGGGATAGGGCTTCAAGAACACCGCCGCACACTTGGCCTCTTTACGTACAGTCGTTCTGCGCGTTTGATTTGCCGGCTATCGATGCGACTGCTCCTGCTGCAGGGACGGTCCCGTCGTGGGCCCCGTAACACAGGCAACCATAGCACTTGACTCAGCTCCGGCATTCAGCAACAGTATAATCAGGCGTCATGATGACACCTTTCTCTTACGGCATCAGGATCACCCGTGATCACCCCCGTTGACGTCAAGAGCCTCACCGGCCTCTCCGAAGAGACGGCCCGCCAGCGATTGGAGATGGAGGGCTATAACGAGCTTCCCTCCAGCCGGCGTCGCAGTGTGCTGGCGATAGCCTGGGAGGTGACGCGCGAACCGATGTTTCTGCTCCTCGTGGCCTGCGGAAGTGTCTATCTCCTCATGGGGCGCGACCACTTCGGCGATGCGCTCATGCTGCTGGGATTCGTCTTCGTGGTCATGGGCATCACCATTTTTCAGGAGCGCCGGACCGAACGCGCCCTGGAGGCGCTGAAGGACCTGTCGAGCCCCCGCGCGCTGGTGATCCGCAATGGGCGTCGGGCGCGCATTCCTGGACGCGAGGTCGTGCGCGGAGATATCACCGTCCTGGCCGAAGGCGACCGTGTCCCTGCAGACGGCGCGTTGCTCTACGCAGTTAACCTCTCGATAGATGAATCCCTGCTCACGGGCGAATCGGTGCCAGTGCGGAAGCGCGCCGCAGAGGCAGAGCGCGCCATGGTCCGTCCGGGGGGAGAAGATTCGCCCTGTATCTACTCCGGCACGCTCGTCACCGCTGGACACGGAGTGGCCGAAGTGCTCGCCACGGGCGTCAAGACCGAGTTGGGCAAGATCGGCAAGGCCTTGCAGACGGTGGAACCCGATAAGACGCTCCTTCAATGCGAGACGGCCCGTCTCGTGCGCAACCTGGCCGGTGTGGGTTTGACGCTCTGCGGACTCGTGGTAGTTGTCTTTGCCTTGACACACGGCAATACGGGAAGCGCTTGGGAGCAAGGCATCCTGGCAGGCATCACCATGGCCATGGCCACGCTGCCGGAGGAGCTCCCCGTCGTGCTGACGATCTTCTTGGCCCTGGGCGCGTGGCGCATCTCGCAAAACCGTGTTCTGACGCGGCATATGCCCGCCGTCGAGATGCTGGGGGCTGCTACCGTCCTGTGCGTGGACAAGACCGGCACACTCACCCTTAACCAAATGTCTGTCCAGCAACTCGCCGCCGGGGGCACCATCTTCGACAGCACCGATGCGGCGCAGAGGACCCTGCCTGAGTGCTTCCACGAAACATTGGAGTACGGCATCCTGGCGAGCAAGCGCGATCCGTTTGACCCGATGGAAAAGGCCCTCAAAGACATCGGTCCGCGTTACCTGGCGCGCAGCGAGCATCTGCACAGAGACTGGAACCTCATCCACGAGTATCCCCTCTCGCCGGACCTACTGGCCATCTCGCGCGTGTGGGAGTCGCCTCAAGGTCGCGACTTCATCATCGCCGCCAAGGGTGCACCAGAAGCCATCGGCGATCTGTGTCACCTCACGCCCGCACGGCGCGAAGAAGTGGGCCAGCAGGTCACCCTGATGGCCAACGCGGGCTTGCGCGTGCTGGGCGTGGCCAAGGCCCACTTCCGGCAGGGCGAGATGCCGGCCGGACAACATGACATCCACTTTGAGCTGGTGGGACTAGTCGGACTGGCCGATCCGGTGCGCCCCAACGTTCCGGCAGCCATCCAGGAGTGCTACACCGCCGGGATTCGCGTCATCATGATCACCGGCGATTACGTCGGGACTGCCCAAAACATCGCCCGGCAGATCGGGCTGAAGAACCCCGACCAAGTCATAACCGGTCCGGAACTCGATACGATGAGCGACGTGGAGCTGACCCGGCGAATCCCCGCGGTCAACGTTTTTGCGCGGGTCGTGCCCGAGCAGAAGCTGCGCATCGTCAACGCCCTGAAGGCCAACAAGGAAGTGGTGGCCATGACCGGCGACGGCGTGAATGACGCGCCCGCCCTGAAGAGTGCGCACATCGGGATCGCCATGGGCGGCCGTGGCACCGACGTGGCGCGCGAGTCCTCGGCCCTGGTCCTCCTCGATGACGACTTCTCCTCCATCGTCCAGGCCGTTAAACTGGGGCGGCGCATCTTCGACAACATCACGAAAGCCATTGCCTACATCTTCGCCGTACATGTGCCGATTGCTGGACTTTCGATGGTGCCGGTCTTCGTTCTGGATTGGCCGATCATCCTCATGCCGGTGCATGTGGTCTTCCTAGAATTGATCATCGATCCGGCCTGCTCCATCATCTTCGAGGCGGAAGCGGCCGAACCGAACGTCATGCGGCGCCCGCCGCGCAGTACGCGCGACAAGCTCTTCGGGCTGCGCACGATCTGGCTGAGCATACTTCAGGGGTTGAGCGTCCTGGTGATCGTTCTGGGCGTCTTCGTCGTGGCGCGCCATCTGGGGCACAGCGAAGACAACGCCCGCGGCCTGACCTTCGTGACGTTGGTGGTGGCCAATCTGTGCCTGATCCTGACCAATCGTTCCTGGGCGCGCAGCCTCTTTTCCATGCTCCGCGTGCCCAACAGCGCCGTGAAGTGGGTCACTGGCGGTGGCGGGCTCTGCCTGGCGTTGATCCTATGCGTGCCCGTTCTTCAGAGGCTGTTTCACTTCGGCAGCCTGCACCTCTCCGACTTGCTGATCTGCATCATCGCCGGGGCGGCGAGCATTGTCTGGTTCGAGGTCCTCAAAGCGTTTCGACCGGGAGCACTCGGCGCCCGTGAATCTTGCCGATGAGGAACCCTGCGTGGGCGTGTTCGGTGGCGCTCTGATCATCATCTGCACCGTGATGAACGTCTGCGTGTTCTGGCGTGGTACATGGGTGCTGCTGGTAAACCATCCTTTTTTCCGGAAGGCCCCTCTTGGAGTTTCTGGTCTCAGGTCGGTTCCCTCCCCGAACGTCTCGCAGCATTTCCTCAGACGCCGGACTTCCGGGTGCGTCGCCGCATGAACATGTAGACCATGAGCACGATAAGGACTGCAGCGAACATCCCTGTGTAGCCCTGTCCGCACGCAGGTGCCTGGCTTGCCGGCGCCTGGGCATCAGGAAGGCTCTCAGCCGGGGCATCCGGCGTGAAGAACTCGGGCGATAGCTCACCCGCATAGGCCAGGCTGCCGACGATGTACTCGATATCCTGTCGCTCCCTCTCAAACGCCTCCTCGGTTGCCATGCACTCCAGGCGATAGACGCGCACCTTTTCGTCCCTGGGTCGCACGAAATAGTGCACCAGCAGGCCCCTCACCTTCTGACCCCGGGCGGACATCAAGAACGTGCAGCGGTGCGTGGCCGATCCGGTGTCCTGCGTGTAGACCGGCTCAAGGAACTCGACCGTAGCTCCGCGCGGAGGTTTTATCTGCTCCTGATGGGCCTTGACATACTTGTCTATGTCCTCCTTGCCCCTCAGCAGGAAACGTTCCGGCAGCAGGTAGAGGATGGCCTGCACGGGGGCGTCCTTGTTCTGTACGACCAGGACCAGCCCGGGCGGAATGCGTCCCGCGCCCGCGCACCCCGGGCCTTGGGCCTGGCCCTGCATCTTTGCCGCCACCTGGTCGGCCGTGCTGCACTCCCAGTATGGCGCAGGGAGGTTCAGCCGATAGGCGTTTGCAGGGTCTTCGATGATTACTCGGCGCTGCTCGTCCACGCGGACGCTGATTTCCGGGCGCGCAGCTTCTGCGCCGACGTCCGCGTCACGGGGGCTGTCTGAGACCTCACTGCCGAACGCTGCGCCTGAAAGCGCGATAGCCACCACCAGCGCGGCAGCAAACCTTCCTGGATTGTCGAACATCATTGCTGGCCCTCTTCCTCGGTTGGCGCCTCCATCGGGGTGGCCTTCTGCACGGCAGATTCTATCTCGCCCCGCAGCACCCTCGTGCGAATCGCATCTCCCTTCGTGAGGCCCTCCACGGATCTCAGCACGGCGCCATCGGGCGCGAACGTAATGCTGTATCCCCGATCGAGAACCTTCAGCGGGCTCAGGGCTTCGAGGGTCCCCTCGAGAGCGCGGACCTTCTCGCCGAGCAGGGCAAGCAGGTGCTGCATGCTGCTGCGCAGCCTCTGGAAGACGTCGTCGGTCCTCTGCGCCCTTTCCCTCAGCATGGCCTCGGGGTGGCGCATGACGTGTCGCCCGGCGAGTGCGTCCAGCCGTCCTCGCACGTCCTGGACAACGGCTGCCAGGGAGGCCGCCGCCCGCCGCTTGAGGTGATCAAGGCTGCGCATGACTTCGGCGCGGTCGGGCACCACCTTCTCCCCTGCCTCGGTGGGCGTGGCGGCCCGCAGGTCGGCCACCAGGTCGGAGATCGAGACGTCTATCTCGTGTCCCACGGCGCTTACCACGGGTATGCGGCTGGCGTAGATGGCACGCGCCACGACTTCCTCATTGAAGGCCCACAGGTCTTCCAGGCTCCCGCCGCCCCGGCCGACTATCAGCAAGTCGAGCTGGGGACGCTTCTTGTTCAGGACATAGATCGCGGCGGCTATCTCATCGGCGGCGCCCTCGCCCTGCACGCGACAGGGCATCAGGTAAAGCTGCGCCAGCGGCCAGCGGCGGAAGATGACGTTCGTCATGTCACGGATGGCCGCGCCGGTCGGGCTCGTCACTATGCCGATGTTCTGGGGGAAAAGCGGGAGCGGCCTCTTGTGCGCCGGATCGAACAGGCCCTCCTTCTCCAGCTTCTCCACCAATTGCCTGAACGCGAGTTGCAGCGGTCCGAGCCCGCGCGGCTGAATCTCGCTGATGATGAGCTGGTAGCTGCCTCTGGGCGCATAGACGTCAATGCTCCCGCGCGCTATCACGTCCAGCCCCTCCTCAACCTCGAATCTCATCCTGGAAGCGACATGCCGCCATATTATCGCACTCAGCACCGCCCCCTCGTCTTTCAACGTCATGTAGACGTGCCCGGAAGCGGCGCGGGTACAGCGCGACACCTCGCCTGCCACGTAGACGTCGCCGAAGTCCGTCTCCAGCGACTGCTTGATACGGGCGGTGAGCTCGCTGACGGTCCAGGCCGCCTGCTCAGGGGCATCGAAACGAGCTTGCGCATCCATGCGGATAGCAGAGGTCCCCAACCAGCGGCCGTCTTATCGCTGGCCGTAAGCGAGGCCCGAAGGAGATGTTCCCCATCGTCCCCCGGTCATGGGTCCGAAGCCCACCAGAAAGGCCGTTTGGTTGGTCGATTTCTCGTAGTGAAGGCCGACATCGAATATCCAGTCGTGGAAGAACCTTCTCAAGACAACGTGCGTTTCCATGTTAGTGTCGCCGCCCGAGCCGGGAGTGCCCAACTCATAACCCTCCTCGATGATCAGCCCGTAGCGATCGCTGAGCATGTTACAGAGGCTTGCCCGCAGCCTGGACGCGATGTCGGTGATGTATGAGTAGTCGAGAGCGAGCAGCGACTCGTTCGGCAGATCTATCGCGGCGCCAGCGTTCAGAACATTGGTGCCGCCGCCGGTGCTTACGCGATTGTCGTGGGAGTAGATGGTGAGGTTCGGCGTGAGCCGCCAGTCGAAATCGGCCTCGAGGTAATTGTCATCGTGCATGACCGCCACCGAGTCGTCCGAGCGAATGACGTACGCAAGGTCGAGCTCCATCCAGTCGAGTGTCCGCCAATCTCCGGGCTCGCCGCGCTTGGTCTGGAGGAGCTGGCGCAGGCCGAGCTTAAGTTGGGTCATCTTGTCTATCGCGTCCACGCGGTCGGCACCCACCAAGGGGCCGTGCCCGCCGGTGGGCCAGGGGTCAAACCTTCCGAGCTGGATGAAGTCGGAGGAATCAGAACTCATGATCGGCAGCGTCTCGAATTCGACGTACGGCGTGACGATGTGGCGCAGCCTGTTGAGCTGAAGCGTCTCGGAGAACACGTCGTACGTCCTGCCGTAGTCAATGCTGGCCCTGACGCCGCCGCCCGCCCCGAACCTGGACTGCGAGCCCGAATAGGAGCCTCCGCTGAGCGCCTGCTTGCTTGCCCACGTTGCCAGCACCCTCAGGAAGGGGTCCACGCGAACCGAGCCGATCTGTGTCGGCCAGGAGACTCTTTGGTCGGTGTGGACGCGCATCAGGCTGGGCGGATCCGCCATCACTAACTGGTCGCTCGGCTCCAGATCGTAGAGCCCGATCTTGTATGCGGCGTCGTATACGCCGCCGGCCGCCGGCACGGCAACGCGTTGAAGCTCGATGCTTGGAAGCTCTTCAAGCTGCGTGAGGAAGTGATTCACCCGCTTATTCACGACGACGGCGAACCACGTTGAGTCCTTGCGGTAGCGGGCCATCAGGTAGCTCTCGGGCGGTTTCTCCTCCTCGAACTCCCGTTGGAAGTATTCACGCAGGAAGCCCACGTCCGAGAGCCAGTTGACTTCCACGTCGGCCCGCCAATCCCCGCCGAGAGGCGAGCGATGGCGAAGCGCCAACTGTCCGCGGTCCTGCTTCGGCACGGGGAGTCCCGTGGCATCCTCTTCGCCGGTGTCATGAACATAATAGCCGCGCACTCCGCCGTAATGCGCAGCGCCGTCCTGGCCGGCGAACCTGTAGTCCAGCTCCGTGCCTATGGCCGGGCCACGAGCGCCATAGTAACCCAGATCGAGCGTCCAGCGGTCGACCCAATCGTAATCCAGACCGAGGTGCGTGAGGCGCCAACTTGAGTTCACGAACGGCCCGAACCTATTGCTGCTGCCCACTGCCATACTGCGCAGCGCGAAGCCCTCCCTGCCCAGGCCCATGGAAAGGTGCCCTACCGGACCGAACAGTGTCGTGTCCTCCCTTCCCACCACCAGCCTCGCCTTCCAGGCGGACAGAAACGTAGTGGGCTTCTGGTACGTCGCAGTGACCTCCGCGCCGGTGAACTGATAATGAGGGTGCGCGAACGAGCACGTGGTGAAGCTGCCCTCGCGCATTAGGAGGTTCCCACTGTTCAGCATGTATAGCTCGCGGCCGCGCACAACGTATATTTCGTCGCTGCCCGGCACTTGCGCCGATAGGCGCACTTCAGCCTTGTGGGCCAGGTCGCGCCCGCGGCCAGGGTTGATGTAGACGGCGTCCGCTCGCATGCTCTCGAACCGACGTTCGAACTCATGCACTGTGGCACCCACTTGCACCGTGGCCCCCGGCTTTCTGGCAAGGATGACGTTGCCGCGGGCATAGGCCTCAAACGAATGCTCCTCCCTGTCAATCCAGACCACCGCCACGTCCGCGGTGAGGTCCACGTTCCCGTATGAGCCCCTCACGTCCCCCAGGCAAACCGCCGTGAACTTCCGGCGCTCCTTGTCCGGCAAGATCCAGCGCTCGTTGGCGTTCGGCAGTATTCTGGTGAGCTCCGGCAATTCGGGCGCAACGGCCTCGGGCAGCTCGGCCCGCTCGAAGTCCACCGTGATGCCCTTTGTCTCGGATTCGGCGAGGATGTAAAGGGGAACGCTTGCCGGGTCTTCAACCTCCTGAAGGGGGCAGTTCCAACTGAATGCGAGCTTGCTGCGAAACCGCATCAGCACGGCGCCCCTCTTGCGCACCTGCTGCGCCTCGACCAAGCTCACAGGCACACTGGGCTCCACGCCGGGCCTGCCCGTGCCCAACGCGTAGACTCTCACGGTGGCCGCCCTTACGTCCGCCCTAAGAGACTCATTCTTGTCGAACCATACCACCAACCGAGGGGCCGACAGCCTCACGGACCCTTGCCTGACCTCGCCGCCCCCCGCCGCGACAAAGACCCTTACCCCGTCCGTCTCCCACGTCTGCACAGCGGCGCGGCTTTCGAGGTGGATTGGCTCGTGCGTCACGTCGGTTCTGATGAGCGGGCTCTGCGCAGACGCAGGGACGCCCAGCCACAGCAGCGCCGCGAAGACGCCAAGCGCAGCAAGCCGACAGGTTTTTCGTCCTTGTACCATCTTCTCCCCGCCAGACTGACCGTAAGGTTTTTACCATATTTGCCCCCCGGTTGTAAAAGGCAAATGCCGCGTTGCCGCCCTCGCCCGTCTTCCCATGGGTGGCACAACCAGCTCGCGCGGATTTGCGCGGAGGCGGCCCATGCCGTACAGTGGTGGACGTGTTAGCCTGTGTGCCCCGTCAGGCCGATGAACTGAACCTCGAATGAGCGCAACCGACGCCGAACCGCTGTACGTGGTGTTCACGATGGACTGCGTCCCGCCCGACGGGCCAGCGGCCGTGCCGGGGCCGAGGAACTGGCAGAAGGCCGAGCGCGCCATGGCGAGGTTCGCCGAGGGACTCGCCGGCGAGTCACTTAAGGGGACGTTCTTCATCGCGCCGGAAGCCCTGGGCCGGCTCAGGAAAACGGCTAGCGAACTCCGCGCGGCCGAGATGGAGCTGGGCCTGCTGTGCCACCCGCAACTGGTCAACTACCAGAGCTACCTCGGCTCCTACAGCTACGACCGGCAGCAGGAAATCATCCGACTCGGCAAGGCCGTCTGGCAGGACAAGCTGGGAGAGGAGGGGGTCTGCTTCCGGCCGGGCTTTTTCAGCGCCAACGACTACACGTTCCAGATTCTCTGCATGGAGGGTTTCTCGCAGGGGAGCTGCTCGCTGCCCGGAAGGGTTGATCCGGAGCAGTTCAGCCTGTGGAGGGAGTCATACCCCTTCGCGCACCACGCGGACCCCCTGAACCGGAAGCTCAAGGGGACTATGGAGTTCTACGAAGTGCCGGCTACCAGCGACTTCGAGGCACAGGAGGCGGACCCCGACGCGGAGACGTTCACGCCTCCGCACCTTCGCATCGAAAACCCCGACGTGACCGAGGAAGCCAGAAGCATCATCAACAAGCAGCTCAATCGAATGCTTGGTCAAAAGGCGGATGTCAAAAGCATCGTGTTCGTGACGCATAACTCCGTGGGCTAGGGGCAAAAGGAGGATCCGCATCTGGAGAGGCTGCATAATCTTGCGTCTTTGCTGCGCTCCGTTGCGGACAGACGAAAGATGAGGCTGGTGCCCGCGACTCTGGCCATGCTGCACGAGCAGGCCGACCGGCTTTGGCGGGAAGCACGGGGGCTCCCCCGGCAGGAGGACACGGCGTAGAGATCACGGAGGCGCTTCGGAGAGCGCAGATTTGGCGCGCCCCACGGCTATGTGTGCCAGGCGCGTCGGTTCGGGAAGTCGGTAGCGGGTGCAGCACTCCAGCACGATGCGGCGGGCGCCTTCGTGGTCGCAGAGATGGCCGGGGCTGACGTAGAGCGGCTTGACGCAACTCCTTGTGCGTAACACACTTCCGATCTGCTCGCCGCCGTCCGTGAGCACCGCCCACGCCCCCTTGCGCTCCCCTGGTTCGCAATGCTCCCCGACAAGCCGGCTCTTAGCCGCACCGATCGTCGTAACTCCAAGCCACAACCCAAGGTGCGATGCAAGCCCAAGCCGCCGCGGATGCGCAATACCCTGTCCATCGAAGATCACCACGTCGGGGCGCACCTCCAGCCCCGCCAGCGCCTTCAGCACTATCGGACCTTCCCTAAAGCTGAGCAGACCAGGCACATACGGGAAACTGGCCCGCCCGTGCGCCGTGTGCTCCTCCACCACTTCCAGAAGTGGAAAGCTCAGCACGACCGCCGACGCGAAGAACACCCCACGGCGCTTGTCCAGCGCCATGTCCGCCCCGGCGATAAGGTTGATCTGGCGCGGCGGCGCGCTTAGCTTCACCCGCCCGACCAGCTTCTCCTGGATGCGCCGTGCCTCGTCGCACGAAACGTCCCAATCGTGCAGCCGATCCTTGATCTTCATGCAGAACCCATCACAAAGCCGAGTCGCACTGCCCGCCCAGCGCACGTGGCCGCAGGCTTTCGGCACCTCTGGGCACCGCACAGGATACGCACCCCCGCCCCGCCGTTCAAGGAGACTTTAAGGCCGGCGCTGGCAGCGCGTGGCCAGGGCTGGACATGACAGCCGGCAAGTCCTCGAATCCCAACGCGGTCCCCGGTATAATTACACGAGCCTTGTGGCGAGTCTGCCCGGACATCGAACGGAACATCGGGCCATGGTTTCTCCTAAGCAGCCAGAGACGGACGACTCTGAAGGCGGGGTGATAGGAGTCGCGAAGGTCGTAAGGGCGGTCTTTGTCGTAGTGATTCTGGCGGGGGCGTTGCTGGTTTTGTACTTCCAGCACGTCGCGCCGCTTTGGCAATCATGGCGGTTCAGATCGCAGTCGTTGCGCATCCTATCGGAGGCACAATCGGTTGCGGATTTGAAAGAGGCCGTCGGCGAGCTCGGGTTTCTGTTTGAACTGGGCGACGGTGCGTGGATTGCCGTCCGCTGCGGAGAATCGCACGGGTTGTGCCATTGGTCGAAAGCCGTGGCTGCGGACAGCACTGGGAACTTCTACGAAAGTGATGCTGACTTTCGCGGAAGGTTCGCGGAGTATCGTGCCAGAAAACGCGCGTGGTCCCAGGGAGTGACTCCGGCCGTGCGCGAGTGGCGGGGAGACAAGGAACGAGAAATGGCGATCTTCTGGGACTTGCGGGGGCTTTACCTGCTTGACAACTCGGCAAACCTGAACGTCGCCCTCCCACAACTCTTCCGGCTGGGTTTCGCGAGAATCGCGGGCAAGAAACGCGCGCCACTCCCCGAAGGCGGACAGCAGTGATTCCGCTCCCCCCGCCGGTCCGCCGAACGCCCCCCCTGCGAGGCTGCCATTCGGTCGTCGCTTGACACTCTACCTCGACGCCTCGAACATACCTAGCGGTGACAGCGTGCTGTTGCGTGCTTCAGCCCGCCCCGTAAGAGGCCCCGAATGAACTGGAAAGGACCGGCGATGTCGGAGATGGAATGTATTGACTACGGACGGTCTTACGTCTGCACCACAGGTCCCGCGAACGCGCCTCGGTTCTGGGTCGAGTCGCGGTGCCGTATCATGGACGAGCAGAACGACACGCACCTGGATTTCTGCCAGTGCGGCTCGTGCAAGAGCGAAAACACATTCGCGAAGAAGGACCTGTTCCAGGCCGTCAACTACGATTTCCTACCCGTCTTCGGAGAGGACGAGAGCTACGTGATCTTCAGAAGGCATGCCTCCTTCGACGCCTACTATGCTGAATTCGGCGACGCCGGGAGCGCTCTCTGGGAAGGATGGGGCAGCCCCTCATTCGAGCTATTGGCCGCCGAGCCCATCCAACTGCTCGACACCAACGAAATCATTATCAAGGCTACGATGAAGGCTCTGCCCATCATCGGACAGACGGAGATATGGAACTCGAAGACGCTCATGAGGGCAATCATCGAGTACCCCGTCAAGACCATGAACATCAACGAGGAGAGGCGCGTCTATCAGGTCGACACAGGGCCCGTCCTGCTGCCGGACCTGGAGTGCAGGTACGAGCGACCGGTCGAGTCGCTGCGCCTGGCTTTTGTCGCGTTCAACGTCCCGCATTTCGCCGACTTCGTAGTGGAGCAGCCGACGCCCGTCATCGTGGACGGCAAAGAGGTCTGCAAGGTTTACCACTACTCCGGGATACAGACCACGGATGCCGTCAACACACTGTGGGCCATAGGCGAGATGTAGCGTCCCCCAGTTACGGTTGTCTTGCGCTTACGCTAGTGCAACCCTTTTGCCCGGCAGCTCAGTACATTACAATGTCCGACAATAGCGAGACACTGACGACCTCTTTGGCGAGGACGTGGACCGACTGCCTGTTGATGCGGATGCCGTCCGTGCGAAGCTGAATCAGATAGAGGTCGTTGGGAGTCGGCGACTGCGCGCAATTGTGGACGTCCACCTCGGTGAGCAGGAGCGTGTTGGCGTTGACCTGGCGCAGTGTCCCGACATAAAGGAAGACACCCTTTGTGTCAACGACCACCTTCTGGCCGATGAGGGCCCCGAGTTCCGGTGCGAAGCTTTCTGTTGCGGCCATTCGCGCGTTCGCCTTCCTCAGCTTGAGAATGCCGAGTTGCCCGCTGCAAGGGGCCGTCCATTGAAGCAGGCCGCGCAGCGCCTGTCAAGACCTCGCAGCAGCCGCGCGGCACGCCCTTGTTCCCGCGAGGTGGCACGTTGGATCCGCTTGCGGTTACTCTGATCCTGGCTTCTGCCTTCATGCATGCGGGCTGGAACCTGCTTGCCCGCCGCCAGAGAAGCGAGGCGACCTTCTTCTGGCGGATGCAACTGCCTGTGGTGGTCGTCGGCCTCGTGCCGGTGGCAGTGAGCGAACTGCTGGCCCGCTCCATTCCGCCCAAGGCGTGGGCATGCGTTCTCGGTTCAGGAACGTGCGCGGGGGTATATTACTACTGCCTGGCGCGCGGTTACGGATCGTCGGATTTCACCGTGGTCTATCCGGCAGCCCGATCGCTTCCCGTGTTGATTGTGGCCTTTGGTGACGTGCTGCGTGGGCGACAACCATCGCCTGTTGGCTGGGTTGGCATGCTGCTGGTGACGGCAGGCTGTCTGCTGGTGCCGTTGCGCTCACTGCGAGACCTGCGCGTGCGGCACTACATCAGCAAGGCAAGCCTGTGGATATTCTTGACTGCGCTCACGATCGTCTGCTACACCCTGCTCGATAAGGTAGCCTCGGAGGCGGTGAAGCAGGGGCCCGCCACCGCCGCTCGATACTGCTACGTCTTCTTCGCCTTCTCCTGGGTCGCTTACAGCATAGCGCTGCGGGTGCTCAAAGTGCCGGCCCATGAGTCACCCGGCTCTGTCGGTTGGGGCTCACCCCTGATTGCCAGTCTGCTGAACTACTTCGGGTACTGGCTCGTCCTCTGGGCATACCAGCTTGCGCAACGCGCAAGCTACATCCTCGCCTTCAGGCAGTCCAGCATAGTCATTGGCGTCGTGCTTGCCTTCCTGTTCTTCAAGGAAGAGGGAAAGGTGGTGCGACTCTTGGGCACTTCCCTGATCACCGCGGGCCTGGTGCTCATTGCACTCTGGCCCGGGTGAGATTCATGCTAACCACCACGGCACCACGCCAAGGACAACGATTGCTGTTCACTGATCCGCCGTGCATCGGCCGCCGGCTGCCCGCCTTCGTCACTCAGCTTGTTTGGGGTTCTTGAGCGCGGAGCAGTGCAGCGCAAGGGCGGTCGCCTTGTCCTCAGTGTGGGCCAGGGCGCGGTAGCGCTCCATGAACGCGTCCAGCCCGTCCTGACCTCGAAGTGCGATAATGTCCGCAGCCGCGAAGGCGGCAGGGAGGTAGCCGCTGTCGCACTCAACCGCACGCCAAAACGCAGCTAGCGCCTCGTCCGTCGCCGCGCCGATACGGATGCGCCACAGGCCGACCAGGAAGTGACAGCGCGCCGAGCGGGGAAACGCTGCGGCGTATGATCCCAGAGCCTTGTCCACTGCTTCGGGGCTTCCCTCCCGGATCGCGTCCAGCGCCACCGCAAGGCGAGCGAACTCGCCCTTGAGCTCTTCGCCGCGTATGGCAGGCGGCGCACCGACGCCGTTTCCCTCCTGCCGCGAGGCGGCCATCGCGTAGAAGGCGTCCAGCACCTCCAGCATGGCGGGATGCTCGGCCTGCGGCATTGCCGCCGCGAGCGCGGCGCGCGCCTCCCCCCACCGCCCTGCCCTCTCGGAGACCACCGCAGTTCCCACGGCCTCCCAGAGCTTCGGGTCCGCCCAGCCTGCGGTGTAGGGCTCGTAGCGGACAGGGCCGGACCCCGCGTCACCCAGCCTGAGGGCTACCTTTCCCAACAGTTCGCTCAGCGCCTCGTTCAGCTTGGCTGTCGCATCGTCCGCGGAGGCGTCGGTGGCACATTCTGCGGCAACCGTCCATCCCTGCCCTCGAAGTCTGCTGAAGCTCAACTGCCACTTCACGCTCGCGGGTTCAGGCGAGCGCCGGATCTTCAGAACGTAGTCCGGATCCAGAGCCAGCAGCATTTCATCCACGCTCTTTCCCTCCTGCGCCAGCTCTTCAGTCGCGAAGGGATTGATCGCAGCGAGGCTGCCACAGCACGACACGTGTGACTGGGCCAAGGCGAGCAGCGACCTGCGTTGGGCCTCGGGCAGCGGCTCAGTCCCCGGCGCGTCCGCGCTGGTTATGACAACCAGCACGCGGCTGCTCTCACGGCTCTGCGCCACCCGATCGCCGACCAGCCCGCTTCGCCGCGGTTCGCGCAACAGCCTCATCAGCGGCACGGTTGCGAGCGTGATCAACGCCACGCCGACCAGCATCCAGACCACGGCACGCAGCCTCCGGCGCCGCCCGCTCTCCGCAGGCGTGATGGCAGCGGCCACCTTCCTGATCTCTCCGCGCTCGCTTAGGCCCACCGCCACTTCCTCGAGCTCTGAGAGCGCCTCGGCGGGATCCGCCGGCCTGTCGTCAGGCTTGGGAGCCATCAACCGCATGACGAACGAGCAAAGCTCGTCTGGAACCGCCGGCGCCAGAAGGCGCAGCTCCCGCGGAGCTTCCTCCACGCGCTTCCGCATGATCTCCTGCGGGCCATCGCCTTCGAAAGGCACGCGGCCCGAGAGCATCTCGTACAGGCTGACGCCGAGCGCATAAAGGTCCGAACGGATGTCGCCCATGCCGTCGCGGACCTGCTCAGGCGCTACATAGAAGCAGGGCCCTGTCACCCCACCGCGACCTGTGGGGATGAACTCGGCGAGGTCTTCCTGCTCCGGCGTGCGCCCAGGGTCAGCCAGCTTCACCATGCCGTCGTAGTCCAGCAGCATGGTGTCGGGGCTGATCCCGCCGTGGGTAAGCCCATGCTCATGCGCCGCGCGAAGGCCGCGCAAGACGCCCTCGGCGATGGGCAGCACCTCGCCGGGTCTCAGCTGGCCGCGCCTGTCCAGCAGTCGGCGCACGCTGCCTCCGTCCACCAGTTCCTTGACGACGAACTCGCTGTCGCTGCGACGCCCCAGATCGAGAATGCCCACCACATTCGGGGAGCGCAGGGCGGCTGCCTGACGAAGCTGCGCAAAGAGTTCAGTTATCCCCTGCTCGCTGTAGCCGGGCCGGCTGTGTGGGAAGACCTCCAGCGCCACGGGCATCCTGAGCTTCTTGTGGCGGGCGAGGTACGTGACCGAGGCCCGGCCCGCGGAGAGCCTTTTCCTAATCCGGCACCCCCCCACTGTCATCTCCAGCTGCGGGTCGGGAGGCCGCTTATCCGCCGAATCCGGGGGCGTTTCTTCGGACGAAAGGAGGACACCGCACACGGGGCATCGCACCCTGAGAGTGCCCACGTCGCGGTCGAACTCGAACCGCTTGCCGCAACTGCTGCAATGGAGCGCGGACGAAGCCATGGCGCGGAGTTTATCCCAAGCGGACAGAGAGGGCAAGGGGCAACCGGCCTGTCAGGCCCGTTTCTGCCCGAAGCTGGGGGTTTCGCACGTTTAGGGCCGTCTGGAGGATGGTTGGCAGACACCGACTGTCAATTGTCACTCCCCGTGCGTGGTTCAACTGGTGGGCGAAGTCCCCCCTATCTTGCCCTCGCGTCGGTTCCTGCGCCCCATGGTGCCTGAGGGCCCATCCGCGCGCCAAGGTCGCCGTTGCGGCACGGCACTTGCTTTTCGCAACCGGTACGTCGATTTCTTGCCAGCAAATCAGGGGAGAAGTCGTGAAAACAGTGGCTGTTATCGTGCTCTTGGCCGCCACGCTGCCGGGATGCAGCCAGCTTGATTTCGGTGCCACGGGCAGACGACTGGACATCGTGGCCAACAACCGCGACGTGGCGGATTCGCGCGCCAAGGTAAGGGCGGAGCGGCTCGCCCAGGCTCTGGCGATCTGGCGAGAGCAGCGCAGGGAACGCGCGCCTGAATACCTTCTCGGACCTGGGGACTTGCTGGAGATCAGCATATTCGGGCTGGAGTCCCCCGACGCGGCAAGCAAGTTCTCCTGCGAGGTCGGTCAGGACGGCAAGATCGCCCTGCCGTGGGCCGATCCCATTCCGGCTGGCGGGTCCAGCGTGGAGCAGTTGAAGGAGAGCATCAGGAGCGCCTACGCCGGGCGTTACATCAAGGATCCCCAGGTGACGGCAAGGGTCGTGCAGTACAGGGGCACGGCAGTGGTGGTCACGGGCGCAGTGGACAAGCCGGCAGTGTACTACCTCAGTGAGAACCGGAGCACGGTTTTGGAGATGCTTGCGCTGGCTGGCGGATTGACCACCTCGGCCGGGGATGAGCTTGTGCTCGTGAGAGGAGCGGGCGTCAGCGCAGGCACCAGAAGCGCAGCCACCGGCTCGGGCGGTGCTGCTGCGCCCGGCTCCGGGACGGAACTCGTTCGGGTCGACCTCAATGAGTTGCTTGATCAAGGTAACCTGCTACTCAACGTCCAGGTCAGTGACGGCGACGTACTGACTGTGCCCCTCCGCGAGCGGCAGTACATATACGTGCTCGGGTACGTGAACCGTCAGGGGGCTCAGCGCTTGGAGGAAGGCATGCGCGTGGACGTCCTGCGCGCGCTCGCGCTTGGGGGTGGGCTAACGCCAACGGGCAGGGCGCAGAACTCCTACCTGGTGCGAGAGACGCCGACGGGCCAGGAGGTTCGACGAGTTGACCTGGCAAGGGCTGGGCGAGGAATCGACCCGCCTGTCTACATGGAGCCGGGCGACATGCTGGTTGTGGGTTCGAGTTGGTGGGCCAGGTTTTCAGAGATCTTTCGTCCGAGCATAGGCACCAACGTCTCCGCGTCGGCCGCGATTGTGCCGTAGGGCAGGACTTAGTAGCGTTCACTACGTCTGAGTGATAAGCATATGACTCCCGAAGAAAGAGCAAGCGACGAAGGGGAATTCGTCCTAAGGCATTATCTGCACCTCCTGCATCGGCGCTGGCGGCTGATCATCCTCGTGTCAATCGTGGTGGTGGCGCTTGGCATGACGTACGCCTTCACTGCTACGCCCATCTACCGGGCCGAGGCAACGATACTGATAGAAAAGCAGGCGCCTCGGCTGATGAAGGATGTCCAGGAGGTCGTACAATTCCAGGCATCCGATCAAAGCGACTACTACAAGACACAGGTAGAACTGGTCAAGAGCCGCGCAGTGCTGGAAAAGGCGCTCCAGCGGCCTGGTGTGCGGGAACTGCTGTCGCAGCCGGCCCGGCCATCATTGCTGGGAAAGATCCTGGGCCGGCGGCCGGCGAGCAGCGAGAAGGGGAGCTCTTCAGGACAGGCCGCCGCGAATCCGGGAAACGAGCAAGACGCCACGGCGGATCTTTGGAAGAAGCTGCGCGGCCTCACGGACGCCGAACAGAAGAGCCAGACGTACATGCTGATCGTCAAGGTTAGGAACCCCGACCCCGAGCATGCCGCAACCCTGGCCGACGCGGTCGCTTCTGCTTTCGAGCAGTACCACGTGGACCGGAAGTTCGAAAGCAGCAAGGAAGCTTTTGGCTTCCTGGAGCAGCAGATGGTCAAGCAGGAGAAGACGATCGCCGAGGCGAGGGACGCACTCAGGCAATTCAGCGAGAAGGAGAACGTGGTCTCCGGCGACGTGGCGGCCAATGTGAATCCGGGCCTTCTGCGCCGCAACAAGGTCAGCGATGAGCTCGTGGACGCGCAGATCAAGCGCGTCGAGGTGGAGGCGAAGCTTGCTGGACTGCGGCAGGCCCTGCTCCGCGCCAATGAGGCGCCCCAGAGCCGGCTCGATGAAGCCCAGGTGGCCGCCTTCGCCGCTGCGGAAGGGGCGAATCCGGTGATCGAGCGTCTTGACCGGATCAAGGATCAGCTGGCAGCTGTACGGCTTGAGCACACTCAGCTGACAGCGCAGCTTAAGGTGCTTCGGCAAGCTTTGTCGCGGAAGGAGGAGGACACTGAAAACGCCGACGAGGCTCTGCTATCGCTCCCCTTGGTCTCTGGCGGTATTCCGGTAGCCGAGCTGGGCGGACGGCTTACTGCCGCGGAACAGGAGCTAAGCTCACTCTCTGAGATCTATGGACCGGAGCACCACAGCGTGAAGGTCGCCCGCGCTGAGGTGGAACTGCTGCGCCAGCGAACCCGCGGGCTGCTGGTCCAGCTTGCGGAGTCGCTCGATGTGAGACTGAGCATGCTGCAGGAACAGCAGCAGGGCCTGCAAGAGCAGTACGACAATGGACTGCGGGAGACGTTGACTCAGTTCGCGGACTCGTACGAGGCGAGGTCGGAGATGCTCAAGGAGCAGGAGGAAAGCCTGCAGCGCCGCTACGAGGAGGAGAACCGGCTTGCCAGGGAGCTGGACTGGCGTTATGCCGCATATGGCTGGTTGAACACGGCCCTCGAGCGTAAAGACCAGGAGTACAACATACTTCAGGCGCGCATGGGCGAAGTAGACCTGACCGGGGATTACGCCAAGACAAATGTTCAAGTGATTGAGACCGCCGACGTGCCAAGATCGCCATACAAGCCGAACAAAAAGCTCATCGCCGTGCAGTCCGCTGCGGTCGGGCTGTTCCTGGGCGTGCTCCTCGTCTTCCTCCTGGATTACATGGACGAGACGCTTAAGACGCCGGAGGATCTCAGGGAACGAGTCGGTCTCACTCTGCTTGGCTCCGTCCCGGCGTTGAGAGCGGATTGTCCCAAGGAAGAGCGTTTCTCCTACCGTGGGAGAGCCGTCCTGACGGCGCCGAGTTCGGGCGCCGCGGAGGGCTACCGCCAGATACGAACTAATCTGCTCTTTTCCGCAGCCGCGGCGGGCAGCAAGGTTCTAGCCGTGACTTCGAGCGGGCCGGGCGATGGGAAGACTACCACGGCCGCCAACCTTGCGCTTGCCTTTGCCCAGAGTGGGAAGAGGGTCTTGCTGATAGACGCGGACCTCCATGTGCCGAGGGTGCACGAGGTGTTCGGACTGGAAGGTGCGAAGGGGCTCGGCTCCGTTCTCGTAGGCGAGGCCGAATTCGAAGCGGCCGTGCAGCAGGTGTACTACGACGGCGAGGTCGTAAACAACCTCGACGTGCTCGCCGGACTCCACTCGCAGCCAAGCCCGGCTGAGTTGCTCGACTCCGAAAGCGTGCGCAGGTTGCTCGAGGGTGCTCGCCAGAACTACGATTGGGTGATAATTGATACGCCGCCGGTGCTGTCCGTCGCCGACGCCAGCATCGTCGGCGCGATAAGTGACGGAGTGGTCCTGGTCCTCAGGGCCGGTGCCAGCAGCCGTGCGATGGTTAGACGGGCCCAGATACAGCTTGCAGGCGTCAACGCCCATATTCTGGGAGGTGTTCTGAACCACATGGACGTGTCGGGGGCAGGCCAGTACTCGCAGTACTACCAGGGATACGCTCGCTACCACCGGGAACGGGCGGGTTCCTAGCGCGCACCATTGCCAGCAAACTCAGATGGGTGGTGAATACCGTGGTGAGTGTCGTGAGCCGAGCAGCCTGCCGGGAACAACGCCCCCAGCACCGAGGCAACGATCGTTAGGCGTACGCAACACTTGGAAGGTGTGAGATAATGCTGCAATCGCGCCAGAACGCACAAGTCCCTCTCTTTGCGGAGTGGCTGATGCAGGAGAGGCAGCGATGCGAACGCTACAACTACTTCTTCTCGGTCGTCATGCTTACGTCCCCAAAGCTGAGCGCGTGGGAGATAGTGAACCGGATCAGCGGTTCACTTCGAAAGAGCGACGACTTGGGCACTGTGGACGGTAAAGGTCGTTACCGCTGTCTCGGCTCGTCGCGTGAGTTCGCACTCGAGGACCAGGCGCAGCCGGAACGCCAGGAGATGGTGGGGATCGTGCTTACGCAGACCGACCGCAATGGGGCTCTGCGCGCCGTGGAAAGGCTAAGCGCGGCGCTTTCGGGCCAGGAGCAGGTCAGGATCGGCATGGCCGTCTACCCGGACGACAGCACCATCCCGGAGGAGCTGATGGCCCTCGCGGCGGGCGGCTTGAGTGGAGGGGGGGCGCAGCAGCCGGCCTGACGCGGCATGCGGCGCGGCGGCAGCAGGGTTCTCGGTTCTCTCAGATCGGCTGTGTCAATGCGTGAAGGAGTTGCAGGTAACGTGGGTGTTCAGGCGGACCTCAACGTCGTGGAAACGGTCATCCAGCCGCAGCGCGGCTGGTCGGCCATTGACTGGAGGAAGCTCTGGGAGTACCGCGAGTTGCTTTACTTTCTGACGTGGCGTGACATCAAGATCCGCTACAAGCAGACGGTGCTCGGGGTGCTGTGGGCCTTCATCCAACCGTTCGTCCGCCTGGTCGTCTACACGATCATCTTCAACAGGATAGCGAAGGTCAACACCGATGGCACCCGTTTCGAGGGCATTCCGTACCCCCTGGTGCTGTATGCGGGCCTCATTCCGTGGTTGTTCTTCGGGGAGTCGCTGAGCCGCAGCAGTCAGAGCGTGGTTGCCAGCCCCGATCTGATAACCAAGGTTTTCTTCCCGCGCCTGATCATCCCTCTTTCCTCGGTCGGCGCGTGCCTGGTGGACTTCGCCATATCCTTCCTCATCCTGATCGGCCTGATGGTCCACTATCATTACCCGCCTTCGCTGACCATCTTCCTGATACTGCCCTTGATCATCCTGACGATACTCGCTTCTGTCGGCGTGGGTTCATTCTTTAGCGCGCTGAACGTGGCCTACCGGGACTTCCGCTACGTTATACCCTTCATGGTTGACATCTGGTTCTTCGTAACGCCAGTGGCCTGGCTGCCGGACAAGATCGAGAAGGGCCGCTGGCTGATCGGCCTGAATCCCGTGGCAGGTATTGTTGACGGCTTCCGCTCGACTATACTGGGGCGGCCGTTTGCGTGGGGTGCGTTGGGCATATCGATTGCCCTGACGGCGATAGCGTTCTACGCTGGGGGCATGTACTTCCGAAGGATAGAGCGACAGTTTGCGGACATGATCTGAACTCCCCCTGTCTGCACCGGAGAAACGATAGGGAATGTCTGAGCCGGCAATACAAGTTGAAGGGGTTTCCAAGCGATACCGCATCGGCGCGCGCGAGGAGGGGAAGACGTTTCGCGAGGCCCTACTCGACACACTCGCGACTCCCTTCCGGCGGCTCAAGAGCTTCGGGCGTTCCTCTCACCGGGAAGAGGATTCGATCTGGGCGTTGAAGGACGTCTCGTTCGAGATCCAACCCGGCCAGGCGATTGGCATAATCGGCCGGAACGGCGCCGGCAAGAGCACCCTGCTGAAGATACTGTCCCACATAACCGAGCCGACCGAAGGCCGCGTCGTCCTGCGCGGCCGCGTGGCCAGCATGCTGGAGGTCGGCACGGGGTTCCACAACGAGCTGACCGGACGCGAGAACATCTACCTGAGCGGCACGATACTGGGAATGCGAAAGCGAGAGATAGACGCCAGGTTCGATGAGATCGTCGCCTTTTCCGGGATAGAGAAATTCCTCGACACGCAAGTCAAGCGCTATTCCAGCGGCATGTGGGTGCGGCTGGGTTTCGCCGTGGCAGCACACCTGCAGCCTGAGATACTGCTGATAGACGAGGTCCTGGCTGTCGGCGATGCAGAGTTCAGGAAGAAGAGCCTTGGAAAGATGGGTGAGGTTGCGCGCGGCGGCCGGACGGTGGTTTTCGTGAGCCACAACATGGCGGCCGTTGAGGGGCTGTGCCAGGACGCGATTCTTCTGTCCCAGGGTGTCATGGTGGAGCGCGGGCCGGCCGAGCAGGTTATCCAGCACTACCTTCACGACGGGCTCACCTCAGAGAACAGCACGACCTCTCTGGTATCACACGAAGGGCGCCAGCGCGGAAGCGAAGTGATACTGCAGGAAGTGCGCATCTTCGCCGACGGCGTGCCGTCCACTGTGGTGAAGATGGGCGGCTTGCTGAAGATAGCCACGGTGCTGAAGAGGGACAGGCCCCTGCGTGACCTCTGCCTTGTCATCGCCATCGAGGACCACGCGGGGCGACGCGTGGCGGCGTTCACACCGCAGTTCCAGGCGGCCGAGCTGCTCATGGACTCGGTCAACGGGGGCACAATCACGTGCGAGATACCTCGACTCAGGCTGCTGCCTGGGCTTTACTACGTGACGCTTCTGGTGAAACTGGGCGAATACCTGATGCCAAAGGACCTGGACCGGATCGAACGGGCCGTGCAGTTCACTGTGGAGCGGGCGGACGTGTTCGGCACAGGCTGCGCGCCACATCCCTCCGCGCACGGGGTGTTTTTCCAAGAGGCGTCGTGGAAGTTCGATCCAGAGTAGAACGGGGCGCCTCTCTCACTTGGTCACGGCCTCGAAAATCAGGACTCTTCCTCGTTCGTCCTGTGTGCGTGGCGGTTCCACCTGCGTGTACGCGGATTCCAGCGCGGGGATCCAATCCGCATTGAAATTGTGGATCTTCATATCCAACACGACGAAGCGATATCGCAAAGAGCCCTCTGAGTCTTCCGCACCTGGTACCTTGTCGTGACGCCTCAGGACCCTCCCGGGCATGTCAGCGTAGAACGGCACATAGTTGGAATTCGACAGGACCGCATCGCCGGGCCGAGCGTGAGCCCGCACCCAGGCAGCCGCTTCAACAAGCGGAATACTGCTGGGGTGCAGGGGACGCAACGAACGCGGAACCAGCACTGCACACATGGCCAGGAGAACAACGCACAGAGCCCACCGGCTGCCAGTCCGAGCTGCCGGACGAACGAATCTTGAAACCACCCAATGAATCCCGTTTGCGACTTGGATCGAGCCGTACCCAACCCATGGCATCGCCAGTGAGACGATGGGCATTGTGTGACGATGGCTTATGTAGCGTGCGATGACGTACAGGAACAGCAGCAACCCGCTGTAGGCCACACAGATGGTCGCGACGATCATGCAGGTGGTCCGCGGCGGCTTCCGTCGGAAAGATGCAATGACCCCAACGACGAGTGGAGCGAGCAGTATCTGATAGAAACCGTAGGCTACCTGTCTGATGTACTCATGCAGCGCTGCAATCAGGAGGTCGGCGGGGAAAGCGATCTTTGGCCTGCTCTGTTCCCGTGTCCGCTTGTTTTCAGACAAGTCCTCTGTGGCAGTCGGTCCTGCTCTTGGCGGCGTTGGCTGGTAGTCGCTTATCCTGTCCGGTTCAGGCGAGCGCTTTGCGGGGGAAGCGGGTTCTTTCGCACCATCCATCCGCCACGAAGCACCCTCCAGAACCACGCGCAGATCTTTCTTGCTCGTCAGGATTCCTTTGATGATCACGTACGGCGCCGCCGTAGCTATCAACGAAACCCCCAGCGCTGCCATACATGCCGCCAGCACCCATAGCTTGGGGCGCCGCTTGCTGAAGATGCAGCACGTCAGCAACGCGCCGGCTACGACTGCCACGGTCAACCCCTCCGGCCGGATCCAATACGCCAGTGCGCTCGCGCAGCCCGCACCGAGGAACCAGCGGCAGCGCCACCTCTCAAATCCAACGTCCGCCGCCAAGACGCCCAACAGGAAGAACAGTAGATGGGGGCTGTCGCTCATCGCGTCGGCGGCATTCTGTCGGAACAGAGGCATGACGGCGAAAAGGATCGCACTCACGGCCGCAACCCGGCTGTCAAACGCGCGGCGTGCGAGCAGCCAAACCAGAGGCACGCTCACCGCGCCACAGAGCCCCGTTGCCAGCCGCGCCGCCAGCAACCACTTGCTCACCTCGTCATTGACGCCGAACCGCCCCAAGAGCCATTGGCTTGCCAGGATCATTGCCGGATAGCCCGGGTGCTGGTCCGCCTCACGCATCGTCGCACAAGGGTTGGTCGAGAGCCCCTTGGCGATCCCTATGAAAACGATGCCGTCGTTCTCAACGGCAGGCGAGCGGGCCATTGTGGCGGCTTGGAGGACGACGGCGAGCAGAACGGCAAGGGCGACATACCCTGCGCCGGCGTTGGTCTGTGTGGCTGGGTACGCTCGTGAACCGGCTGGCATTCTAGTGCAGAAAACGGGAGAACGGAGTTAGGAATAGGATGAACAAATCAAAGCCCAGAGACCAGTTGCTGATGTAGTATAGGTCGTACTGCAAGCGCTTTTCCAGTGACGTGTTCCCCCGCAGTCCGTTGACTTGCGCCCAGCCGGTCAACCCGGCCTTCACGTTGTGGCGCAGCATGTAGGCCGGCAGTTCGCTGGCAAACCGTTCAACGAAATGGGGCCGCTCCGGCCGGGGCCCCACAAGACTCATCTCTCCCCTGAGCACATTGAGGAGCTGAGGCAGTTCGTCAAGGCCGGTCCGGCGCATGAAATCTCCCACGGGCGTGCACCGCGGGTCATCTTTTCCCCCCCATATCGGCCCCGTTTGGCTCTCGGCGTCCACATGCATGCTGCGGAACTTGAGCATGATGAAGGGCCGCCCCCCGAGTCCCATGCGTTTCTGCCGGTAAAGCACGGGCCCGGGACTAGTCAGCTTCACGAGCGCAGCCAGAATGAGCATGGGGACCGAAAGAATCAACAAAAGCAACAAGGCGCCGACGATGTCCAGGAATCGCTTAGCCAGCGCGTTCAATCCCGTCATAGGCATCCCGCGGAGCCTGATCATCGGCAAGTCCGGGATATCGAAGGGCAGTGCCTTTTGAGTGACGACGTTTGTGAACTCCGGAACGACCACCACTTCGGCAGGTGAATCCTGCAACGTGCCGAGTATGCGCTCCAGCCCGTTCATGTGTTCTGCGCGGAGTGCCACGAAGACCGTGTCCACCGGATGGGCACTCATGCAGGACGCCAGATTCCTCAGTGAATCCAGAACCGGCACCCCGGCAATATCGTGCCCCGCCGGCAGGTCGTCGTCCTCGATGAAGTAGTCCACCTGGATGCCCAGGGCAGGGTTGCCCTGCAGCTTCTGCAGGACCGTCGCGGCAAGTCTTCCAGTACCGAGGATTGCAGCGTGTTCCGCCGCCCAGCCGCTTCTGTTCAAACCGCGCAGCGCTGCCCGCAACAGAGCCCGCGAAGCCAGCAACGCAAGCGGGTTCGCAACGAAGAACAGGAAAAGCATTACGCGGCTGTAAGGGACGCTTCGGTAGTAATAGAGCGCAGCCAGAAGGGCCAGCCATCCCAGTATCCCCGCTTCCGCGAGTTTGCGCTTCTCGGTGAGCAGTGAGCGGCTTCCTTCCCGGCGATACAAGCCGTGGAGCACAATGAACACCAGGTCGCAGCAGACTACCAGCGGCAGCAGTGCTGCGAACTGAGCAACACCTGGTGGGACAGGCTCCTTAATGGGCAGCAACCCCAGCCGAAAGCGTACGACGTAGCAGGTCAGCCATGCGGCGGAAACGAGCACAACGTCGAATATCACGGACAGAATGCAGAATACCTGCCGATGGCTTTTCAGCACGCCGATCTCTCCTGTCTTGCTCCGAAGAGGCAGTCGCTTAGAGCTTCCTTGCACCGTTGTCGGCTGAACCGCAGTGCGTAGGCACGGATTGCCTGGGGCTGAAATTCCTGTTCTACCCGCTCGAACCGCCGTATGGCTTCCACCAGACTATCCGCCGTCGGCTCGTGGAACAGCACTCCGGTCGGTTCAGCGCCTGATCCCGCCTTGTCCACGTCCACGACCGTCTCAAGGGCGCCACCACGACCGAAAGCGATCACGGGCCGACCACAGGCCTGGGCCTCCACAGGGACGATTCCGAAGTCCTCCTCCCCGGGAAAGATCAGCGCGCGGCATACCGAGAAATGTCTGCGCAACACCTCATCCGGCTGCCGGCCGAGAAAAGACACGTTCGCGGGCGCATTTCTGCGCGCCATCCGCAGGCACTGACCTTGTCCTACTACAACCAGTCTCCGATCGAGTCTGCGGAATGCCTCCAGAGCAAGGTCAATGCGCTTGTAGGGTGCCAACGCGCCCACCCAAAGATAGAAACTGTCCGGCCGCTCCTTGGAGGGCAGATAGTAGTCCGTGTCCACCGGCGGGTACACAACAGTGGAGTCTCTGCCGTAACTCGCTGCGATCCGCCGCTGCACGTTGTGACTGTTCGCCACGTATTCAGTAACGCGTTGTGCCGCTCTCACGTCCCACGTGCGCAGACGGCTGCCGAGTCGGCGCAGCAGCCAGCGCCTGGGGTCCACGCGGTGTCGTCCCGGAAAGTAGGAGTTGAGCGTCCCCCAGGCATAGCGCATGGGAGTATTGCAGTAGCAGACGAAGCGCACGCCCGGCTCCACACCCACGCCGTGAGCTACGCAATGACTGACCGCCACGACCAGATCGTAGCCTCTCAACTTCATCCGCCCTGCCGTCCACGGCATCAGGGGCAAGAGATAGCGATAGTAGTGCCCGACGCAGGGAAGGCGGTTCAGCCATGAGGCAAAGACCCGCCGGTTTTCGATGATTGGTGCGGTGCTGCCTGGCAGGTGTATAAGCGTATAAAGGTCGCTCTCGGGCAGCAGCTCGCAGAGCACTTCGAGAACCTTCTCCCCGCCCCGCATACCTGTAAGCCAGTCATGTACGAGGGCAGTCCTCACCCAATGCTTTCCGTTCTCAAGAGGACGCGGGGGAGCCGTCTTCGACAACAGTACAGAGGCCTTCGGTGATTGTCAAGCTGGCTTGCCGGCGCAAGGCCCGTGGCAGCAAAGCGACGGTATGCAAGCCCGATGCCGGCCCTATGGACCGTCGAGCGCGGACGGGCCCCGGGCACGGCCTTCGTGTTGGCTCATAGGGCGGGGTCATGCCCCGCGCCCTCGCCGGCTCGACCGGCCGACGGGCGTGCCTCCTGCCATTCCTCGTATTTCCGGACGACTTCGTCAGCCGGCCCGTAGTCCCTGACCTCGCCCTTATGCAGCCACACGGCTACGTTGCACAGTCCGCGGATGGTTGGAGCTGAATGTGAAACCAACACGATCGCACGTGCGCGCTCCATCAGCTCAAGCATCCTCGATTCGCTCTTCTTTCGGAACCCGGCGTCTCCGACGCTTAACACCTCATCCATAATCAAAACGTCCGGCTCGATACAGGTTGCGATGGCAAAGGCCAGCCGGGCCCGCATCCCGCTTGAATATGCGCGAACGGGATTCTCCATGAACTCGCCTATCTCGGCGAACGCGGCAATCGCCCCCGCCATCTCCTTCATCTCGGATGGCTGATATCCCATCAGAGCACCGCTCAGGTAGATGTTCTCAGTGCCTGTCATGTCCCTGTTGAAGCCGGCGCCCAGACTGAGCAGCGGAGCGACCTTTCCTTCCACAACGACCTGGCCTTCGTCCGGAGCGAGTATCTGCGCAAGCGCCATGCAGAGGGTCGATTTGCCGGCGCCGTTCACTCCTATGACGCCCAGCACATCGCCTTCGCGGACCTCAAGCGTAACGTTCCGCAAGGCCCAGAACTGCGTCCGCTCAAGCTCGCGGCTGAGGAACTGGAAGACCGTCCGCCTCAGCAAACGGGTCCGGGACCGATAGATGCTATAGCGAACGCCGAGCTGTCGGGCGGAGATGACAGTCATTGGCCTGACCGGGGTTAAACCAGTTTGGCGAACTTGCGCTCCTGGTTCTGGAAGACCCATAGGCCCAACCCTATGCCCACAACGCCGAGGCAGAACGCGAACCCGATGCCAGCCAGATCGGGCATGTTCCCATACATTATACAGTCGCGGTAACCTCCCATCAGGTGGGCGAAGGGATTCAGCAGGTAGATGCTGTGAAAGTCCGACCAGTCGAGCTGCAGGAAACCCCTGTAGTCGGCCTTCAGCACGCGCGAGAGGGGGTAGAGGCCGGGGGAGAGGTACCATACGATCCTCAGGACGTGCGTCATAATGTTGCCCAGGTCCCTGAAGAACACACCGAAGCACGAGAACATCAGCGCTCCGCCCAACGCGAGACAGAGCTGCACAACAACGAGGAGGGGGACAAGAGCCCACGTTGCCGCCAAAGGGCGAAGCTGAGCGCCCATCACGAACCTGTAGAAGAGGCACAGAGCAAACAGCGGAATCAGGGCGAACACGAACAGCACCTGGTTGGAGATCACGAGCGATATCGGGAGGACCGCCTTCGGGAAGGAGAAGGACTTAACGAGACCCTCGCTTCTTGAAACCACGTCGATGGACTGTGAGATGGTTGTGGCAAATGACTTCCACGCGAGCAGACCGCACATCACAAAAGCGGGGAAAGCCGGCTCATTCCTTCCTACACCACGGATGAACCCTATAACGATCGTATAGACGGCCGTCATCATCAGTGGATCGAGCACCCACCACAGGTAACCGAAAAAGGTGTTTCTGTGCTGCTCCTTCAGGTTGGAGACGGCCAACGTGTGGATCAGGTCCCTGCGCCCCCAAAGCGCGGCAATGGTTGAGATCATGGTTCTCGTTTCATCTCCTTCCTAACCAAGCACTTCGGACACGAGGTCTTCGATTTCGGGGAACCGTTTGGACCAGCAGTATCGTTCTGCAACCTCGCGGCGGCGTGCCGCGCTGTCTCCACCGCTGTCCGCCAGGCAGAGTTCAATCGCCCGCACAAATTCTTCGGTCCCCTCGGCGTAGCAAAGGACATCGCCCAGCGGCTCCGCACGAAGTGCCGCCAGGGGTGTGCATACCACCGGCTTGCCGGCCGCCAGGTATTCGAACGTCTTGAGCGGAATTGCGCCATCCGTCACGCGGTTGCGCCGGAACGGGATGAGGCACACGTCAAAGCCGTGGACGTAGTTCGGGATCTCCTCGTAGCGCCGCGGACCGAGCAAGCTGACGTTCCCGTACCTCCGGAGTGCCGACAACCTAGTCGACGGATCGCCGGTGCCAACGGGCCCTACCAGAACCAGCGACCACTCCGGCCGGCTCTCGGCGATTCCCGCCAGGAGTTCCAGATCGGTCATGTAGGCTGCAATGTTTCCGACGTAACCGACGATTGGCCGGGGCAGCGACGCCAGATCCGCCGGGATCCGAAGGGGGGGCTGCGCAAACCGGTGGGTCTCAGCCACGTTCGGAACGCACGCCACCTTCGCACCCATGGCCCGCAGCCTTGCCGCCAGCGGGTGTGACGTGGCGAGGCACAGGTCGGCCGCACCCGCAAGCCTGCGCTCCTCCCCCTCAATCCAGGAAGCATCCACACCGGGGTTGCCTGCATAGTCGTCGGTGCAGTGATACACGACGGCAGCTTCGTTCAAACATCCCACAAGACAGAAGGATGTCGGCAGAAACGTCCACAGAATTGGCCGGCGGAAGTGCAAACGCAGGGCAGCCCCGGCACAGGCACGTCGCAGCAGGATGTCGTTCAACCGCTCCGTGCAGGACCGCCCGCGGAACGGAACAATGATTGGCGAAACAACGTACAGATTCGGCGCCATTCGCTCCGGCCCGCTGACCGCGCACCGCATCCATCCACGCAGACGGCCCGCGATCTTGAGCAGATCTGCTTTGTGCAGCAGATTCGGAGAGCGAAGCCCGGGAGACTCCACGTAGAGCACGCGATTGTGTTCTGCAAGCCGCAGCGCAATGTGGTGGCAGTTTATGGGGCCTACCGTCTTCCACGGCGCTGAGGCGAGAACAACGATGTCCCGGTCACCCAACATATGCGCTCTGCAAATCCAAGAGAACGTCGGCCGGCCCCTCGGAGGGGCTGAGAACGTGACACCGGACAAAGCCCATTCGCGGAGGACCGCCAGCCCGCGTCATGATCCCATCTTGCGGGCTGTGCGCCATGCTACGGGATCGCCTTCAAACGCCTCTCCCCGTCCTCGGCGCCGTAATCGAAGCCCTCCTCACGCCCATCAACAAACCATCGGATCTTGCACGTTCCTTCGCTGCGCGGCACTGCCGATTTCCCTGCGAGCACGCGGGATGTCGGGCCGCATATCCTGAAGACGGTGACAAACGTTGCCTCTTTGCCGGTGAGGGAATACCCCACTGCGTAATTGGGGGTAAGCGTGTTGGGTTCCAAGCTAGTCCATCCCTGCAGGCACGGCTGTTGCTGTCCCCTCACGCACACGGCCCTGATTCCGTCGGCAGTAAGCAGCGGAGTCACAAGCAACACCTTCCCTGTCCGAGGGATCACTGCCCGGAACTTGAGACCGCCCCTCCTCAGGTGAAGCTCAGGATCAAAATGAAACCACTGCGTGAACACGTGGTCCAGAGGAGAGCAAAGTCTGTCGATCACGGCAAGCCACTCACCTGGCATGAACACGAGGATGCGATTGTGGTGGGTCCTGAAGCCCCTTTTCCTGTATTGCTCGGCCTCCACGGAAAACGCGTGCTCCGATTCGCCCCAGGCTTTGAGGGCCGATCCGAAAGCGTCCGCGATCCGCCTGCTGTAGTCCTGATTGTCAATCTCCACAGTGTTGTGCGCTCGTGTGCTCACGGCGTACTCACGCTCGGAAGTGTGATAGTTGTAGGAGCCCCGCCCGCTGTCGCACACGAGCACCCGCCCCAGCTCCGACCATTCAAAGGTAAAGTCGTCCGCGTGCTTGTGCATCCGGCTGTGAAACGCTGCAGAGAAAAACAGAAAGGAGGCTTCTTCATAGGGTACGTTGTCCCAGGGGCTGCGGAAGGAAGCACACCCTGACCCTGGGAAAACTGCGAAGGCGCTTTGCGGCATCTCGCCTTCCCGGCCTCCGCTGAGTGCGTAGCGAACCGGCTCGTCCCGCTGCAGCAATATGTCGTCGGCTTTCTCCAGGTCGGTGTCACCCACACGCACCATGGTGCCGTCGGGATGGACCATCCAAATGACATTCGAGGTCGCCTTCTTGAATAACGACGCCAGGGCCTCCGGCCTCCGCAGCCAACCGGTCTGCATCATCAAGCCCAACAGATTGGTGAGGAAGACGTGGTAATGGGGAGAATGCTCTTTATGGATTCCTTCCTGGGTGAAGTGAGAGGTGTAGAGCTCCACGAGGCCATCCTCCGCAAACTGCCGCTGCTGCTGCGAATCCTGCAGCTCCGGGATCGTGCTTGACAGGGCCATCAGCCCGGCAAGCTGGAAGATGCCATGATTGGAGTGCCACTTGATCCTTTCTTTCTCGTGAAGGTACGCTGCGTGGACCCTGCTTGCGGCGAGAAGGCGAATCACGTCGTCGTCCGAGACCTCAGGGTTCCTGAGCGCTTCATCCAGAAGCACGGCGAGTACGAAAGCACGTTCCCCGACGGCCATGTCATACCAGGCGAATTCGTTGTCCTTTCCCTCGTAAATGCACTGCTCGATCCAATCGAGAGCAATCTGTCTTGCAAACGACGCAAGGTCCTCCGCACCGCAGTCACAGTAAGCTTCGATATGGGCCTCCAGGAAGATCCATGCATTCAGGTGGAACCGCCGCCCTCGGTCTCGGATGCGATCTGCTGCCCAGTCAATCGGCGCATTCAGTGGGAAATACTCGTTCTTGCCGATCCTGCATCCGCGCTGCATGGTTTCCTTGGCAATGCTGTGAGCTTGCTCCACCGTTCGCCGTTCAAACGGGCTGACGATGCATTTGGCGCGTGGCTGTCCGGCTCGATATTCGCGCAGGCCCTGCAGACCGCTCCTCAAACCCTCAGCGCGTGCCTTGTCGAGACATGCCTTCATCGCCGGCTGGGACGGGTCCACGGATGCCTCGAGGATCTCAATGCCACCAGCGGTGCGCGCAACCTCCAGAAGCCTTTCGAACTGGCAGGAGCTATCTTGTTCAGACAGAGACATGGTTCCTCACAGATACAACGCTTCAGCGTCTGCGACGTTCCGTCATCACGCTGCAAAGTCCAATCCGAGTCCTATCCGGGGACTCGCTGTGCGGCCAGCCGTTCCATTGCGCTCCGGTATGCCGGCCCCAGGTGCTTCAGCACCGCTGACCATGTTCGTTCCTTCCTTACCCACTGCGCCGCGGCTCTGCCTATGCGTGTGCTCAGCGCCTCATCCTGCAGGAGCTGGATGCATTTGTCGGCCAGGTCTGAAACGTCGCCAGGGACATAGAGCACCCCGGTCTTGGCGTCCTGGACGATCTCCCGCAAGGCGGGAAGGTCCGAGGTCACTACGGCCTTGCCCATGGCCATGGCCTCCAACGGTTTCAGAGGCGTGACCAGCTTGGCAACGCGCGACGGAGGCCGCGAAATCGCAAACACGTCAATGAGGTCATAGTAGAACGGCATGAGGTCGTGCGGGACCCTTCCGACAAAGACGGCCCGGTCCCCAAGGCCCTCTTCCGCCGCAAGCGTCTTGAGCTCGTCAGTGTCCGGCCCGTCGCCAATGATCACGAGCGAGAAATCCTGCCCGCGTCGCAGCATCTCACCCGCAGCCCGCACAAGCTCATCTATGCCTTCGAGCTTGCGAATGCTGCCGATGTACCCCACAGTGCGGCCGCGGAGCCGCGCTCGCAGGCTCTTGACCTCCTGCGGAACCGAATCCAGATTCCCTTCTTCGTGCCGCGCAATCGGCTGGAACACGGACGTGTCGACCGCATTGGGGACCACAAACACACGTTCGGCTGCGACACCGCGCCGGATTACCTCCGTTCGAAGCTGCTCGCATATGCACACCACCACGTCGGCGCCAAGCATCGCCTCGGAATCCATGCGCTTCCAGAACCGGTATTTGGCCCCCCCAAGTCTGAACAGTCCGTTGGCGACGCCACTCTCTTCCCACAACCCCCGCACCTCGTAGACCATCGGGATGCCCATGCGACGTGCAACCCGATAAGCGGGCACCCCGCATTGGTAGGGGCTGTGGGCGTGGATGATATCGGGTTGAACGTGCTGCGCTACGGCCCATAGCTCTTCCTCAAACACCCGCGTGAGCAGCAGATCTTCCAGGCCGCGGATGCCGTCACTGGTTGCGCGCAGGCATCGCCATTTCAGCTTTCTGCCCTCCCTGCGGATTATGCCGAAGGGGTTCAAGGCCATCCTGCGCAAGGTGCATATGAAGCCTGATCTGGCCAGCCTGCGCAGGGACATGCCCTTGCGCAGGGATCGAACGAAGCGGGTCCTTGCAAGCCTGCGTGGAGACAGCGCCCTGCGCAGCGAGCGAACGAACCGAGTCCGGGCAAGCCTGCGGACCGACAGAGCCCTGCGCAGCGAGCGAACGAACCGAGTCCGGGCAAGCCTGCGGACCGACAGAGCCCTGCGCAGCGAGCGAACGAACCGAGTCCGGGCAAGCCTGCGAAGCGGCAGAGCCCTGCGCAGCGAGCGAACGAACCGAGTCCGGGCAAGCCTGCGGACCGACAGCGCCCTGCGCAGCGAGCCAACCAAGCGAGTCCTGGCCAGTCTGCGAACGGAAAGGAACCGTCGCAGAGAGCGCATGAAGGTAGATCTCCCCAGCTTGCGCACGAGTGGAAATTGACGCAGCCACTCTACTGCGGCCACCTGCGCGTTGCGCACGCCGCGCCGGATACTTCCGATCGCAACAGGGATGCCCCTGAGAGGCAGCCCGACGATCTCGCACGACGGGGGGGCCTGACGAGCCCATCTCAGGACGCCGGCCTGTATGCCACGCGCCGCACAAGAGATCCTCCCCAGTGCAGACACTACACCACCCGCAAGACACCGCAGAACAAGAAAGGGAAAGCCTGCGAGCCGTACCATGACCCCGCCGCTCACCCTCAAAGGACGCTGTATCCCGCCGGAAGCGGTCTTGAACAGGCCTGCGAGGAACTCGGATAGTCTGAATGATCTCATCTTCGTGCGCGCGATGCAGAGGCAACTGCACACACGTTGGGGCAAGCCCAATGGTCCACGCACATCCACAGGATGGGGGACGCGGTAGTAGTGCGTCCCGTCCATCTCCATCTCTTCGCACGCCGCCGGGTTCCCAGGATAGAACGGCGATGTGACCACCACGGGGTCGTGTCCCTCCCGGCGTTGTGTGTCCACCACGTACTTGCTGCGCATTGTGTAACCGTTAAGGTGGGGGACGCTCACGGCCAGAACATGGAGTATCCGCAGCGGCCGCTCGGACGCCACCTCGGCCTGCTCCGCCGGTGAGTCAAGCGTGCTCACAGCTTTTGACCTCGAAGCGGCAACTTCCACGTTCATATCAGACGTCTCACGCGGGGCTTGCCGTGAATGCCGAGCCTGCGAACGGGAATCCAAGAACCCATCGTCCGGGCTCACGCGGCGGCCCCGCCCTCAGAGTCACGACGCAACGCTATTCTGACGATGTCAACTGGGAGAGTGAACCAGTATCCCAGATTTCTCGGCCTCCTCGAAAGACGCCGGGCTAACTTATAGACACGCCGGTTCAGCAGGGAATTAATGGCCTCAACGGTCTCCCTGGCGGACTGCGGACAGCGAACTCCGTCAGGCAGGCGGCCGGCGGCCTTTGCAACCGCCGCGTCAAGTTCGGACAGTTCGGACGCCAGTGAACGCAGTTCGTTCTCGCGTGCACTAAGCTCTTCTTCCGCACGCTTTCGCGCGGCCTTCTCCTCTTCCATCTTATTCGTCCACGCGCCAGCCTCTGCCCGCGCGCGCTCGCGCTCGGCTGCCTCCTCTGCGGCCTGCCAACCCAGTGCTGCCAGCTCGTCTGTCTGCACCTCGGTCAGTGCCTCCAGTTCCGCAGCCCTCTGCTCGATGCTGGCCAGTTCGCGCACGTAACGCCTTCCCAGTTGTGGGATAGGTGCAGATGGCTCGCTTCGTGCGCAGGAACCTTTGGCCAGCATAACGTCGAAGAACTTCAACGTTAGGTCAAACACAGGGTACCGCGAGAGCAGGTCATGAAAACGCACGTAGAAATCCTTGTCCAGCGGCATGCGGGACAGCCATTCCTGCTCCACGCGGAACCCCAGCAGGTCAAAGAAACACTGGTAATGCGCATATGTGAGCCGGTTCAGCCACGGAGGCGGATTCGCCCTCGTCCCCATGCGCTCGTAGAACTGCGCGAAAACCTCGTCCGAAAACAGGAGATGAGGCCACGGAAAAAACACGTCACGGTATCTGTGCGAAGCAATGGGGCTCAGGTACAGATTTGCGCGTAGATAGAACCGTCCGTCGGGCCTGAGCAAGTCCCTGCAGGCCTTCAAGCCCGCGTATGGATGCTGTATGTGCTCCCAGACCACGAGCGAGATGATTCGGTCGAAGCTCTCCGGCTCCAGATCGTGCTTCTCGGTTATGTCCACCACCCGGAATGTCAGCTTTGGGCGACTGAGCCCCTCCCAACTCGGATACTCTTGGATGTCAACAGCAGTCACCTCACAGTCGTAGTCGCGCGCCAGGATCGCTGCGACATCCCCGGCCCCGCAGCCCACCTCCAAGACCTTTCGCCCCCGTAGGCCCACGCGCTCTTCCAGCATCGCCGCGCGCTCCTCGGCGTGGGCAGTACGTGACTCGGTGTCCCGACCACGGCGGGTTACGAAAGCCGGTTTGTCCCTGTACTCCTCGTTCAGTTGCAGGAACAGATCGAGGTCAAACTTGCCCGGTCTTGCGTACAGGCTCTTGCCGGGACTGCCGTTCTCGTCACCTTGCTCGGCCATGGTCATGCGCGCGCTGCTACTGTCGAAACCCGGCTGGGACCACCTTCACGTCCCCGGCCAAACACGCAATAGTATAGGCTTCTCACTCAAGGCAAGCAAAGACGGTTCAGGTGTGCGCCGCCTTCGCAGGGCAATCGAGGACGCGGTCTATTAGGACGCCGCACAAGCGGAGAGACGCTAAGAGCCTCTGACAAAATGCCGCGTGAGCCGCGTTGCGCCTCCGGCCGGATGGATGCAAGGAAGGGTGACGACGCCGTGCCAGGGTCAGGCACGATGAGGCGCCCTGACGCCGCAGACGCCGGCCCGAGGCGCAACCCGAAGGGACGGGGCGTCTTTGGCTGCATGCCTGTGTCGCTCAGGCTCGGCGCATCGGACCCCTTATGCGCCGTCGCCCACGCTCCTTGGCCTGCGGCGAAATGCACCCCGTCGCGGCCACGGGTCATTCTGTTAGAGGCTCTATGGCGCAATCGGGGCGTTCACCTTGACTTTGGGCACGCTGGCGAATACGTTATCTATTGCCTGGATAGCATTCCCGAGGGATTGAACGTCGGGGGCGAATGTGGGAATATCAGAAGGCGGAGAGGTGCCAGAGCGGCCGATCGGGGCGGTTTCGAAAACCGCTGTACCGCATTGCGGTACCGGGGGTTCGAATCCCCCCCTCTCCGCCATGGCCTTGAGGGCTTTTGAAATCCCGGGGCGGGCTACGGTGTCTCCACGCTGGTGAGCACGTAGCTCCCGTGCGAGGGCCGGCAGGCGAACATCAGAGGGGCGACTCCTTCGCGCTCGTAGTACGTTTCTTCGAGCACGTGCTCGACGTGCTGGACGGACTCGCTGCGGACCAGGATCATCACGCAGCCGCCCACGCCCGCGCCGGCAAGCTGTGCGCCCAAAACCTCAGGACACGCCAGCGCCCTGTCCACCAACAGGTCCATCCTGGGCATGCTGCACCCGTAGGAGCCCGGCTGCTGCCAGAGCGCGGCGCCTGATCCTGACAGCGAACACATCCCCGCCGAGCGCGCAATCAGCGACTCCATCGCGTCATCGGTGACCCTGTTCTCGAAGGGCTCGCAGTGGGGCCTGCATCTGACTACGCGATCGCCATCGTGGGATACGTTCATCATGCTCCCCAGTCCGGCGGCATCGCCCTGCTGAAGCGCCTCGCCGGCCCGAAGCGCTCTCTCACACTCGGCCAACCCATAAAGGGCGACGTCACGCGGCCGGAAGTCATGCTTCTTCAGGTTCAGTCCCGTCACGCACTTGGCTACGGCGGGGTCCTCCGTAGCGAAGGCTTCAACCTCCTCAGTGCGCAGGAGGGTGGGCACACGCTTGAGAAGGCCGTAAAGCGCCGGCAAGGATATGTCCAGTCGTCGCGTATTGACGTCCCTGAGGTGCTGGATCAGGGGCGCGAACTCCGGGAATTCCCGCCTTATGACATTTCCTGCAATGTGATAGCAGGCGATTCGGGCGTTCAGGCGGCCTCGCAGCTCCTCGGCGTCCTCCGGTGAAAGGCCTGAGGAGCACACAATGACGCTGCAGTCCCGGGGGAAAGGATATCGCCCCACGAGTTCAAACGGAAAGAAGGTCACGGCCACCACTTCCTGCTGTCCGCCCAGCTTTATCACGGCGTGGTCCCCGCTGCCGCCTCGGTTCCCCACGAACCACTCGGCTTCGCCGCACAGGTCCACAAACTCCCTCGGGCGCACATTAAGGCCGTTGAGTTCGGTGAGCGCCTCCGATACTGCCACCACAAGCGCGGAAGATGAACTCAGGCCCGCTCCCACCGGGATGTTGCTGGAGACGAAGGCATCCATCCCCCTCACCTTTCTGTCCTTGAACCGGTGCTTCAAGCGCAACGCAGCGCCTTTGACGTAGTTGACCCAGTCTCCAGCATTCTTCGACATCATGCGTTGCACAAACTGCGAATCGAGCGTGTGCAGCCAGTCTTCCCAGGCGATATCGGCGGTGAGCTCCGCGAAACTGAAACTCCGGTATTGGTAGGTCATCGCCTGCGAATTCCACAGGTTGATCCGATCGTCTTGACGTGGGGAGGCCGCGATCACTATCTGGCGGTCAATGGCCATGAGATTACACATGCCTCCCTGATGATCGATGTGCCGACCCATCAAGTTGATCCGGCCTGGAGAGCACGCCACAACGCATGGCCGCTCGGAGCCGATCTTCCTCGAAAGCTCTCTCACGGCCTCTGCGTGGAGCCGCATACCCGGTCGCTGGAGGAAGTAGTTGCCCCACGACTCAAGCTTCGGATACCGCGCCCGAGTCAGCGCTCGCTCGGCGTGAACCTTTCTCACCTCTTCCAGTTGCTCCAGCGTGTTGAAGGCCATCACGTCTTTAGGATCGTGCAACCGGAACGTCTCGACGACATGCCCCCCTCTGGCAAGCGCCTCCACCACGTCGGTGAAATAACATTCCCCCTGCACATTGGTCATACCGAGCTCGCGCACTGATTCCTGGAGCAGCGCGAACCGGCCGACGTACACGCTGAGATTGCACAGCTCCGCCGCCGAAGCCTCTTCTGCCGAAACGAAGCCGCCCGGAACGTCAAACCCTTCCGGCACCTCCTCGACGGCAGTAACCACCTCCTTCCACGACAGCGCCTGATCCGAGGGCCTGCGCACAATGTATCCGAGCGCCGGGAAATACGCCGCCAGTTTGCCGGCGTCGGCGATGTAATCTGAGGTCAGCGCAGCCAACTCGCCAACGGTAGTCGGCCGTTCATCTTCATGGATGGATCGCAACGCAGCGGCAATCCTTCTTACGGCTATGTCGGGCACCTCGACGACGGCCACAGCCTTGCCGTCCTTCAACAGTATCCGCCCCGAACCCGGATAGTGCTCGCTTCGCCCGGCCACCAGACAAAGAGCGGCCCCTGAAGTGACGTAGGTTTCCGTCAGACCCCTGATGACATGCGGCTCGATAACCTTGTCCCCGGCGCAGATCAGCACGTGCTGCGGAGGCGCAACACTGGCCAGAAAATCCAACGCGCACCTGACGGCGTCACCCGTGCCTCGGCGCTCGCTCTGATATGCGAAGAGCACGTCGCGCCTCGCGCGACAAACCGTCTCCATGACGCCGTCGGCCTCGAACCCGACCACAACGAGGTGCTTGTGAATCCCGGCCTGTTCATACGCCTGGAGCGCGTTCTCAATCACGGAAAGCGGCCCGACCTTGCAGCATGGTTTGGGAGGCATGTCACCGGGCATTCTGCTGCCGGTTCCGGCGGCAAGGGTCACCGAATAGAAGTCCGCTGGCACGAGAGCCGTCTCCTCACTACTGCACATAATCGGGTCAACACTGCCAGTCTGCGGGCGCAGCAGAGTGTAAGCGGCACTGAACAGGCAGTCAAGGGCGCTCGCTCGCGGTCTGGAAGGCCCGGATCGGCAGGAAGGGGCTAAACGCAGGCTGCGCAGGCTTTCTTCTGGACGGGGATCGAACGCTTGCGCCTTTCGGCGAGATCGAAATTCTCGACCGCATTCTCGCGCAGCAGCATCCGGCCCAAGGCAACTGCGTAGTCCTCCGTGAAGCGTCCTTCTTCAACCTTCTGGCACAGCACGTTAGCTATCTCACGACGAGCAATGACACTGTGGCCGTACGACCCCTCGACGAAGACGTAGTCCCCGCCAAACCCATGAATCTTGTTCGCTGGCACCGCGTCCAGCATATCCGACAGAGCCCTTCGTGCGGCCGAGGGATTGATGATCCACGTCCAGCAGAAGTCAACGAACACGTTGGGGAAGTTCTTCGCTATGACCGTGAGCTCTTCCTGATAGGGATAAGAGATGTGGTAGATGTCGAAGCGCGTATTGGGGTACTTCAGGAACAGATCGCACATGAGCGCCGCCCGGCTGTTGGTAATGATGTTGCCCGTGCCTTCCTGGATGCCCGTGTGGAACTTCATGGTCAGGCCGTATTCGCCGCACTTTCTGACCACGTAGTGGAGCACGAAGTCCTCAAGTGCGCGGATGTCACGGCTGTCGGGACGGTCGCTAAAGGCCAGCAGACGGTTGAATGTCTGCTCGACCTCGCAGCGCGGGACGTCGCGCCAGGCGAGAGTGCGATCATAGGCGCGACCCACCTTGAAGGCACTTGCCAACGCGGCATATTGTTCAAAATACCAGTCTATCATCTCAAGGTAGTCATCGAGACACAGGATTCCCCGGCCGGATTGCTCCGCAAGCTCCGCAATCGGGAACGTCGTGAATGAGTCGGACATGTCCACGATGTAGCAGTCGGGATCCATGTCGGCGTTGTAGAGAAGCTTGGGCCCGTAGCTGTTCAGCAGGGCGTAGTCAATTCCCGCCCGGTCGAATACCTCGCGCGTCCAGCCCCGTTTCACCTTGCCTCGCATCGCGCTCACCAGGTCCCCCACGGTGTCGTCGCGCAGGTCGTCCACACCGAACAAGTCTCGGCACGCAGTCCTCACAGCTTCGCAGTAGCCCGTGTTCCATGCCTTCATGTAATAGGGCTTCAGGAGATTCCAGCGCTGCTGGTCGTCAAGGTCCGAATCGGGGCTCTGCACCTTCTGCATGTCCTTGCGGTTCATGCCAGCGCTAATCAGGTCGCAGCTTGCGTAGTGGCCGAAGAGCCGGCCTATGTTGACGCGGTCCCCCGTCGGCAGCTCACTGTCGCGGGGCAGGTGTTCGTGCATGTCGATCAACTCGACCACGCGCAGTTCGCCGTGCAGACGTTCAAACAGATCACTACTGAGCTTCATCAGTGAACCTCCCGGTAGCATTGCGAGTTTCGAGGGTCGAGTTCCAGGTCGCCAGGGCCATTCTCAGTCCGCCGCCCGCTGAGATTAGAGCCACTCTTGGTCGGAGGAGGAGACAACGATGTGGCGTCGCCAGTTGTCGGACGCGTCGGGAAAGTCAGTGCGGTAGTGGGCTCCTCTCGACTCCTCCCTGCGGCGGGCGCTCATCACGATCAGGCGGGCCGCCGTGAGCATGTTTTGAAGCTGCCAGCCTTCCGGCCGGTCGAACTCCTTGTCCATCACGTAGCGGCACCAGAACGCGATCAGTTCCCTTGCCTCGTCGAGACCGCGCTGATTCCGCTCAACTCCTGCGTTGCGCCACATCAGGCTTCGAAGGGAGTTCTCGACGTCGGTCAGATTGAGGCTGCCATAGGCAGGCTCCTGAGTGTGGCTCTGTATCCTGCGCAGAGGCGCCTCCTCTGTGATCCCTTCACACGCGGCGCCGGCCGCTGCGCCGGCCCTACGGCCGTAGACCAGGCCCTCCAGAAGGGAGTTGCTCCCCAGCCGGTTGGCGCCATGGACGCCCGTGCAAGCCACTTCGCCGCAGGCAAAGAGGTTGTCAACGGTGCTGCGGCCGTTCCCATCCGCAGCGACACCACCGATTTGGTAGTGCGCGGCCGGACGCACCGGCACGAAGTCCTCGGCGATGTTGAGACCAAACTGATCGCACAGTCCCGTAATCGTGGGGAAGCGAGACTCCAGGTAGCTGCGCGACCTGTGCGTAGCGTCCAGGTAGACGTGGGTGTGTCCCGTCCGCTTCATCTCTTCCATTATGCTGCGGCTCACCACGTCCCGCGGCGCAAGATCAGCGTCGGGATGGTACCGCTGCATGAACGCCTCTCCGTCACGGTTGCGAAGCACGGCACCCTCGCCGCGGAGCGACTCACTGATCAGCGCCCGTGCGGCGCCCGCCACGTAAAGCGCTGTGGGGTGGAACTGAACGAACTCCAGATCCTGAAGGGTGGCGCCTGAGCGGTAGGCCATCGCCACTCCGTCGCCCGTGGCGACAGCCGGGTTTGTGCTCTCACGGTAGAGCCGGCCGCACCCCCCGGTGGCGAGGATAGTCCGCTTCGCCCGAACCATCATCAGGCCGTGCATCAGGTTCCAGATCAGCGCACCGTGGCACGAGCCGTCCACGGTGAGCAGATCGACGGCGAATGTGTTCTCAAGCACGTGCAGGGATTCATGCTCACGGGCGCGGCTCACCAGCGCGGCCTCAACCGCGGCCCCGGTCGCGTCACCATCGGCGTGAAGGATCCTCGCTCGCCTATGGCCGCCTTCGAGAGTGAACGAGAACCGGCGCCTTCCCCCATCATCATCCCCCTGCCCCACGTGGTCGAAGGCGACGCCCAGTTCCAGCAACTCTCTGATCCGCACCGGCGCTTCCTCCGTAACTATGCGCACCGCCTCTTCGTCGCAAAGGCCTGCTCCCGCCTGCAAGGTGTCTTCGAAGTGATCACGAGGTGAATCGCCCTGCGCTATGGCGCATGCTATGCCTCCCTGGGCCACGTTCGTGCAACCGTCCGTCACCGCCCCCTTCGTCACCATGAGGACCGAGCATCTTTTACATGCCTCCAGCGCAGCGCTCAGCCCTGCGATGCCGCTGCCGATAACGAGCACGTCCGTGAAAATCTGCGGCACTTCGTAGCTGTCGAAGCGGGCCAGGTATCGGCGCAATCTCGGCGGCTTGCTCATCGCTCCTCGGAAAGCCTCCTGTAATAGGCGTTGACCGCTTCTCGGTAGCGAGGACCAATCCTTCCGGATTCATCCTCGAACCGGCTGCGCAGGCTGTCCTTTTGCGTCCTGGCAGGAGCACCGCTCTCGACCGTCACGTCTTCGGCCGGTTCCGCACCGCCCTCAAGGACGCCGCCGCCGACCGCCCCCCCCTCAGACTCAACCGAAGGCCCCTCCTCCGCCGGCTTCGGCTCACCAAGCTGCTGCCTGTAGCGCCTGAGGAACTCTTCGAGCTGCTTGCGGTTCATGCCCAGGTCATCCAGCATCTCCTCGGGCAACGTTCCATCCGTGATGCGCCGCTCCACGTCCGCAAGCGCCCTGCTGAGTTCGGACCCGGACAGGGAGCCCTCACGGCCCACTCCACCGGCCACTGCCTCATGGGAACCCCCCCCGCCAACTGAGCCGGCGCCACCCCGCGGTCCGCCGCGTCCCAAGCCGTCGCCACCGCCCGTTGCTCCCTGGGCGCCGGGCGCCGTACTCCCCCTGCCCTGAGCACCTGCGCCAGAATCGCCGGTCCCGCGTCCTGGAGAACCACCGCCGCCCTCAGTTCCGTTCTGAGTCCCCGCCCCGGCAGCAGCGCCAGCCGAGGCTCCGTCCTGCATGCCGGCGCCAGCAGCGGCGCCCTCGCCCCCAGCGCCGCCTTGAGAGCCCCCCGCAGATTGTGCGCCGCCCGAAGTCCCGCCCCCTGCGGAAGCAGTGCTGCCCCCATCGCCGCCCGAAGCCGAGGCGCCACCGGTGCACGGGCACCCGGCGCCAGCTCCCTGAGCCTCACTGCCACCCGTCTCTGCGGCCTTCTCAGAGCGGGCGCCGCCCGTCTGTGGGGCCGCGCTTGCAGTGCCGGGCCCCCGCTCCCCCGCATCCTTCGCACCCGCCCGCGCACCAGCGTCAGGCTGACCCGTTGGCTGGCCCTCAGTGGGGCGCATCGAACCGGTGCTGCCCTCGGCCTCGCGCTCCCTTCGCTCCAAAAGCCGAAGCGCTCGCGCTATCTTCTCGGCTTGTTCCCGGTCAGATGGTTCTGGCTGCCCCTTGTCCGGCTTCTGCCGCACGGCTTGCGACTGGGGCGCTTTCTCGGATGGTCCCTGCCCTGCCGTTTTCTGATCGCCCTCACTGGGCTTCTGCTGAGGCTGCCCGCCTTCGCCCGGCTGGGCCGGTTGCCCGGCGCTCTTGCCGGCATCGCCCGTCGGTCCGGCACCGATCAGGATCCTGCGCCGCTCGGACTCCGCAACGTGAGGCCCCAGCGGCCAGTTGTCAGCGGCTTCAATGAAGTACTCGACCACATCCCCCTCCCGCACGGCGAGTTCGGCAAGATTCCATTTCAACTCGCCCTCGACAAACCTGCCGCTGCCATCGGCCAGCAACGGGACTCGCCCGGTTTGGAGGCGGTCAATTTCATAACGAAGCGCAAGCTCGGTCACCCCGAAGTCGTCGCGCGCATCGTACTCAACAAGTGCCACAGCATCCGGCGCCATGCGCACCCCATCGGGAGGGTTATGAAGCTGCACGTTCGGCGCCTCGTCGTCACGGCAGGTGATCTGGTAGGTCACAGGCGCCGAGTTCTCGAAAGACGAGCCATCAGGATACTGCTGCGTCTTGAAGAAGACGCGGTAAGACTCCGAGCGGGTCACAGTGAATTCCGTTGTCAGCGTGTAGCCTTCTGCCTCAAGCCCGGCGGGTTTCAGCCAGATCCTGCCGCCCGAGGCCAGTTGCATGTAACCTTCGCCAGGCGGCAGATTCACAGTGGCCTTCAGCAGCACGTTGGAGCCCGAGACCACATCCATGTTGCCATCCGTCAGCGCCAAGACAGGGAGCCCCGTGTACGGCGGCGGCACGATTCGGCCCGTGACAGCCGTAACAGCGGGTCTGGGCAACGCCACGATCGCATACTGCTCAGACCGGCTATCCCCTGCAACGACGTAATAGCTGCCATCCTCAAGCACGCCCGGCAGTTCTCCGGTCCACCACCCCTGTCCGCCGCCCCTCCGGGGCGCGCCCGGGCCGGAGAGCCGCGAATCCTCCTCTTGCGAAAGCAAAACGCGTCTGTTGGAGAACGTGCTGCCGCTCCAGAGCACAGAGGCGTGCTCCGGCCGGGCTCCTTTGATCTGGGCGCGCACGAACAGAGTCCCGCCGCGGAGAACGTAGGCATCTCCCGGCTCCACAGCGGTAATGCGGGTTCGCGTCGGGGGCAGGATTGGCGCCGTCGGAGCGAAAAGCCTCTCCAGGCTCACCGCCACGCTCTTCGGGGATAATGCCGCATACAGAACGAAGGCAGTGACTGCTGCCAACAGCGCCCACCCAAGCCGCGCGCTACGATCACGATGGGCGACGAGCCGGGGGTCCACGGACTTGACGTAACCATAGGCCTTGTGCTGCAGCAGCAGCTTCATTTCCGCCGGCACCCGAGGATCGCTCCTGCACTGAAGATAACTCATCAGGGAGTCCTTCAGTTCGGGCACGGTGCGTTCGATCGCGCGCGCAACAAACAGCGCGTTCAGTCGGGCAACCAGAGGAAACAACGTGGCGGCTACAATGCCTACCGAGCAGGCGATGAGGAATGACGCCAGAAAGACCGCACGTCCCGGCCTCTGAAGCGTCAAGGCATGATCCAGCAGGACGCCGGCAAAGACCAACCCAACGGCAAGGAGCAAGACTGCCAGATATCCCCGCGACAGTGCCGACATCTGGGCGGCGCGCTGGATCCTGGCAACCAGGGCCAGGATCGGATCGTTCTCGCCACTCCTACGGATCCTTACGCGCATCGCGTGACTCCATCTCAACCGGAAGTCATCTGGAATCCATTATAGACACTGCCCAACCAGGTGTAAAAGCGCCGAGCGCCACCGACCGTCTTGCAGAACTACGTCCGGACGGCTGACATCTTGCTGCACGAGTTTCCAGATGCATTCCTCTCGGACAACTCCTGATGAGACCGGGGAAGGTGTGGCTCCAGAGCATGCCCCTGGCCAAGAAGATAGCCTCGAGGCTGCCGCATGGTAGCTGAGCGGACAGGACAGGCTCGACGAGACGGGAAGTAGCGCGCGCCCTCGGGGCGGCATCAGGGCTTCGGATGCTCAAAGAGGAAGGCCGGCTCGAAGCCAATCACGTCCGCACTCACGCACCGGTAGAGCACACCCCCCCTCTCGCCTTCAAACGCCTCAACGGCGGCCTCTCCGTGCACGTGGCCGTAGACGGCGTAGCGAACACCCGCCTCCTTTATCATCTCACACAGGCTCGTCGTGTGATCGGCGTCCAGGGGCGGATAGTGGAACATCGCCACGGCCGTGTCCCACTCAAGGCGGCCGAGTGCTTCAAGGGACAGCCGGAGACGCTCGTTGGCCCGGCGCCAGTGCTTCTCATCCTGCCCGGGGTCGTATTCCGGGTGTCCCGGCCAGCGCCAACCCCGCACGCCGCAGACGCCTACGCCTCCGAACACTTGGGCGTCGAAGCGCACCAGTCTCATGCTCGGCCCCAGAACAGCTCTGACCTTCGCAGGACTGCCAAACCAGTAATCGTGGTTGCCACGGATGAAGCACTTCGTGCCGGGGAGGGATTCGATGAACTGAAGGTCGGGCAGAGCCTCGTCCAGTCGCATGGCCCAGCTAAGGTCCCCCGGAAGCAGCACAAGGTCATCCTCTGACACCAACCGCCGCCAGTTGGCCTGGAGTCTCTCGACGTGCGCGGCCCACTCAGGGCCGAACACGTCCATGGGCTTTGCGCCGGAGTCGGAGAGATGCAGGTCCGCGATGGCGAATACTTTCATGCTGCTCCGGCCGACCTCGAGCCGCGCCCCCCCAGAGCCTCTAACAGAATGACCCGTCGCCGCGACGGGGTGGATTTCGCTACAGGCCAAGGAGCGTGGGCGACGGTGCATAAGGGGTCCGAGCCTACTCCGCCGAAGCAGCTTCGGCTGCGAAGGCCGGATGCGCCAAGCCTGCGCGACACGGGCATGCAGCCAAAGACGCCCCGTCCCTTCGGGTTGCGCCTCGGGCCGGCGTCTGCGGCGTCAGGGCTCCTCACCGTGCCTGACCCTGGCACGGCGTCGTCGCCCTTCCTTGCATCCATCCGGCCGGAGGCGCAACGCGGCTCACGCGGCATTTTGTTAGAGGCTCTTACAGACTGCGCGGAGAATGCCGCGCACGAAATCCTCGTTCACCGGCACGGGGTTGGCGCGGCTGGAGCCGGTCGGGATCGCGTAGTCCATGATGGCGCGCTCCTGGTCTGCATCGGGGTAAGGGCCGATCATTCCGGGCAGTGAAAGCTCGCTGAGCAGCTCCTCGACCTTCTCCACGGGATCAGCCCCCATCGCATCGCTCAGATGAGCGTACTTCTCGACGACGGCATCGCGGTTGCGCCTCAGAACGTGCGGGAGCAAGGCAGCGCACACCACCCCGTGGGGCAGTTCGTAGAACAACCCCAACGGGTGCGCTATCCCGTGCACCGCGCCCAGCCGCGCAGCGGCGAGCGCGACCCCCGCCTTGTAGCTGCCCTCGCACATGCCCTCGCGCGCCGCCAGATCGTTGCCCCGCGCATAGGCAATCGGCAGGTTCGGCACGATCAGCGCCACGGCCCTCAGCGACATCCGCTCCGAAGCCGCGCTCGCGTGCAGGGAGAGGTAGGACTCAATGGCCTGCGAGAGGGCGTCCATGCCGCTGGCCGCAGTGAGCGCCGGGGGGCAACTGACCGTCAGTGCAGCATCCACCACGCAGACGTCGGGCAGCAGACCTGCACCGCGTATGCTCTTCTTGAGCGTCCTCCCAGCGTCAATGAGCACGCTGTTCGGGGTGGCCTCTGCCCCGCTGCCGGCGGTGGTCGGCACGGCGATGTGAGGCAGTCCGTCGGCCGGAAGGTCTCGCCCCTCATGATATTCGGCCGTCGGCGCCTCAACCTTGGCGAGGGCGGCGGCCGCTTTCCCCACGTCCAGGGCGCTCCCGCCCCCCGCCTCCACAACGAGGTCGCTCCCGGCCTGCCGCAGGCGCTCCCGCGCCCGGTCAACCGTCCCGACGTCGGGCTCGGGTGGGACTTCGTCGAAGACCGCAACCTCCACGCCCGCTTCGCCCAGCAGCTGGATCAGCAGGTCGGTCGTGCCGGCACGCCTCAACGCCGTTCGCCCGGTTACCAGGAGAGCGCACTGCCCTAGCCACGCAGCTTCCGTCCCCAAGCGCTGAACGGAACCGATCCCAACGCAGGCCTTCTGCTTATCCGACATGGAACTACCTCGAACCATCATCCGCAACGCACCCGGCGCAATGAACCGCAGCCGCCCGGTCACTCGTCCCGAGAGACAAGCTCGATGCCGGCCTCCCCGAGCAGCCGGCCCGCAAGCTCATCGGGATAGTCCTTCGCGGCCACGACGCGCCTGATGCCAGCGTTGATGATCATCTTGGTGCACAGGACGCACGGCACGTGCGTCGTGTAGAGCGTTGCCCCCTCGATCCTGGTGCCGTAGCGCGCGGCCTGAAGAATGGCGTTCTCCTCGGCGTGCAGCCCGCGGCATAGCTCATGCCGCTCGCCGCTGGGCACGTTATACCTCTCCCGCAGGCAGCCCACCTCCGAACAGTGCTGAAGCCCGATCGGAGCACCGTTGTAGCCCGTGGCCAGGATGCGCTTGTCGAGAACCAGTATCGCCCCCACCTGCCGCCGCAGGCAAGTGGAGCGCTTGGACACCTCTGCGACGATCCGCATGAAGTAATCGTCCCAACTCGGACGTTCAGGAGCCATGTTCAGTGTTTCCCTCGGGCTGTCTTCGGGCCTTCCCAAGCGATGAACGTCCACCCCCCACCGTGCGGCATAACTGTATCTCGCCGCGAGCCGTCGGGCAAGCGCAATCATCGGAGCGACCGGCGGAACTCCTCCATCGGGAAATTCCTGCCCGGGCACTTGGTCGCCGCTCCAGGGCATTCCCCGTGACCGAGCACGTTGTCGGGAGCGATGTCGTAGCGCTGCATAAGGTATCTAACCAAGGCATGCAGACTGCGCATCTGAGGCCGTGTCGGCCGCTGCTTGCTGAAGTCGCCCACCAGGCAGATCGCGATGCCCCACTCGTTGTACTCAAGGGCCCCCACGCCGGGACCACCCCTCTGTTCGGGCCATCGGGATCCGACCTCGATCTCACCATCGCCCGTCTGGGTCCCGTTGCCAATGACGAAGTGGTATGCGAGGCTGTCCCACCCCCGCACGCCGATGTGATATCGCTCGAAAGTGGCTGCCCCTCCGCCCACGGTTGCGCTGTGATGAATGACTATGTAGCGCCAGGCGCGGTCAGGCACGTCGGGGTGGCCGCACAGATAGGACAGATCCGGTGAGGAGCGCTGTGGCGCCGGCTGGGCGGACGGATGCCGGTCGCAGGCCAGACCGAGGGTTCCCACGGCAGCCGCCGTGACGCCGACGACCAAGGTACCGAGAGTCAGAGGCCTCAACCAGGACGACCTCTTCCTGCTCCGCTCATACTCACCCATCTCACTCCGGCATTCTATCCCAATCGGCGGCTGCTAACCCAACACGCGGGCGATACGTGCCGCCGTCGGCCGCTCGATGACGCCCTTGTCCGTAATAATGGCCGAGATATTTCCGGCGGGGGTCACGTCGAACGCGGGGTTGTAGACGTCAATGCCTTCGGGCGCCATCCTGCGCCCGCCACAGCAGGTCACTTCCTGCGCATCGCGCTGTTCGATTGGAATCCCCGCGCCGTCTCTCAGGCTCAGGTCGAACGTCGAAACCGGAGCAGCCACGTAGAACGGCACGCCGTGCTGCTTCGCCAACACGCTCAGGCCGTAGGTGCCGATCTTATTCGCCACGTCGCCGTTGGCGGCGATGCGGTCGGCGCCGACGATGACGGCGTCCACGCGCCCCTCGCGCAGAACGACAGCCGCCGTGCTGTCGCAGATGAGCGTGACCGGGATGCCCGCCTGCTTCAGCTCCCACGCGGTCAGCCGGGCGCCCTGAAGCAGCGGACGCGTCTCATCCACGTAGGCCCGTATCGCCTTGCCCTGATCCTTGGCCGCGAACAGCACGGCAAGCGCAGTGCCGTAGTCGGCCGTGGCAAGCCCACCGGCGTTGCAGTGCGTCAGCACCGTGTCGCCGTCCCTCAACAGCGCCGCCCCGCTCTGCCCTATCGCGCGGCAGGTCTGCCTGTCCTCCTCAAGGATCGCCTGTGCTTCATCGAGCAGCCGGGCCTTCAGGTCCCCCACGGGCAGGCCGGGGTTCTCAAGAGCCACGCGCTCCATCCTCCCCAGCGCCCAGAACAGGTTGACGGCAGTCGGGCGGCTGGTCTCGAGGTATTCTCTGGCCGCCCGCAGGTCACTGAGAAAGCCATCGAACGTCTCCGCCTCCGAGCCGCGCACGCCGAGCACGAGGCCCATTGCAGCGGCGATGCCTATGGCCGGCGCTCCCCGCACGCGCAGAACCTTGATGGCCTCCCACATCTCCGTTATGGCGCTGCACCGGATGTATTTGAACTCACCGGGCAGCAGCGTCTGGTCGACCAGTTCAACGTGCCCGTTGACGTCACCAACCCAGCGTATGGTCTCTGCCGGCACGGCCGTGCCCTCTTTCTCAGACACTGGTTCACACAGATATTCACTGACAGAAGGCAGAAACCCAATTCCCCGTTTGTTCCTGCCTTTCTCTGTGCTCTCTGCGTCTCCGTGGCTGACGTTACGCACCGAACTTGTCCAGCAGACCCGCGTTAGCCATCATGAGCGCCAGAAGGTGCATCGAGAGAAAGATGCCCAAGGGCCCGCGGTTGCAGGTCTGCTCGGTGAACCTGGTGAGCCCACTTGCGTCGCAGTGCGCCGAGTGAAGCAGCAGCGGCACCGGATGCCAGCTATGCAGCTTCATGCAACATGGTGTCGAGTGGTCGCCGGTGATCGCCAGCGCGTCGGGCTGCTGCTCGAGTATGATCGGCAGCTCCTGGTCAACCTCCTCGATCACGCTCACCTTGCGATCGAAATTCCCGTCCTCCCCGGCCTCGTCGGTCCCCTTCACGTGTATGAAGGTGAAGTCGTAATCGCTCCTGCTTTCAGCGTACGTGCGGAATTCCTCCTCAACGCTCTGGCCGGTCTGGAGAAGCTCCATGCCGGCCAGCTTCGCCAGTCCGCGGTACATCGGATAGGTTGCGATGGCCGCAGAGCGAAGGCCATAGCGCTCCTCCATGCCGGGGATGCGCGGGCGCTCGGCGACACCGCGCAGAAGGATGCCGTTGAGGGGTTCGTGGCCCGCCAGTACCTCGACGGCCTGGCGCTGGAACTCGTTGACAATGCGGGCCGTCTTCTCGGCGTTCGCGTCGTCAGCTTCAGCGGTGCTGACCGGCTCGTTGTTCTCGTGCGGGTCCGTATCGCTCACGCCGCCGGCGAGGTCGGGGCCGCGAAAGATGACCGCGAACCTGTGCCCCTTTCCCACCGTGATGATCAGCTCGACGTCTTCTATCCTGCCCAGCTCCCGCTGGAGGAGCGCGCACTTCTCGGCGCTCACCTCCGTGGCGGGCCGGCCTGCGCGGCGGTCAACCACGATGCCGTCCTTGATGGTGCAGAAGTTCGCCCGCGCTGCCACGTCGCCGGACCTGAGGTCCATGTCTATCCCCACGGCCTCCAACACGCCTCGACCGATCTCTATCTCGCGCGGATCGTAGCCGAACAGCCCCAGGTGCGCCGGACCGCTGCCGGGGGTGATGCCGTAGTCCACGGGGATGATGCGGCCGAGGGCGCTGCGCTGCGCGAGTTCGTCCAGGTGCGGCGTTTCGGCGGCCTCCAGTGGCGTACGGTACCCGAAATCGGGGTGACGCACGTCCCCCACGCCGTCCAGGACCAGAAGCACGAGTGACATGTTCTCGTGCGGCCACGCCGACCTTTCTTTCACAAGGCTCTCGACCAGTTTCTCGGAATCCATCGGGTATCTCTCCTTACGGACCCACAACGAATGAGTGCACGGAGGTACAGGTGGGGCGAGTATATGCGCGACAAGATGTTGTGTCAACATGGAAGCCGAAGCCCCGGGCCGTGCAATTCACTTGCCGTTCCGCCGCAGAAGCGCCAGAATTGTAGTTCCCGCGTGGCAGGCCATGCGGCACCCGAACATCATCCAGCGCATCAGGTGAAAGCATGAAGGACAAGCTTCTGAAGATATGCAGCAGCATCCCGGCTGACTACTGCGAGGTGCGCGTTCACGAAGGAAGCTCAACCTCGGTAGATTACGCGGGCAAGGAGCTGGACGACATCGGGGAGCGCACGGGGCTCGGCGGATGCGTGCGAGTCCTGAAGAACGGGGGGTGGGGATTTGCCACCTTCAATGATCTGTCGCTGCTTGAGAACTACGCCAAGCTGGCGCTGGAGCAGGCCGAGCTGGTTGGCGGAGAGGCGTTCGAACTTGCGCCGGCCGAGCCGCACACCTCGCTCTACAGGTCCCCCGTGGAGCTTGACCCTGCAAGCGTCCCGCTTGCCGACAAGCAGCAGCTCTGCCACGGCTACAACGAGATCCTCCTGGCCAGCAAGAGCATACGCACGAGCGTGGTGCGCTACCGCGACTCGCACACGACCTGGCGCTTCGCCAACTCGGAGGGCACGTACACCGAGCAGGAGTATGTCTTCTGCGGCGTCATGGTGGCCGCAGTCGCGGTGGACGGCGCCAATATCCAGAGGGCCTACGAGTCCACCGGCGACCTGCGGGGCTACGGCAACGTTCTGAACAAGGCGGAGGAGTGTGAGCGCGTGAAGAAACGGGCGCTCGACCTGCTCCAGGCCAAACCCATCGAGGCGGGCACGTACACCATCATCGTGGACCCCAAGCTCTGCGGTCTGTTCGTGCATGAGGCGTTCGGGCACCTCAGCGAGTCGGACCACGTCTACGAGAACCCTCGACTGCTGGAGATCATGCAGCCCGGACGCCGGTTCGCAGAGGACTTCTTGAACATTGTAGACGACGGGTCGCTGGCGGGCGAGGCTGGATTCATCGCATTCGACAGCGAGGGCGTGCCTGGACAGAGGACGCCGCTTATCGAGAACGGAGTCCTGGTCGGCCGCCTGCACAACCGCGAGACTGCGGCGAGGATGGACGAGCAGCCCACCGGAAACGCCCGCGCCATCTCCTACGACTTCCCTCCCATCGTCCGCATGACCAATACGTTCATGGAGCCGGGCGAGTGGTCCTTCGACGAGATGCTCCAGGACACCGAGGACGGCATATACGCAATCGGAATGCTGGGCGGCCAGACTAACATGGAGATGTTCACCTTCAGCGCCGAGGAGGCATATCGCATCCGCAACGGCAAGCTCACCGAGAAGGTGCGCGAGGTGGTGCTGACCGGAAACGTGTTTAAGACCCTGGCCAGCATTGACGCCGTGGGCAACGACCTGAGACTGCACGGCGGCCTCGGTGGATGCGGGAAGGGCGGTCAGAGTCCCCTGCGCGTTGCCGACGGCGGACCGCACTGCCGCATCAGGAACGTCGTCATCGGCGGCCGCTGACAGAACGGCCTTAGACACTGATCTCCACTGATAAAGACGGATTACAGACACAGCGACCTGATGATGAAGATCATCCGATCAGTGACCATCTACGTTAATCAGTGTTGAAGTCTTTCTTTCCCGGGGGAGGATCAACCCAATGTCGGATGAGGCACTGCAGATACTGAACGAAGCGCAGAAACGATTCGACCACGCTGAGGTGTTCGAACAGACCGGCGAGACGCGTTCGGTCAACTTCGAGAGCAACAAGCTCAAACGCGTCAGTGCGCGGCAGTACCGAGGCGTGGGGCTGCGCATCGTCCGGGATGGCCGAATAGGCTTCGCGTCCACTACCGACCTGCGCGACCCGCGCCGCCTGGTCGAGATGGCCGCGGAGAGCGCACAGTTCGGCGAGCAGGCGAAGTTCCAACTGCCGGGCTTGCCCGACCCGCTGCCTCAAGTCCTTACAGAAGACCCGGCCGTCCCCGAGGTTTCGTTGGATGACATGGTGACTATGGGACGCGAGGGACTCGAGATGAGCCTCGCCGCCAACGCCGACTACCTGTTTTTCGCAGACATCTCGACGAAGAGCGAGGCCGTCCGGCTTGTCAACTCAAGCGGGTTAGACCTCGAACACAGCAAGACCGACATGGCCCTCGAGGTTGGCGTGGAGACCGTCACCGACGACGGCCTGCTCGAGGTCTACGAGCTCAAATCCTGGGGCCAACCCCTCAACGGCCTGACAGACATCACCAGAAGGGCCCTGGACAAGATGCAGCAGGCGAGCGTCGTCGCGCCTGCGAGGGCAGAGCAAATCCCCGTGCTGTTTAACCCCAAGGCTGTGGGCAACCTGCTGAGGCCCATCCTGCTGGCGCTCAGCGGGGTGCTTGTCCACAAAGGCTCGTCGCGCCTGATCGGAAAGATGAACGAGCGGATTGCTGACGAACGCCTCGACCTCCTCGACGACGCGACGATCCCCTTCGCGCCGCAAAGTGCGCCCGCGGACAACGAGGGTGTGCCGACGCGCCCCACGCTGCTGCTGGAGAAGGGCGTCCTGAAGAGCTACCTGCTTGACCTCCAGACGGCCGGCCTGCTCGGCATGCAGCCGACCGGTCACGGATACCGCTCCTACGCAAGCCGGCCCTCACCCTCCAGGAGCAACCTGGTTGTGGGTTCGGGCACGGATTCCTACCAGGACATGATGGCCGGCCTCGAGCGGGGCCTGATCGTTGACCAGACGCTCGGCTCAGGGCAAAGCAACCTGCTCGCCGGCGAGTTCAGCGTCAACGTGGCGCTCGGCTTCCTGGTGGAGGGCGGCAAGATAAAGGGCCGCGTCAAGGACTGCATGGTCGCCGGCAACGTCTACGACCTGCTCAACCAGGTCGAGGGGATAAGCCGCGAGCGGCAATGGGTGGGCTCGGAGCACATGCCGGCGATCTGCGTCAGGGGCATCAAGCTCGCAGCCGGGGCGTAGCGCCCCCGCGCGGGCCGAGCCATGCACTGCCTCGGCGCTTCGGTTGCAGGCCGCGCTTCAGATTTCCGGTAGGAGGACCGAAATGGCGAAGATCAGGATACAAGTTGGCCGCGAGGAGTTCGATGCAACCCTGACGGAGGAGACTGCGCCTGAGACGGTGAGCAAGATCCTCGCTGCACTGCCCATCGCGTCCTCCGCCAAGAGGTGGGGCGAGGAGATCTACTTCGAGATCCCCGTCTCAATGGGCGAGGAGAACGCAGTGGACACCGTCAGGAAAGGCGACCTCGGCTATTGGCCCGAAGGCGCGTGCTTCTGCATATTCTTCGGCAAGACGCCGATGACCACGAGCGAGGACGAGATCAAACCGGCCTCGGCCGTGAACCCCATCGGGCGCATCGAGAACCCGGACGCCCTGAAGAAGCACCGCGCCGGGGAGACGGTCCGGATACTGCCCGCCGCTTAGGAGCTCTCTCATATCATGAGACGCCGTAGCGGATCGTTCGGAGCTACTCTGCGGCCAGCGGGTGGATGCGCGTGCGTTCTGAGTCGATCACCGTAAGCGAACCCCTCAGGCGGTCGCCAAGCCGGGCAAGTTCCTCATCCACGCGCAGCAGCCGTTCGCGCCACGGGCTCCCCTGCGCACGCAAGAGAATGATGCCCCGGGAAGGAAGCCGCTGCCGGACGGTCAGAGCGCCGAAGTCAATATCCTCCGTCAACACGAGCCGGTCCTGGTCGTAGGCAATCCGAACAATAACACTGTCGGTCTCCGATATGAGTTCCTCTGCCGCATAGAGGACATCGTAGCCTGCGCGACGCAAGCCTTCAACTATCCTCGCGTCGCAGCACTCGTCGGCAAGAAGCCTCACTTCGCCCCCTTGTCGGACTGCAGAATCTCCTCCCCCGCCAGCTCGTCCGCAGCATAGGCAAGCGCAGCGCGCACGTCAGCCTCGCTCAACCTGGGATGCGCCTTCAGGAGATCCTCGAGCGCCGCCCCCGCCGCAAGTTCCCTCAGAACCTGTTCCACCGGGATGCGCGTGCCTTTGATAACCGGCTTACCGAACATAATGTCCGGTCTGCTTTCGATTCGCTCTTGTGCCATGGCCAATTCCTCCGCTGTCATTGTAGCCTGCAAGAGCAACCGCTGACAAGCCCAATCCTCGGCCTGGCGCCCGGCTGGTTCGATTCCGGCAAGGAGCCAGGGAGAATCCAACGCACTTACTCCAAATCGCTTAGCGCGCTGCCCTGATTATGCCCGGCTTGGTGAGGTCGGCTTCGATCCTCCGGCCCGGCTCCACCACCAGGAACTCCTCCTCGCCCCAGTCCCCGTCCACCAGCCGCTGCAGCAATCCGCTGTCCCCCTTCAGCTCGTCGAAGTTCCAGCCCAGAAACTCTGCGCACTCCTCCGTGAACCGCCTGTAGCCCTCCGACCCCGGAAACCCCCAGTCAACGTACGTCGCCCAGGCATACTCCGTCATCCAGTTCTGCTCCATCTTCATCAGGTACTCAGCGTTCTCATCCCCGTACTTCTCCCTGTAGCGCGTGAGGGTTGACTCATACCTCTCCCGCCCGGGCTGCACGCTGCCCTCTATCCATCCGGCGCTGTACCAGTAGATGCCCCGGTGCGTGTCGAAGTACTCCTGATACCTCTCCTTCGAACCCAGGAGCAGCGTGATGCAGTCGTGGCCGCGCGGGACCACTGTGGTTATCCTGGCCTTTAGCCCCACGATGCCATTGCTGCAAAGCCCGTATCCGAGCAGAGAGGCGTCGTACGGGTTGCCCTGACAGTCCTCAACGCGCTCAAGCGCCTCCTGAACCCGGGCGCGAAGATCGTCCGGCTCGTTGTGCAGACCCTGCGGCATCAGGACCACGTCAACCGTGTTCCTCGCGCGGGATGCCGCGAGATATGCCTCCCGCTGAAGCACCTTGCAGACTATGAATTGCAGCCTCATTGCCAGTCCATACCTCTACTGGACGAATCGGCCCTTCCCGCCCGGCACGGAGTCCGACGACTGACGGCACACTGGCGCAGGTCAGTTCCAGATTAGCAGAAGAGATTGCAGGCCACAAGTTGACAGAGCGATAGGCGCGAACGGAGGCTCGCGCTGGAGCGCGGCGGGCGAAAACGCCTCGCCTCCTAGGATTAACAACGGAAACGATTCAGAGAAACTTGGGGTTGACCTCCCGTCGCACCAGATGATATGATCAAGGCACATTCCTTAGGCCGTTGCAGAAGTCATTCCCAAGCAATCGGATACAGGATTAAGGTGCCGATCACTACACATTGCGTCACCTAACGATGCTCACTGTTCTGGAGCCGAACCTTATTTGCGACCCCAAATGACGAGGCACCAAAGTGTCTCTCGTTGACGTTATATCATCTATCGGTCGATCTACGGCAGGGGTTGTGGTGACCTTTGTCTTGTGGACGGTGGATTATCTACGAGACTTACGCAAGGAAAGACAGTTAGAACAGAAAGCCACTATAGATCAGTATTTGGAGTGGCTTCACCGCAAGAGACACGCGCAGCTTACTGAAAACCAGCAGCAGATACTGGATCGAATATCGGAGAACTCAGAAGAAGCTAGGCTCGCGAGGTCTTACTTAGACACAGTGTTTAAGCCTCTTATGGAACAGCAGCAGGAGACCCTAGAAGATATCAAAAGAAACACGGATCAGCTACCAGATATGCGTGATAAACTGCAAGAGATTGTGCATCAGATTGGACTCAGAGAATCCATCCGGACTAGCGGAGAACAAGTTGCGATATGCTGCAAGGTTCTGGATGTTCTCGCATCTGGGCTGTCTGGTGCAGGCGTCCGGATTATGATGAGCCATGTCGGAATGGAGCCAGAGGGGACTATAACACTCTTATGGAAACTCGGCACGAAGTCACCCAACCTGATGCTGGCAGATTATGTCGGTAGCCTCACTCATGACAGACTGAGCCTTATCCTCCACAGTGATCAGAGCGTCAGCTTGCGGGGCTTTGATGCCGATGGTGGAGCCCACGAGGTGCGTTCCAGACGATATGATGGCCACTGGGGGCTGCTAATAACTGCAAGGTGGCAAAGCAAGCACTTAGAACTGCTCATCGACGGCCGTCCAGAAGGCAGCGTTGCTCTGCCGCGTCCTTTTGAGAAACTGGGACCGCTTTTCCTTCTAGGAATCGATGTTGAAGGGAATCTCAGCGCTGACAGTGTGAGGTGGGGACACGATCCGACTGGACTCGAGCTTACGAAAGACGGCATCTGCCACGGTAGTCGGCTTATCCTTACAATGGCTCACCGTCGGGCCTTGGAAGACAAAGAGCTTCTTCAGCTCGTCGAAGACCCCTACTGTATGATCCGTCCTACAGCCGATCAGGACTGATCTGGGGGGTCTGCTAGGTGTTGGCAGCGGCCCCCACCAGGTCCAGCAGTTGCGGCTCGCTGTAGACGTTCATGGTGAGGCAAGGAGTGTGGCATGGCAGGTGCGCGCCGTCCGTGCACTGCCACGCGGCCCGTGTGGCACGGCACCGGTCCGCGAGTTGGGCGTGTGTCGTGGTTCGCGGCACGCCCAGGTGTAACCGAAAGGGTGACAGGCGCGGGGCTGATTCGGTGCTGCATTCGTCCGGCTTCGATGCCGGGGCCGGGCGGGCTTCGTGTTGCTCAAATGCGCGCCTAACCCGGCATGTTGTCCACGATCGCGCAGCCGAACTCTGAGCACTTCAGGAGCGTCGCCCCGTCCATCTGACGCTCCAGATCGTATGTGACCGTCTTGGCCGCGACCGTCCGCTTCAGTCCCTCAAGAATCAGTTCGCCCGCCTCCCGCCAGCCCATGAACTGGAGCATCATGCGGCCGCTGAGGATCAGGCTGGTGGGATTTACCTTGTCCTGACCGGCGTACTTGGGCGCGCTGCCGTGGATGGCCTCGAAGAGGGCGACGCCATCGCCGATGTTCGCGCCCGGGGCGATGCCGAGCCCGCCGACCTGCGCCGCCGCGGCGTCGCTGATGTAATCCCCGTTAAGGTTAGGAGTTACGACAACATCGTATTCGTCCGGGCGGAGCAGTATCTGCTGGAACATGGCATCCGCGATGCGGTCCTTCACCAGCACCTTGTCTGGCGGGAGTTCGCCCCCTAATTCGTCGTAAAGCTTTGCCTCGCCCACAGTTGCGTCGCCGAACTCCGCCGCTGCCAACTCATAGCACCAGTCCTTGAACGCCCCTTCGGTAAACTTCATGATGTTGCCCTTGTGCATGATGGTGACGCTGCGGCAGCCGTGCCGAAGCGCGTAGCGCAGGGCCATGCGCATCAGGCGTTTGGTGCAGAAGGGGCTGATGGGCTTTATGCCGACGCCGGAGCCCTCACGCAGGCTCGCGCCGAGTTCTAAGTGCATGAACTGTAATAGCTTACGAGCCTCCTCTGTGTCCGCCGCGAACTCGATCCCGGCGTAGACGTCCTCGGTGTTCTCGCGGAAGATCACGATGTCGAGCTTCTCGGGGTGTTTGACCGGGCACGGCACGCCGGGGATCCAGAACACCGGCCGCATGCAGGCGTAGAGGTCGAGCACCTGGCGGAGTGTGACGTTTGCGCTGCGGTGGCCGCCGCTCACAGGCGTCGTCAGCGGCCCCTTGATGGCGACGCGGTAGGCGCGGATGGCCTCGATGGTCTCCTGAGGCATCCACTCGTCGAATAGCTCCAGCGCTTTCTCCGCAGCGTAGATCTGCGTCCAGCGAATGCTCCGGGCGCCGCCGTAGGCCTTCTCGACGGCGCTCTCGATCACCAGCTTCGCCGCGCGCCAGATGTCGGGACCCGTGCCGTCCCCCTCGATGAACGGGATGATGGGCCGGTCCGGCACGCGGAGCGTGCCGTCCTCGAAGGTGATCGGCTCACCATCGGCGGGGATCGTCGGCTGCTTGCTCGCTTTGCTCATGCGCTACCTCAGAATGGTCGCCGCGCACCGAGCAGTATACGCGCCCTTGCGGCTTCGATAAAGCGAATTCCCGCCCGCGAGGGCGGGCACGGCACGGGGTATCCGCGCAGGCGTGCGATTCAGCAGACGCACGCGGCCGCAGTCGCCGGATGCAATCTCTCACGCGCCGGCAGGATTATCTCCGTGCGCCTTGGCCTCTTGAGGGCCGAACTCGGCATTCAGCGGGGCTCTGCAAAAAACCCTTGAAATGAAATTAGTGAGCCAACTACCATTGGTTTCCAGATCGCATGGATACGGATGTGCCACTTCTAGAGGAGCCCCGAAACGGGCTGTCGCGGTTGACGAAGCACCGCTCACTGAGAAGAGCACTCGCGGCGCTGCTGGTCATCACAGCGCTCGCCGGTCCCTACGCGGTGATCCGCGGCGCCTACTGGTGGCACGACAGAACGGTCGAGGAAAGGATCAACCGCTACTCGGACATCATCTGGCGATACGCCGAGAAGAACGCCCTTGCCACCGAACTGGTGCGGGCGGTGATCCGCGCCGAGAGCGGCGGCAGGCCGCGCGTCGTTTCTCCCAGCGGCGCCGTGGGGCTGATGCAGATAACGCCTGCAGCGGAGAGCGACGCACTCGATCGCCTGAACATCCCCAAGGGCGACCTCTTCGACCCCGACTACAACATCCGGGTCGGCGCCACGTACCTGGGCATCCTCACCCGCCGATTCAATAACGACCTGTTCCTCACTCTCGGCGCGTACCACATGGGCTCGGGGCGGGTCCAGAAGATTGTACGTGACAACCCCGGCCTCACGAGCAGAGAGCTCATTGACCAGTTCGCGCCGCCCGCCACCGTTCGGTATTGCCACAGCATCCTCGGGGGCCTGCCCGCGCGGCAAGGGCCCGCCACGCAATAGCTCCCAGTCCTTCCGTGCCCCGGGCCCGACGCCCCAACGGGTTGCAGCGAGGCGCGGCGTCCCCCTGCGCGTGTTCTGCCCCCAGTATGCTTTTTGTTGACATTAGATCAGCGAATGGAGTAAGCTGCCGACGTGGCAGGAACTGCCGGGAGTCTGCCACGGGATTGCCTGAGTGCAGCGCGCGGGGTCAAAGTGTCCTGGGAGGCGGCCACTGAATCTGGCATCATCAGAACAACCGAGATAGAGTATCCAGCCCACGGAACGGCGTGCGTTCCTCCGGCGAGAATGGAACTTGGCACAAGGGAGGGGAAGAAGATGGGTGCTGATGCCGGAAAGTCAAATATGAATTACCTGGAGTCCACAAAGGCAGTTGGGAGACGGACCAGGAACCTGTTCGTCCTGTCACTGGGGCTGTCTGTGTTTGTGCTTGCGGTCCTTGTGCTTCTGCTGCTGCTCAGAGGGCGCCTGTCCGAAGTTGTGAGGGTGTCTTTGCCTGCGATCCTGCTGTGGTCCCTGGTCGTCGCCGGGTACGCGTTCCACTCTCAGTGGCATCTGGCAATCAGCAGGGGACAGATTCTTGGGGATAACAAAGTCACTGACTCCAAGACGGGTGTAAAATCCCTGAGCTACACAAGCATGGTGCTTCAGAAGGAATACGAGCGGATGATTCAGACCGGCCAGCCAGCGGCCGTGCTCTACGTGGACCTGGAGCACCTCGACCTGGTGAACCAGGGCTTTGGGCACGCCATAGGCGACGTCGTGCTGGCGAACGTGGCCAAGATCGTGGAAGACAACGTTCCGGAAGAAGGCGTCGTGGGCCACGTGGGGGGAGACGAGTTCGTCGTCGTGCTGCCTGCGACAAATCTGGACGAGGCGAAGTTAGTCGCGGCGGCCATCGAGAAAGGCATCAGGGATTACAGGATGGACTTCAGCAAGAAGGGCACCGTGGACTTCCTGAACTGCCGAATGGGGATCATCGCCTGTCCCAAGGAAGGGGCAATAGCCGACGAGATCATCGGCATCGCCCAGCAGGCAGCCGCTCAGGCCAGAGCCGGAGCCAGTCCCGCGGCGGCCATCAGGGCGAGGGTAAGAAGAGAGGCTTGAAGGCGCGGGGATGGGCGTGTGCGCTGTCCTCTCATATCGCGGGCACCAATAGCAGCCCGGCCGGCTGTCACCCGGATTATCTGAGTGGACAGACCACTCCGAGACCCCAGCGGTGGCGCGATCCGTATCTCCGCTTGACAGACCACTCCCGATTCAGTAGCCTTCCGAGCCAACCGGCCGCGTGCGGCGCCCAAGCCATCGGGCCTGAACCCTCAGCCAGACCCTCGAAAGGGCGAAAGAATGGATGGATACACCGTCAAGGAAATACCTCTGAAGTATGAGGACGCGGTTGCGATAACCGCCGTCAAGGTGTGCGGGGACAAGGTCTACTTCGGACTCACGGGCGGCGACGCCATCCTGATTGAACTGGACCCGGCGAGCGATTCGATCAGGGATACGGGATTCAGGTTCCCTTCGAAGGGAAACAAGATACTTAACAAGATCCACAACTCGCTGGCCAAGGGGCCGGATGACCTCTTCTATATCGGCCACGGCTCCAACATAAACATGGACAAGTGGGAGTTCCCCCCCGTGTTCGACGGCGGACACCTGTACTCCTACGATCCACGGAGCGGGGCCACCGAAGACCTCGGCCTGGCGGCCGCCCGCAGCACAGTGCACGCGCTCGAGATCGGCGACGGCTTCCTGTTCGGCTACACGATCCCCGACAACCACCTGTTTGCGCACGACCTGCAACTCGGAGAACTCACGGACCTGGGCAACATCAGCGGCAGCTATTCGAATCACAACTTCGCCTGCGCCGGCAAGAAGGCATTCGGCGCCTACGCACGCGCCCAGCAGAGCTCGCAGGACAAACTGCTCGTCGAAGGCACCTACCTGTTCGTTTATGATCACGAAGAGAGAACCTACGAACCGACGGAACAGATAATCGCCCCCGCGAAGCTGGTCATGGACTCCTGGGTGGCCGCGAGCGATAGGATCTATGGCGGCAGAGGTGACGGGGTGCTCATCGAGCTGGACCCGGAAACGCGCGAAGTGCGAGAGATCGGAATAGCCAGGCCGAACGGCGGGACGAGGATCACCGGGCTGGCGGAGCATGACGGCAAGATATTCGGGACGGCGGGGTTCCCCGTGATGGGGCTGTTCTCCTACGAGCCGGCCTCCGGGGAGTTCAGGGACTACGGCAAGGTCACGGAGGAGTACCCCAGGATATGCTATTTCCACGGCATAGACATCCTGCCGGACGGCAGGGTCTACGTCGGGGAGACGGACAGCAACCGGCCGAACGCATACGTGCTGGAACCGGTATAGCTGCCAGCCCGAGCCCTCTTGGCCGTGACAGAAGAAGGCAAGATGCCGCGATTCGTGATTCAGAAGCACTTTGCCTCCCGGCTCCACTGGGACCTTCGGCTGGAGATGGACGGCGTCCTGAAGAGCTGGGCGGTGCCGAAGGAACCCTCAGCCGACACGAAGGTCAAGCGGCTTGCCATCCAGGTGGAGGACCACGACCTGGACTACGCCGACTTCGAGGGCGAGATCGCAGAGGGACAGTACGGCGCTGGCAAGGTGGAGATATGGGACTCGGGCGACTACGAGATGCTGGAACGCAGCGAAGGCATCCTCCGCTTCGACCTGGAGGGCCGGCGGCTGAGCGGGCCCTGGAAGCTCGTCCACACCGGCTATCCCCCAGGCAACCAGTGGCTCCTCATCGCTTCCAGCGGCGCCCAGAACCTGGGGCCTGCGTAACGCCCCCCTGTTACCGCGGATAAGGTGAACAAGAAACGCCCCCGCGGTATACTGTATGTCAGGGCGGGTATATACTATCGGGTGGGAACAATACTTCCGTTGACGTGCAATGGAGCGGGCGGGCGGAGATGATCATCCATGCTCCGGCCGCCCGGCCATCGAAAGGAGCGCACCAGATGGTTGAGACAGCTTCCACAATGCTGCCGCTGGGCAGGAAGGCTCCGGCCTTCAGCTTGCCTGATACCGAAGGAAACATGGTCTCGCTGGCGGACTTCGCGGACGCCCCGGCGCTGCTGGTGGTCTTCATGTGCAACCACTGCCCCTACGTCAAGCACGTGCGCGCGTTCCTGGCCGACCTCGTTCGCGAATACCAGCGTAAAGACGTGGCAGCCGTCGCCATCAACTCCAACGACATCGAGGCCTACCCCGACGACAGCCCGGAAAAGATGGCAGAAGAGGCGGCGGCTTACGGCTACACGTTCCCCTACCTGTTCGACGAGAGCCAGGAAGTAGCGAAGGCTTACAGGGCTGCGTGCACGCCGGACTTCTACGTGTTCGACGGGCGGCACAGGCTCGTCTACCGGGGCCAGATGGACGACAGCCGGCCGGGCAATCAGAAGACCATGACGGGGGCTGACCTGCGCGCTGCGCTCGACGCCGTCCTGGAGGGGCGGCCCGCATCGCCCGACCAGAGGCCGAGCTTGGGCTGCAACATCAAGTGGAAGCCGGGCAACGAGCCGGACTATTTCAAGTGATGTTTCGATGCAAGGAAGGTCCCTTCTCCGACGGGTTCGAAGTCGCCCCCGTTCTGTTGCTCCCACCTCCGTTTCACTTGACGGTCTCTCTCCGCCGCCGTACTCTCTGTTGCGAGCGTGCCGCGCAGATATGGAGCAACCACATGCCGCAACGACCGGGCTTCGACAACGAGAAATACCTGAGGGAGCAGACCGCTGCCATCCTCAAAAGGGTCAAGAGGTTCAACAACAAACTATATCTTGAGTTCGGCGGTAAGCTGCTGTTCGACTACCATGCGGCGAGGGTCCTGCCGGGGTTCGACCCCAACGTGAAGATGAGGCTCCTTCAGCAGTTGAGTGACAGGGCGGACATCATACTGTGCATCTACGCCGGGGACATAGAGAGGAGAAAGCTTCGCGCCGACTTCGGGATCACCTACGACGTCGACGCGCTCAAGCTGATTGACGATCTGCGGGAATGGGGCGTCGGCGTGGCCGGCGTCGTCATAACGCGTTTCGACGATCAGCCCTCTGCCAACGTGTTCAAGAACAAGCTGGAGCGCCGTGGCATGAGGGTATACACCCACGAAGCGACGAGGGGCTATCCCACTGACGTGGACCTGATCGTGAGCGACGAGGGCTATGGGGCAAACGAGTGCATCGAGACCTCCCACCCGCTCGTCATAGTCACCGGCCCTGGCCCGGGCAGCGGGAAGCTGGCCACTTGCCTGTCTCAGCTCTATCACGACCACAAGTCGGGCCGGCAATCCGGATACGCCAAGTTCGAGACCTTCCCCATCTGGAACCTCCCCTTCCAGCACCCCGTGAACGTGGCTTACGAAGCCGCAACGGCCGACATACGCGATTTCAACGTGATAGATTCGTTCCATCTGGCGGCCTACAACAAGACGGCGGTCAACTACAACCGCGACGTTGAGGCGTTCCCCGTCCTCAAGAGGATCCTGGAGAGGGTAACAAGCGGGCAGTCGGTATATCAGTCGCCAACGGACATGGGCGTGAATTGCGCCGGCTTTGCCATCTACGATGACGAGGCCGTGCAGGAGGCCGCCAGGCAGGAGGTCATCCGGAGGTACTTCCGATACGCCTGCGAATACGCGATGGGCTTCGCTGACAGGGAGACGGTGGGACGCGTGGAGCTCCTCATGGAATCGCTCGACGTGGATCCGCTTCGCCGACGCGTCGTGGAGCCGGCGCGGCGGGCCGCCGAGGAGGCGGAGCAGAAAGGCAAAGGGCACGACGGGTTCTATTGCGGAGCCGCCATCGAACTGAAAGACGGCACAATCGTAACGGGGAAGAACTCGTCGCTCATGCACGCGACGTCAAGCCTGATCCTGAATGCGATCAAGCGCCTGGCGGGCATCCCCGACAACATACACCTTCTCTCCCCGAGCATCATCGAATCCGTAGCGCAGCTCAAGAGCAACATCCTGGATTCAAAGACGGTGAGCCTGGACCTGGACGAGGCGCTCATCGCCCTGAGCATCAGCGCGGCCACCAATCCCACCGCCCAACTCTGCCTGGAGAAGCTCAAAGATCTCAGGGGCTGCGAACTGCACCTCACCCATATCCCCACGCCCGGCGACGAGGCGGGCCTGAGAAGGTTGGGGGTGAACCTTACCAGCGACCCCAGCTTCGCGACGAGGAACCTTTTCCAGCCGTAGATCCCTTCCGACGCTGCGGGTCACTGTTCCGCGCTGAAGCTCAGCGCGCGATCATGTTGAGCCGCCCACCCGCCTTGACGATCTCCCTCTCGCGCTCGCTCAACTCGCACGACGCCTCGAAGGCGAACCCCCCAGTGTGGTTCGTGACCGTACAGCGATCTGCGGCGACGACGCAATGCGCGTCCTCCACCGAAAGCACGTCGTCCTGACTGACGCGCCCGTAGTCCGCGGGATCAGCAAACGATAGCGGGAGTATGCCGAAGTTGATCAGATTGGAGCGATGTATGCGCGCGAAGCTCTTCGCGATGACCGCAACCACCCCAAGGTGCATCGGCGCGAGTGCGGCGTGCTCTCGGCTGGAACCCTGTCCGTAGTTCTCCCCGCCGAGTATGAACCCGCCGCCCTTCTCCAGGGCGCGCTTCGCAAACCCGGGGTCCACCTGCTCGAAAACGTGCTCGCTGAGGGCAGGGATGTTCGAGCGGAGCGGGAGTATCTTGCTTCCGGCCGGCATGATGTGGTCGGTGGTGATGTTGTCACCCACTTTTATGAGAACGGAGCCCTCCAAACGATCCGGCAACGGCCCGCGCTTCGGGATCGGCTTGATGTTCGGCCCGCGAATGACGGCAACGTTCGAGCCGTCCTCGGGCGGAGTGATGATGAGGCTGTCGCTGACCAAATAGAGCCGAGGCTCCTTCACCTCAGGCGGCGCGCCCAGAGTGCGCGGGTCGGTTATCCTGCCGTTCAGCGCCGAGGCAACGGCCGTCTCGGGGCTGCACAGGTAGCATTGCGCGCTCTGGGTCCCGGTGCGCCCCTCGAAGTTGCGATTGAAGGTGCGAAGGGTCACCGCGCCGGTGCACGGCGCCTGTCCCATGCCGATGCAAGGCCCGCACGCGACCTCCAGCACCCTCGCGCCCGCCCCGATCACCGCCGCAAGAATGCCTCGGCGTGCAATCATCCCCAGCACCTGTTGCGAGCCCGGCGAGACGGTCAGACTCACGCCGGGGTGCACCTTTCGGCCGGCCAGAAGTGCGCCTACCGTCGCAAGATCATGGAACGATGAATTCGTGCAGCTCCCGATACAGACCTGATCCACCGGCGTCCCCGCCACCTCCACGATCGGCACGACGTTGTCCGGGCTGCGCGGGCAGGCGATGAGGGGCCCAAGCGATGACAGATCTATCTCAATCGTTCTGCTATACTCGGCATCCGGATCGGCCGCCCCCGCCTTGAACCTGCGCGCCCTGCGCTGCGATTTCATCCAGCCGCGCGTGACATCGTCGGACGGAAAGACGCTCGTCGTCGCGCCAAGCTCCGCGCCCATGTTCGTGATGGTTGCCCGCTCCGGCACGCTGAGAGTCTGAACGCCCGGCCCGGCGTACTCGAACACCTTCCCAACCCCGCCCTTCACGCTCAGGCGTCTCAGCAGCTCCAGGATCACGTCCTTGGCGCTGACCCAGGCGGGAAGCCGCCCGGTCAGGTCAACGCGGACCACGCTCGGCCCGGTCAGATAGAACGGCATGCCCGCCATCGCGCACGCGACGTCCTGGCCGCCCACGCCGATGCCTATCATCCCCAGCCCGCCTACGGTGGGCGTGTGGCTGTCGCTGCCCAGCAGCGTCTTGCCAGGCACTCCGAACCGCTCCAGGTGCACCTGGTGGCAGATGCCGTTGCCGGCCTTGCTGAAAATGATGCCGTAGCGCGCTGCAACGCTTTGCAGGTAGCGATGATCATCCGCATTCTCGAATCCCGTCTGCAAAACGTTGTGGTCCACGTAGCTTACCGACAGCTCCGTGCGGACGCGCTCGACGCCCATCGCCTCGAACTGGAGGTAAGCCGCAGTGCCCGTGGCATCCTGAGTGAGCGTCTGATCAATCTTGATGCCGAAGCTCTCGCCAGGCGCAGCGGTTCCCTCGACGCAGTGCGCCCTGAGTATCTTGTATGTGAGTGTGTCAGCCATGACGGCACCCCGAACCCGCGTCAACGCAATAAGACAGAGCTACGGCAGAACGGACAAGGCTTGGTGCCAGAGGTGGGAGTCGAACCCACATGGACTATTATGTCCACCGGTTTTTGAAACCGGCGCGTCTGCCGTTCCGCCACTCTGGCACTTTCAGGCTAATCTCTTGTTAGCACAGAGAATGTAGCGAAAAACGTTAAGAAGGTCAAGGCAGACCGCAACCCCCCGAGATCTCTGACCCCGCAAGAACTGGAACACGACGATGATCTACGTTCACCTTGCACCCCAGGACGATGAGATCAACGTGCTGTGATGCGGTATTACTGAACTGGTGTGCCTGAGCGGGTGGCACAGGAAATCCTCGGCCACTCCAGCAAGTTGATGACCCGCTACTACACCAACACGTCCCTTGAGGAAATGCTCGACGCCGTGGGGAAGGTGGAGGGAGCGGAAAAGGAAGGCTCCTGACAGTCATTGTTCGTCCTTTCCGCTGAGTCAGTCCCCCCCTGCCGATCAGGCCTCCTTCCTGCGAGACGACTCACCACAGTCAGCTTCCTTCGCCTGCCGGCACAATGACCGCTCCCTCGGCGGCGCCGAAGAACTCGTCGGCGCTGACACCTGGGGCGGAGACAGCCATCATAATCTCATGCGAGCCTGTCCCCCGGTTCCGCGCTTTGACCGCGATTTCCAGGCCATCGGCAGTGCTGCGCACTGTGTCCGCGGGGGCAGTCAAACCAAGCTGGCCCTCTCCCGGATACAGCATGTCTCCACGGCAGTTCCTCACAACAACCGTGCTCGCGTCCAGCGGCAATCGCGCATAGAAGGTGGGATCGGCCAGGCGGATTCGCTCGCGATGGTAGTAGGCGAACGGAACGTCATCGGAGTCAAGGAACAGATACACCGCCACGTCGTACGGCAACTCAATACGCCTCAGATGGCGGCTATTGACCAAGCAGTCCGCATCCGGCACCGACATTTCGAACGGCATTCTCACCCGTGAAGCCACGCCCAGGTAAGGAGGCACCATGCTCGTCCAGGTGTGCGCGCAGCCTTCAAACGATTCACCGAATGCCTGTAGCCTCACACGCTCCGGATCGAAATGCAGGCCACGCTTAGCGAAGGCGGCTATGATATCATGCGCATAATTGTATGAGAACACAGCGATCCGCAGGTCGTGAGCCGGCCACTCGTACTTGCCGCGAACGCGGAAGGCCTCGCTGATGTCCGGGGCCAGCGCCGACAGTGTCTCAGGGGTGGCCCCTTCAGGCTTCGAGATGTCGCGTCCAGCCAGTTCCAGGAAACGATTTCCCAGGCGCTTTCGCCCGTGTTCCGCGAGTGCCTTCTCTTCGTCGGACTGATAGCACGGGTGATAGACAATCGCGTCCGCATCACCCATCCGGTCAATCGCCTCATACCAGCGCTTTGCCACGACCTTCTCGAGGCGGTGGCGTGCCAGCCATTGGTCATGAGGTATCGTCACGACCTTCCTCAGCGATTTGGCATAGCAGTAGGGATGCACAAGGAACGTGATGCGCTCGACCTCGCGTGTTCCTGCGTTAGTCATGGACTGCATTCCTTCTCGATCGCAGCTCCTGATGCCTCGCCCGGACGCGCCCCGAGCAGGCGCTAATCGGGCACCCGCCAACGAATCAGACGGGCGCGGCAGCAAGGCTCGGTCGGCAGCCCATCAGATCCGAACGGCGTAGCCGTGGTGGCGGTCAGGACGGTGCCGTCGGCCAGTGCCAGACTGGACGGGTATCCGACCCCGAAGGCAAGGTGGTATCGCTCCCGCCGCCATGTGGTTCCGCCGTCTTCGCTCAGATGTGCCACGATGTTCGCAGAATCGTACGGGTAGCGGCGGTCATGCACCAGGATCAGCCGACCATCAGGCAACTCCTGCAAGTGTCCGTGCGTCTCGCCGAACTCCAGCACCGGCCGCCCGTCGGCGTCGAGCAGCGGACGCAGATTCTGCCACGTCCTTCCGCCGTCCACCGAATCCCCCAGGAAGACCTGTTTGAAGAACCGGCCGATGCCATCCGGCACGGGCTTCCCGCCCCATGCAGCCACCATGCCCCGGTGCCATGGCTGCGGGTAGCCGGAATAGCGGTATGCAGCGAGCAACCTGCCGCCACTCAGCTCCAGCACATGTGTCTCATAGCAGCCCGGGAAGGTGCCTCCCATGCCCGGCCAGCGTGCCTGCGGGCCGCTGACCACGGGGAGGACTTCCGCATCCTCGACCTCTCCGCCCTGCCAGCTCCGGCCCCCGTCGGTGGATCGGAACACGTGCTGGGGAGTGTTCTTCGGATGCTCGCCCGGGGGCACCGAGTCGTACCGGCACACCGGAAACAGTATCGTCCCATCCCTGAGCTGCGACAGGTACAGGAAGCCTTCCCCAATCCGTTCAAAAGGGCTTGCCGACAGGCTTGAGACGTGCAGCCAGGTCTCTCCACCATCCGCGGAGGCAGAGAACTCCATACAAGCCCCGTCCTCGGCCTGGACGGCCAGCAGCAGCCGGCCATCATGAAGGACAGTGAAGGCCCGGCTGCCGTTCTCCCCTGCCGGCGGGACAGGACGGGAAGTCCACTCGTGGCCGCCGTCGGTGGACATAAAAAGGGCGGGACCGACGACGATGTACATGTCCCCGTTGCGCGCCCGGCCGATCCAGGCGCCAACCTGGTGGGTCGGTGGGTACTTGTCGTACCACAAGTCGCTCCGCTCGCACTCGAATCGGCCTACGACCTTCCCGTCACGAGTGACGGTCAGCTCGTTGGGGCTCGCGTAGATATCCTCGCCTCCCGTCGGCCCCATGTGTGCTGAACTCATCGCCCAGACACCTCCTGACGCAAACGGTTACCTCTCTCCTTCGACATGACCGACGCACTTCACTCTATGTCGCCAGCATCAACGCTGATCACTTCGATATCTTCCTTGTTGACGGAATAGACGACGAGCAGCTTGTAGCCAGTTTTGGCGGACTCGTAGCGTCCTACCTTTCGCGACGTCCCACATAGTGCTCCCCGGGGGATTCGGAATGAGTACGCTTGCGGTCGGTCTTGCCGGACGCCAGATCGGTGACCGTCACGCTGATGGGACCGCCGGCGAAGTCCCTGAGAAACGGCACGGTCCACGACAGCTCGCCGTTCTCGGTCGTGGCGTAGGCGGTCTGTGTCGTCTCCTCGTGCGTCATGTCAATGCGGAGCGGCAGGGATCCCTTGATCACCCCCGCGTCGCTCAGAACGTGCACCTTGACGGCGATGCCGTCGGCCGTCCGCTCGGGCTCGGCTGTGAACTCCACCTTCACGATCTGCTCAGGCAAAAGCAGGAACACCTTCCCGGCTCCGCCCGCGAGCTCGATCTCCAGCGGCGTCCTGCCGTCCTGCTTCAGCTCGATCGGCTCCGCACTGCCCTGGAGCAGCGGGTAGAGATACCCCGGCCCTTTGACGCTGACCGTCGGCCGCGCCTCCGGAAACTCCATCGGCATCAGCATGAAGTGGGCATACTGCCCTCGTTTCTTG
>Ga0315274_10000319_pt1 | contig 75445 bp, 65 predicted proteins | sample YL17G02_20_MG_FD_203700 | JGI IMG/M metagenome (GOLD analysis project Ga0315274, IMG submission 203700) | Sediment microbial communities from Yellowstone Lake, YNP, Wyoming, USA - YL17G02_20 | ecosystem: Environmental > Aquatic > Freshwater > Lake > Sediment | place: USA: Wyoming | collected... | reverse complement strand
ATGTACAATTCCTGCTTTAGCACCCGGCTCGTCCCGCGGGAAAAGAGTTGCTACCGGCGGCGCATTAGTGAACCCAGCTGGCATTGACTCAATCTATGCTTTCAAAGGCGGTTCGACAAATGAATTCTGGGTTTATAGCATAAACGAAGATACTTGGTATCCGAGAAAACCGCTGATACCACAACTGCCACACAACAGCGGGAAAAAGATAAAAGCAGGTGCTGCATTAGTAGCAAGAGCCGATACAATCTATGCTTTTATCGGTGGTAGTACTCGATATTTTTACGCTTATGTACCCGACACCTGGATTAGAAAGTCTGATGCTAATTTTGGCAATGGTCGTGACACCTTAAAAGGAATTGGCGACGGTGCTGCGATGACCGCTATTAATAATCGAATCTACGCATTCAAGGGTAACAATACCCAAATTTTCGGTTATTATGACCTAAGTACCAAACGCTGGTATACCGTACCAACCGATTATATACCACAAGGAACTAATCTGAAAAAAGTGAGAACCGGTGGTTCCTTAACTACGCTGGGTAATAAAATCTATGCCTTTAAGGGAGGCAATACTAATGAATTTTGGTGTTATAATCCTGCATCGGCTGACCTTGCTCAAGTCATCCCGTCAACAATCCGAACCGATATGACTGAGAAAACATTGACGACAAAAGGATTTAATTTTAACATTGCCCCCAATCCGTTCACAAAACTGGCTACTATTCATTACTCGATTCCGATTTCGCTTAAGGTTACCATCAAACTCTACAACGCAACTGGTAGATTAGTTGAAACACTTGTTGATGACTATCAAAATACTGGTTCATATTCATTGAAAATTGAAAACTGGAAATTGAAAATTTCTAAAGGAGTCTACTTCTTAAAATACGAAGACTCAGTTAATCGAGCCGAGATTAAACTTATCATCGAGTAGTAATACATAAAAATTAACCAAGTCAGCCCCTCTCTGCAGGGGCTGACTTTTTATTCTATTACATTTACTGTTTTAACAGGAGTGTTAGGCTCAGTAGGTTATTCTTTAGCTAACCTTGTTAGTGCCCGATTCGACCAGCCCCTAGGCAAGCCAGCGGGTAACCCACGGGTAAGTCTGGGACTTGCCCTGGGGCTTAATTTTATGGGCTTCCCAGCCTTTTCCCGAGCATTTTGCTAAAGTAGCTCATCGATAAGACTGCTGACTGCTTTGATAGGCAGGGAGACCAGTATTCCCAAGAGGTATAGGAATTTGTTGGTGTTAAATGTCTGTTTGGTGTAATTTTTTTACTAAAACTTCAATGATTTTGTCTTGCGGGATTTGTTCCTGGGTTCTATCTGCTAAATTTTTTAATGTGTAAATATTCTTTTTCATTTCTTCGGCACCGATTATAATAACATAACCGCAACCTAAAGTATCGGCAATGCCGAGTGCGGCTCGTAGTGGTTTATCCAATGGATTTAATAATGCCGGGATTTTCGCATTACGCAATAATGTTAATAATTGTTTTCCCTGCTCTCGTGTAGCTGCATCTAATGGCACAATATAAACAAGTTTGCGTGCTGGACTCGGCGCACCAAGAGATAAAAGAATTCGTTCTACCCCCAGAGCAAAACCGATTGCTGGTGTTTTGGCACCACCAAAGTCTTCGACCAAATTATCATAGCGACCACCACCACCAAGACTATCCTGCGAACCAAGTTTATCACTACCAGTTGGAATGAATTCAAACGTTGTCCGTGTATAATAATCGAGCCCCCGCACCATCATTTTGTTTAACTGGAAGGGAACTTTCCTTTCCACTAACTCCTTAAGTACGGCTTGAAAATGTTGTTGGCAATCATAACAGAGATAATCCACGACTTTTGGTGCATTTTGATATAGCATCTGACATTTTTCTTCTTTACAATCAAAAACTCTTAATGGATTCTGCTCGGTTCGAGTCTTACAATCATCGCAAATCTCTTCTCGGTGGTCATTTAAGAAGAAAACCAGTTCGGTTCGGAATTTTGGTCGACAAACCATGCATCCAACACTATTGACACTTACAATTATATCGTTTAAGGCTATACTTTTAAAAAAATTTATGCCCATTTCAATAACTTCAACATCGGTTTCACTCTGCGCCTCACCCAATACTTCAATTCCTAACTGATAAAATTCCCGATAGCGACCCTTTTGAGGACGTTCGTAGCGAAACATCGGTCCAATATAAAATAACCGCGTTGGTAATTTAATATTATTTTGAAGAACTGCTCGGACGATACCAGGAGTTCCTTCAGGTCTTAATGTTATGTCTCGACCACCTTTATCAATAAAATTGTAAATCTGCTTGGTAATAATATCAGTTGTTAAACCGGTTGAGCGTAAATAGAGTTCAGTGTGTTCAAAAGTTGGGGTAACAATTTCGGAAAAACCATACAATGCGACCACATTACGGAAGACGGTTTCAACACAATATTTTTGTTCACTCGCAGGTGGCAAAAAATCTTGCGTACCTTTAGGATTAGATAAAATCATATTTGTTTTCCGACGGGATTTACAGGATAAAAAATAATTATATTATGAGTCCTAAAAATCCTGTTAATCCTGTCAAATTTATCCTCTTTTCCTCACCAGCTCCCAAAAACTTGTGCCAATTACAATGCCCAGTATATTAGTACTAAAATCTAATATATCCGGTGTACGAGTTGGAATGAATTTTTGTAACAGTTCAGTTAAAACTGCTAAGACCGCCGTATAAAGTAACGCAAACATTGATAACGCGCTTTGGGCAAAAAAACCTAAGACACTAAAGCCGGAAAAATGAATCAGTTTATCCCACTTAACGGTTTTTTGTTGCACTTTGGTAGGAATTGGAATTAACATTAATATTATCACGACGACTGAAATATAAAGGAAAAACGTTTTTTTCATAAGAAATATTGTTCTATTCTACTATAATTTAGCTTAAAGTCAACTATGGACGGCTAATCGTGGCATTTGATTAATTAATAAAATTATGACCAGGCAACCGACGGTATTTGTTTAGGCACATAGATAGGTTAAGGGTTGCCTTATAAAAACGTGTCCCGCCTGTCAAGTTGCCCAGCCATATTATGGTTTTCTTTAGAAATAAAATAAGTATTTTACTTTTAGTGCAGCGATTTGGTAACGCGGCTGTAATTTACCTAATGCGTCATCACTGCGATAATCATTTAATGCGATATAGATCCAAGATTTTGGTAAGAAATTCCAGTTGAAGAGCGCACCGGTTCTGACCGAATATAAATCGGTTGAATCAAAATTTACTTGGGGTGTTTGCATAACCAGCTCGCTAAAGATTGTTAATCCCATCTTAGTGTTGAATCTAATGTAAATATTTGGTCTAAGCAATGGCGTGGTCGCAAGTACCTTATTAAGCGTGTCCCACTCAATCCACCAATTAGCACTTAACCCGACACTCATCTGTTGGATTATCGAATAATTGTATGTAAACCAGTTGTAGCCTTGATAAGCTAAAAATCCTCGCGCGTAGTTGTACCCATATGAATAATTGCCGCCAAAGTTCAAATTCTGAGCAAGTACGCGTCCGTACACCGAATAACTAAAATTACGGCTAAAATAATTGGTGTCCACTTCATAAGTTCGTCCCGCTGATATCTCGGTATTAAAACCCCAAAGGCTTCGGAAATTAGGAGAAAAGTTGATGCCAACTCCTTTTGACCAGTCTTTACTGCCGGGCTCCTGCGATACGTAAACCGATGGTGCTAAATAAAAATTAGTCAGGAATCCATCTCGATAAGTCTTAAATGGACCGCTGACTAAAGTCACGCGCTTTCGTCCTGCCCAGGGAACAAAACCAATGTCTCGGACATCAAATGAATCACCAATAACTTCCGCGCCAATCATGGTCAGGAAATTTTTAATTAATCCGCGATAACCGGTGGATAATGCCACGTCTTGCTTGTGGTTTCGGTCACTGAATGCAGTTTGTACAATAAGCTGGTTTGAACCCTGACGAAAAACTTGGTCTAAACCAAAAGCATAGTTATAATTAGAATCATTGGCATAGGTGCCACTTGCCAAAAGACCAATATCTGATGTTCCCAAAACTCTGCCTTTTATTTTTAACACGCCAAACCCTCGATTTGGCTCAACAACAATATTGTTCATTTTATATTTATTGGTATAGGCAGAGAAAAACCCAAAGTTCCAGTCTTCGGATTTGCTGGTTAATTTGAGTCCACCCCAAATTGGCACGGCATTATTATCAATTGATTTGCCAATCGTTCTTGAATAAAAAATCTCTAAAGGGTCAAAAACTCCTGTCCCCTCTCCCATATTTGACATGCGGAAAATATCTCTGCCCTCAATAAAGAATGGTCTCCTTTCGCTGAGTCGTACTGGATAACGACCTAAATTCAAAGTGTACGGGTCGGCTTCAATCTGGGCAAAATCCGGATATAATGTGGCATTGAGCGTGGTCTGAGATGTTACATCCCATTTTGCATTCATACTGATACTTGGCTTAACTTTTGAACTATCGCTTTGATTAATGCCCTGAAAATCCGCATACCAGCGATGGTCGTAACGGGTATATGCTTCGGGGTATAATTCAAAATAGTAACCTGATGTTTGCGGGTTGATACCAGTCAAAGTTCCCCATTTCGAAACCAAATCACCGGTCGCCTGGGTTACTTCATTCCAATAATCAGTCTCCTGGTTGTAAACAATGTAGCGCATAAATTGGATACCCCATTCTTTGAGGTCTTTTTTATAACGAATTGATTTGAACGGTATCTTAAATTCCGCTTCGTACCGGTTGTCATACATTTTAATGGCTCGATACCATACACCTTCCCATGAGTCATCATGATTACGACCGTCGTCAAGAACCCAACCGTCCCAAATAATGCCGCTACCAAAAACCCAGAAATAATAACCGGTGGTCTTGCTCTGAAATGGGTCGATTGCGAATGAAACATAATCCTCGTCTTTGGTAAGATTAGCGGTTGGTTGATGGTTTTTGGCATAGCAACGAAAAGCAACGTAAAGATTATTTTTGTCTTGTAGCAGATAGACCGATGTTTTCTCGGTTGGCTTCTCATTTTCGTACGGTGACGATTGTACAAAATCGCAAGCCGAATCGGTTTGTTTCCAAACATCTTCGATTGCCCCGTCGATTTTTGGTGCTACTTCAGTAAATCTTACTTCAACTGATTTTGGATTGCTCGTTATTAGTGCCAATAAAAGCAATAAATTCATTTACTCCCCTTGTCTATTTAAAACCACAGGAGAACACAAGATTTTCATAACATTTCTTTTTTCTTCTCGTGTCAATCGGGCTATGCCTCGCTTCGCTAACGTGAAATCTCGTGGTTTCATAAAGGTTTGTACGGATATCGCCAGTTATTGCCGTTTTCGTTCGATCGAGTGATGATGTCGTTTCGATTGCGCGCGGCCAATTGTAACAAAAATCGGTCGGAGACCTATTCTCGGCAAGAATATGCTTGCCCATGCGTAAAATAAAACTGTCAGAACTGCAATCAGAGCATATAAATAGAAGTTATTAACAGATGACTGGGGATAGTCAAATCCAGGCGTAGGGCGCTTGGTCACAATATCAGTATTGGCGGGCGTGAGTTTTTCCGCGGTCACAATGATTTCAGGCATCATGACAACGCCGGTCATGTTTTCAGCTGGATTAATTCTTGGAGCACTAACTACGATTTCAGGGAATTCGATGCTATTAACTTTCGCTACTGGTCTTGGCGCAGTCACAACAATTTCCGGCATCATAATTACCGAGGTTATGTTGTTGTCAATATTGATTGATGAAACTGACATATCCGGCATTTCGCCAACCAGATTATATTCCTGATAATAAGCCGGTTTTACATCAACCGGACTCATTAACGATGCAATAATTGTAAATAATGTAATGATACTTGTCATTTTTCCCCCTTATTCCTTCTTTTTATTTTTAGTTGTTATACTGGGAACGCCGTGAAAATAAATTTTCGCAAGTGTTTCAGCATATTTGTTATAATAATCATCTTCATTCTTACAGCATTCCATAATTCCTTCTTCAAATGTCTTCTCTTCAAGCTTTCTTGTTTCACCAACGGTCTTTTTAACCCGTGCCCAGACATACTTATTTTCAAAGTGGGCTAAGATTATATTGCTGAGAAAACCGCTTAACACACCCATCTGAACCGGGTTACTATAATCGCCCCCAACACTTTCAAAAAACCACTTCATTGAGTCGCGATTGCTCTCGCTTAAATTTATTATGTGCTCAACGATTTCAGGAATGTCAAATGGCATTGTATTAAAAGCTACCATCGCCAGTTCAATATCCTCACGGAAAAACTTTATCATGCTTTTAATCATAATTTGAGTCCGTTCTTCCATCGGCATTGAATCATCACCTGACATCTTCATTGAATTGTAATATTTATTCAGGGCATCGGTAATAATCTGTTTAAGGATACTAATTTTACCGTTATAGTAATAATTAATCATCGAGATATTGACATCTGCCGCTTTGGCAATTTCCCGGACACCAACCGCATAGAATCCTTTTTGAGCAAACAAGGTAACCGCAGCCTTATAAATACGCATCTTTGCATCTAAATTCTGTTCATCGTTTTTCATACCTGCTCCATTCTGGTTTTCTATTAACCAAACGTTTGTTTTAATCATACGTTTGTATTATAATATACCATATTGATTTTGTCAAGGAAAACTTTTATTTACATTGAATTTATAATACGTTTAATGTCAACAGCTTAAATATTTAGCTCAAACGTTCGTTTAAATAATTAGTAAAAATTGGGTGGGGGTACTGAAAATTGTTATTTAAACTTATTTACAAATTATAAGCTGCAATTATCGATTTCTGCCTTTCCCGGAGTCAGAAATTTCGACTAATTCTTGCGGGAACGGGTTTAGAAAAATTTGGTTTAGGGGATGCTTGTTTTCTTTCGTGTTTCTTTGTTGTGCCCGGAATCGAGCTAAGAAAAATAACTTTTTACAAAAGTTTTCGCGGTACGCTAGATTCTTCAGTCTGCTTTCATCTACAATTACTAAATATGGGAATTTATTTTTAACCGCACTGGCAAAAAACCCCTTGCCCATACCTGGTTTTGCGTCATGTTGATAGCCGTGATAACTCTTAACACGATTAATCCCACATGATGGTGATCGGGATTTTAAGATAAACCCATCAACGTCTTCTAAGGATGCCAGATACCTTTTAGAGAATTGAATCATTTGTTGGGTTAAATCCTTATCCTTAGCAGGCTGATATAAATGTAATTTACCTTTATGGGAAACGACTCTAATCGGGTCACGGGGAATCCCAAGCCCGATTTCTGTTTCCGGACAAACTGGTATAAAATTGACAAATGGTTTCAATCGCCTAACAAACGTATCATGCACAACCTTACCATCATAACGACACTTTGCAAAACCTAAACATTTACTTACAACTACATTTGGTTTGGGAAAACTATACATATTAACGAGTTTATGATTTTTGGTCTGGGCGAATAGTTTGGTTATCGGTCTTGGTTATGGGTTTTCTACTAAATTTACTCCATGCTTCTCTTAAACGATATAATTGTCTGCCGATAACATCATATTCTTTAATTAATTCCTCGCACAGAGCGACATTAATATATTTTGAATAAATGTCTTTACATTGAGATAAACTAACTTGAGTCTCGTTCGATTCTCCCATCGCATCATCAATATATTTCTGAAAACCGGCTTTTTGATGTTTTTTCGCAAATCCTTCAGCTATCAACCTTGGCACTGCTTTTGACGAACGTGATAATTGGTCTTTTAAATCATATTTTTCGCTTTCGGGCAACTTAGTAATAATTTTCGTCATTACCTGAATGCAAGCATTGTAAGAACGATTATAAACATCTAAATCCTGATAACTAATTATCTTTTTATTTTCCATAAACTATAAACCATTAACTAAACCGACAGCCCTGACCAACAACTATTAACTATACCTGATTTTTTGAGAATGTTCATCAACATCTAACGTTTGACTGTTTATTACCATCTTATTTACCATAACCTATTAACCATTAACTAAACCACCCGCCTTGACCAACAACTATTAACTATATCTCTGTATATTCACCTGTCAAGTACTTAATGGTTCATACAACTTGACGTTCAGCGTAACGCTAATATAATCTGTGTTAATGTCGCGATACAAAATAATATTAGTTTTAGGAATTGGTGTCGTCACATTATCATTCGCATCGATACTTATCCGATTAACACCTGCGCCAAGTCTGGTTATTGCAACGATACGTATGTGTACCGCTTCTTTGGTTTTAACGCCGTTTTTCTGGTCGCGTTTTAATCAAGTTCGTTCTGAGTTAAGAAATATTAAATGGGGTTTAATTATTTTGGCTGGTCTATTCCTGGCAATACACTTTGCGATGTGGATTGAATCTTTACGCCACACCTCAGTGCCGAGTTCGGTTGTGCTGGTTGCGATGGACCCGATTTTTGTTGCAATTTTATCGCCTTTGCTCCTGCGTGAAAAGTTGTCCCTAAAAATCACACTGGCAGTTATATTGGGTGTAATCGGAGCGAGCATTATTGCCAGTCAGGGTTTTGGTTCGTTTGCAATAACCAAGGGTAACCTTTTAGCTTTAGGTGGTGCTGCATGTGCTGGCGGATATCTGATTGTCGGGCGCAAGATTCGTCCCCAGACCTCGTTAATTTCTTACATATATATAATGTACACAATTGCTGCGATAATCCTGCTCGTGGCAACATTGACAACCGGACATCATTTATCCGGCTATATTCCGCAAGCCTATCTTTTTATGATACTCTTGGGTCTTGGTCCGCAATTAGTAGGACACTCAAGTTTTAACTGGGCTTTAAAATATTTAACCGCGCCGATTGTCGCAATGGGTATTTTAGGTGAACCAGTCGGCACAACGATTTTATCCTGGTTAATTTTAAAACAGCCGCCGACCGGACGAGAAATCATCGGTGGTATTGTCCTGTGTGCCGGAATATATCTTGCCGCAACCAGTATTAACACAAAACAAACAAAGCAAACCTGAAGGTTTGCCCTACATAACAACAAAATGTAGAGCAAGGCTTTAGCCTTGCATATTCGCTTGACTGTATGTAGCTAATAATCTATACTCAACTATGAACAAGAACAATGATTTTATTGCTTATTGCGGACTTTATTGCGGTGCGTGCAGTTTTAAGGTCGGGTTTGATGAGAATAGCCGAGCGCATCTTGAAGGCATTCCCGTTCAATACAAGCGTTATGCAGATAGACCGCTGCAGTTCTGTGCTGGTTGCCGACAACTTAAACAATGCGGGCACGGATTTAAAGAATGTGCTGAAAAACATAACGTGGCACATTGCGGATTATGTAATGAATTTCCCTGCCAGCGTATTAAAGATTTTAATAATGACGGTGCACCTCACCACGCTGAGGTGATAACAAATCTGAAAAGACTAAAAGAGATTGGTGAAGATGCTTGGTTAAAAGAGCAAGAACAAAGATGGCTATGCTCTTGCGGAGCAAAACGTTCTTGGTATCTGGTCAAATGTCCTAAGTGCGGAGAACAGCACTAAGTTAAAAATTAAAAGTAATTGAAATTTCAATTTTGACTTTTCACTTGAACTTTTGAATTTCTTTTTGAGTAGTGAATTCCCTATTTGACACTGCGTGTTGTGGTGCGATGAACCCCAGCTTATATTTCCTGTTATAATTCCTTTTAGAATCACAATTATCCCGCCTACAAAATAATTGGGTAAATGAACATTTATCAACCAAACATGATGCCGAACTATAACTTAATCTAAATCACCAGCTAAAAGAATTAGTCCCTTTGGAGTTACAAGCAGCCCTTTATGTAGGGGACACCTCCCCTACGTGAAGAGAATTTGGAAGTAAGAATATGATATGTATATGATTAGACAATATTTCCGCATTAAAAAAGTGTTACTAATCAGTCGCATTTTAGCCTGCCCCACATCTATTCTCAAGTGAAGCGTAAATTTAACATAAAGTTGTTGTATCACTTATACAACCTCATAAATAGGTGGGGGGTCTACCTGCAGAAAGAATTTTATTGTCCGAAATATTGTGTTGAGTTAGTTTCGCTTAATACAAAATATTGTGTGTAATCAACACTTAGCCAAAACTCTTTCTGCTAATGCGTGCCGAAAATAATTTAGAAAATATAACAATTGTTAATTTGCATCTAACAACTATAAAAATATAAATAATTTATTGCCAATAATATAAAAAATATTAATTAAAAGATTTTACTTGACAAAATGTTTATTTCGCATATATTTTTGGTGTATTGGAATTTTGGCGGGATTCATTTAGATAGGGTGTTTTTTTAGTGACAATTATTTTGTAAAAATAATTTTAGAACGGAGACGGCAAATTCGTTTTATTAAAAGAATAAGTTTAATGTATAATAACACTCTATCATTTTCAGATAACACACAAACAAACCATATTATTATCCACGCAAAACAATAATAAATTTAATTAAATGATACATCAAAGAGAGGAGGAAAATCAAATAAAATCGTTTGTATTAGCAACCATAATAAATAGAGTAAGAAACACACAACTCTGAAATGGGAAAGGAGTAAATATGAGGTATAACAAAATATTTGCAATGGTCATCCTGACCATCATCCCAATCGCAATTCTTGTTGCATTACCATCAATACGACTGTCAGTTCCACAACCAGGTCAATATAACATTGAACAACTTTGGAAAGCGACGATTGTTAATCCAGATAATCAGACCTATATAGTTTGGCTCGAGGGTAAAGTCGAAGAAGCTTCTCATGGTGAAGTATTCTGGGCGCAGTCAGATTCGTTTGCACTTCCACCTGGAACTAAAATAGTCAAATACAGGGATATTAGAGTCCTGCAACATCGGTCTGCATCTGGCTATGAACGTATTTTTGAACAAACTGGTGCATTACCCGAAGGAAATTACACCTTTACAATTTGGCTAAAGCCGTTTAACATAACAGATGTTATTAATTTTCAAGTTCAACTTCCTGGTGCACCGCGTCTGGTTTCACCCAAGGATGGGAGTACAATCACTGTTCCGCAACCGATATTCACCTGGACTCCACCAGCACCAGCCCCTACCGGGCGATTGAGTTATGAAATTAAGATAGTAGAAATCATTTCGGGTCAAACTCCATTGCAAGCAATTCAGGCAAATCCTTCTTGGTTTCAACAACAAAACATCCAAGTTCCTAATATAACCTATCCGCTGAAAGCAAAACCTCTTGATAAAAACAAAACATATGCTTGGCAGGTTGTTGCTCTGGCAGATGGGCAGAGTATCGGGAGAAGTGAGGTTTGGATGTTTCGCTATGGTCCGACACCCGGCGGTGAAGGCAAGTGTAAGTGCATCATCGACAGCGTGAAAATGGACGGGAACCGACTTGTTGACTTGGACAACGAGTTGCGACTTGGACACAGTTCGCAACAACACACGTTCACGTTTTTCGGCCACTGCGAAGGGGAGAACTGTCGCGGCATCGCCAACTACTCTCACGGGGTCTACCTCGACTGCGTGCCAAAGGGCTCGGGGAGTAAACGGGGCGACGGAAGCCAGTTTGGGAGTTACTCGTTTAACGCCCAATTCAGCAACTCAGTTCCAGTTGGGTCGAGATACCTGGTCAGTCTAAGACTGGATTGTCTCGATGGAAGTTTCTGTACGAGGAGGTTTTATGTCAGTATTCAATAGTGTAAAAACCAAGTTCAGTCAGCTTATACTCCTTTTACTTATCCTCGCATCAACACTTACCGTCAAGGTGGGACTGTGCGAGCCGCCAGGTTCATCAGGTCAAGGATGCAATGGCGTCGTCTGGTACCCAGGCGACATCACCAGTGACGGTTCCTGGTGGTCGGAAGGTTTTTTGTGGCGCATAATCGAGACTTACATCGGCAACTGCCAGGAAAGGGCGACTTGGTACAAGAATGGACAGTGGTATCAGGAGTTCATTCAGCCGGCAGCGTGCGGCGACGGGTGCGAGCACGTTTATCATCAGGACCAGTTGGCTGATACTGCGTTCGCAATAGCGATCAGTATAAATGCATTGACACCAATCTCTACTATAACAGGTATGCCATTCTATCCAGTAGACAGTATGATGATGATCGGACTGCTTGACTCGTTCTCGATAGCGGTTTCTACCGGTCCGGTTAGAGCGCTTCAGACGGTCAGAATTCCAACCGGTTCGCTCCGTGAGGGCAAACCATACGCAATCGTCGGGTACGCCCGAGGCGGGGCACATGGTTTCGGTTCCTTCATTATGAAGAACGCCAGACCCGTGACGCTGCCTTACCACATTAGTCTGAACCGTGTCGGTGATACCCCCGTGTTGCGGTATGTGACATACATAGGCGGAAGCAAACAGAGAATTATCGTCTGTTGGGGTTCGCGCAGGCTCCAAATCGTTGACGGGCACACAACCGTTGACCTTACCAAAAGTGGCACGGGAGATCGCTGTCAACTGCCGATATGGCCGCTCGAAAACAAGCAGGATGTGGACTTCAGACCGGCGGCACAACAACCAACACCGGGATTTCCAACGACTGGATTACTACCAACTGGAAACTCAGCAGGCTCGATATCAAATGGCTGGGTCGGGAAGTGCGGTAATCTTTTATTCTATGTTACCGATGACGGAGAGGTCTACAGCGCATCCGGTGTCGATTATGGATCTCTCTATTGCGATGGTTCTACTAAGGAATTAGAAATTGTTCCGGTGCCTGGTCAGGAACGGAGATTCTACCTGATCTATTACGCCTGGGACAATCTCGTTTACTCGATTGTGGACCTAGATATCAATAACGGTGTCGGGGGCATTGACCCCAACTACTGGTGGATGGACTTAGGTTACACGGGAACTGGTCTCGCGGTCTCCCGTCAGATTAATAACAACGGGGACCGCTACCTGTATTTCACGACACCTACGCAAATTATGCGGTTGACTATCAGTTCAACGATTGCGCCTAACAGTGCCACGGTTATCGTGAATGGCACGATGGGTCTTGGGTGGCGCTATTCCTGCTCCGAGCTGGAACTGTGCAATGCAGGACGTCTCCTTGCTGGTACAATCAGGATGTGGGATAATCCCCACACTCCGGAAATGAACGAGGTCTTCGTTATCGGACTTGATGCCAATGGAAATTGGGACAACACGACGACATTACACTTTTTTGTTCACCCGGTAAATGGTCTACCATATTTTGTAGTCAGCGGTTTATCGTTCACCTCTACAACTCCTCCTCTTCTTTTAATGTCAGTTGTAGACCCTATGACAGCTGCAAATCCGCTCCGCGGCATCTACTGGACGGAATTGACCGGAACAGCGCTTGTTCCAACGAGCAATCGCATAGATGGAACCGAAGACTACTGTTATTCCCAGTTACAACTCGCCTACCCAGGAGACCGTTATATCTATGCGGCAAGTGCAAACGGAATTGCGGGAATTGACTTCACCAGCCTCCAACTTGACCCCACTACTGTTATTTCTGGTCTCTCATTTCCGACATCGTCCTTGCCTTTATTCCAAAGCGGTTACATACATTACCTGCTACCTGACCAAATAGATGGAGAGATGTATGACTGGGGCAAAGATATACCTGCTGACCTATGGATGAAGGATAGCCCTGAGGATATTGGCAACGAACCAAACATGGAGACCGGGGTGGTGATGTGGGAGAGCCAGGACATTTGGGTTGCCGACCCCAGCGCCTATCCCCCTCGTACGCCTCTGGCGACGACGACGTCTTCGCACCACTACGCTATCTACCCTCTTGAACACGTGAGTGACGCGGTGTATCCAAACACCAAATTCCTGGACCTGTATGTCATGGTGCGAAATCGGGGATGCCAGACCACGACCTCCGGGACGACGTATCCTCAGCTCATGCTTTACTGGGCCGATGCTACCACTGGTGCGCAGAACGACTGGCCCGGCAATTGGCACCTGATCAGTAGTACGCCAATTCCCCCGCTTGATCCTGGCGAGTGCTGGGACTTCAAGGTGTCTAGCTGGCCCAGTCCTTCGGGCACCATCGGGCACTTCTGCTTCCAGGCTCAGATATATGACGCGCCTAACGTTCCCTCGCTACTGCCGAATTCGTCCACGGTGGACAACACGCTGAACTACAATAACATCGCCTGGCACAATGTCGGAGTTCAGGGTAGCAAAGGCGGCAAGTATAGATTCTTCGCGCGACAGGCACGAGAAGGACGCCCGGAAATGATACTCCGGTTTATCGAGCTGAAACGGGACGGGACGGTCTGGAACGATTCCAATGTTGTGGTTGACCTCGGCAAGGAATTCTATCAACTCTGGGCATCAGAGCAACTGGCTGACGGAGTCAAGCCGGTTGGTGGCACCCGTGTACGATTGACTAGACCGCAGTCTTGTTTGAGAATCAATAACGTACCTTTGGGGAGCAACTACGCGATACAATTGGACTTACCGAACCGGGGACCGGATATCCTGCGCGTCGTCCAGGGTACTGACGCCTTGGGATACATCGGCGGTGTCACCGTTATGCGTTACGACGAGGCATACAAGCAACAGAGAGAACTACAACGCCAAAAGTTCCAAGAGCGACAACAGTTTCTAAAGTCCAAATACGGCAAGAGATGAGCATTATAACCTCCTCGATGCTCTATTTGAAAAAAGCAAGGTAGTCTTATATAAAGAGCGGAAACTCTAAATGGATTGTCTTGTCACTCGTTGCTTTTGAAGTAGTATAAGATCTGACCCGGTAGGGCGCGGTTTCCCGCCCTGCCGGGCAGGTACATAAAAACTATATGATTTCACAAGTGGAGGCGATTGTATGTTTTTAGCACTTTTTCTTTCAATCGTAACAATAACTGCCGGCCCGGTGCAGTTTTCGGGTACAGTCGGAATCTCGGCTGAGCAGGACTGGATTCAGACAATCGGTAATGACACGCTAAGAAGACCAAATTCTGAACTGAGATTCACCTGGAATCCAACCTTTACTATTTACGGAATGCCAATTTCAATGGACATACTCATGAGCAGTTATGAAAGCAAATTACGACAGGCGATAGATAAGTTTAAGATTTATCTTAATCCAAAGGAACTGCTCAAGCAAACACTTAATGCACCGCCCAAACTATCGTTCATTAAAGGAATTGAACTTGGAACCTGTAATCCTTTTTATTCGCCTTTAACCGTTTCGGGTGCGACTGTGACCGGTGGTTCGGTTGAATTTTATCCCTGGTATTTTTACTTAGCAAGTGCAGTGGGCAGAAGCCAACGCGCAGTCGAAGGTTCGGATACAACTCAACCGGCATATTCGCGTATGTTCTATTCTGCGCGGTTCGGATTCGGTAAGAAAGAGAAAACACATGTCTTCTTTACCGGACTCAAAATACGGGATGACCCGAATTCAATCACCCGCAACTATATTGTTCGACCGGGCGATACGCTTTTCCCACCTGACACCGTAGAAATAGTTACGCCTAAAGAGAATTATCTGCTCGGCATCGAATTTAATCTTGCTTCCATTAAAAACCTTTTTCGCATCGAGTCTGAAATTGTCGGCTCGATGCTGACCCGTGATAATCGTGCTCAAGCACTCCATATTGACCAAGTTCCAGTTTGGTTAGATTCATTAGTCCATCCCCGCTGGACGAGTGGTGTTGATTTTGCTTACTCGGTCAAGTCATCGTTCAAGCTCGACCCGTTAAAGTTTTATGGTTCAGTGAAAATGGTTGGACCAGGTTATCAAACCCTTGGCAATCCTACACTACGTAAGGATAACTTTTCTTATGGCGGTGGGATTGATGGTGCATTTTTGAATAACAGTATATCTTTTTCCGGTTCGTATTCTCATGAACAGGATAATCTACTAAATATGAAACGATATACAACATCATTTATTTCATACTCAACAAACCTTGGCATAAATTTTCCTAATGTCCCTTATTTCCAGCTGAATTATAATCCCTATACTCAGCAGAATGATAACTTGTATGAGCATGCTGATATTGCATCAATCAATACCGGTTACAGTTTTAATACCGGTAAGGTAAGCAATTCGCCTAACCTGTCGGTTTCGTTTCAGAAACGAAAAACATCATCACCCAGTGATGACTATACAATGTTTGACATCAATCTCAGCCATAGTCTCGGATTTGAGTTTCCGCTATCAGTCTCGATTAGCGGTGATTTAAACCAATCTACCCGCCCCTCTGAAACAAATCGCATTGTTTCTTTTACTGTCTCGCCGTCCTATACTGCGTTTGGAACCTGGAATAATAGTCTTGTTTTAAGTGGTTCATTCGAATCCGGTACTAAACGGTTTGATACTCGTCTTAACTCGTCATTTCCAATCTGGAAAATCGCCGATGCCAATATTAGCGTTGAAAGGAATTTTTATCGCGGCAGTGATGGGAGTTATAATGAATTTCGGTTAGTAAGTTCATTAAGTCGTAGTTGGTAATAAGCTAAACTTAGGAGTTTAGGACAAAGAAATACTTAACAGAACAGGAAACACGATTGACTTGTATCTGCGGAGTAAAGCGATCTCGGTATCTTATCTAATGCTAAAGATGCGGAAAGAAACACTGAGTCAAAAATCAAATCCAACTGATAAAAATAGTGATTTAATATAGCTGGTAAAGTTTAGTTTTAAATATAAATAATCAACACTTAGCCAAAACTCTTTCTGCTAATGCATATCGGCGCTCGGAAATTTTGTTGGTGCTTGGCGTACGTTTTATATATCGCTCTAAAACTGGTGCAGTATATCGTATTTCTTCAAGGGCAGATTTAAGGTCAATCTCATTTAAAGCAAGTAAAGTATAATAAAATGGGAACCGCCGCCAAGTGCCTTTACCATCACGATGACCCCTCAAATCTTTCATTCCAAGCACAAGTCTTTCTTCGGAATGGTCTAAACCACCGACGGCAAGATGTCGCCATAATGATACCGAACAAATTCCACAGCAGTACATCCCTCGCAATTGGGGGGTAGTAACATCGTAATTCAATCTTTTTAATATTCCATTAGTTGCTCTTTTTAAAGCATCTTTTACCTCTGGAGTTTTTATCCTTAAAAGAATTAATGCCCGGCACGCTTCTTCACCCAGAATATGACCGGTCGCGGCATTAGAACGGATGACTTCTCCAGTAAATAGTTTCGCGCCTTTTAAAAAATCCTCGGCGGTTGGCGCAAACATACTCGCATACGAACCAGCTTTACCACGCCTTGACACAAGCCATTTTGCCGCTTCTTCTCTTTGTGGTTTAGATAAAACCGTATTAAAGAAAAATGCTTCGTTTAAATTGTCTAAAGTCTTGGCTAAACTGTTAGTATATACTATTTTCATAAATACTCCTTTGAACACGGATAATTTTTCTTATTTTTCTTTTCATTCGTGATATCAGTGGTTTTTTCACCTGTATAAGTTCTATATTAAAAATTTGCACCTGTCAAGATATTTATTTTCAATCGGATTTATTGGGAAATAAACACAATCCATATCGAATATAAAACATTAATAGATAATAATACGAAGAACTTATCCAATTATAATTTTATTACATTGCAAATATTAAGCTTGACATTTATCTAAGATTTTATTATTATATTTTTACGATTTTATGCTCGGATTTGTTATAGCTATACATATTTTAGTCTGTCTCGTATTGGTGATTGTTGTTTTGTTTCAACAACCTCAAAAGAGCGGCATGGCGAGTATTTTTGGTGGAGGTGAATCGGTTTTTGGTGGCGGCGGAGCCGCGCCATTTATGACCCGACTAACTTCAGGCTTAGCAATTCTATTTATGATAACTTCTTTAATGTTAGTTCTTTTAGCGGCGCGAAGAAATAACCCATCGCGACCCCCCGCTGCTCAGCCAACACAAACTGCTCCACAAACTCCAACGCCGGAACAACCAATACCGGGAGGTAAATGATGTTCGCAATCGTTAAAATAAAGGGATTCCAATATTTTGTTAAGGAAGGCGAAAAACTCTTGGTTCCTAAATTAGATTTAGAACCAGGTGATTCCACAATATTTGATGAAGTAATGTTTTTAAAAGATAATGGGAAAACGCTGATTGGAAATCCTAAAGTAAAGGGTGCATCGATCGATACGAAAGTTATCAAGCACTGCCGAGCTTCTAAAGTTACAACCTTTAAGTTTATCCGACGTGAAAATTATCGGCGGCTTAAAGGACACAAGCAACATTTAACTGAACTCGGCGTGACTAAAATAAACTATCGTCCCGAAGAATAAAATTTTATGATTATGGAGGATTAATGTCAAAAAGAAGTATTATAACGATACTCGGGATTGCATTATTAGTTGGAAGTATAACTCCAATTTTTGCCAATCTCGTCCAAAATCCAAGCTTTGAAACTTGGACCAGCCTGACCCAACCTACGGTTTGGCGGGTTGAAGATACCAACTACGCCAGAATTTATAAAGAAAGCACGCGGGTGTTTTCTGGTACTTATGCGGCAAAATTACAAAGACTGCAAGTCGGTACCGGTAATAATAAAGGACTTTTACAGAGAATTATTCTAACTAGTCCTACCCGTGGTCGATATATTGCTCGATGTCGTTTTTATGATAATACCGACAGCGTTAGTGGTGGTCTTACGATAACATGGCGAGCAGCTGATTCGAGTTTTATCAGTTCTTGGTCAACTGTTTATACTACTAACCAGGCAACCTGGCAAGTGGTTGAACGCGCTGCCGCAACTGATACCGCACCAACTAATGCCGCAATCGCTGATTTTTTACTTCGCACTTATGGAACAAGTACAACACCAGCTGGCGGAATATTTGTGGTTGATAGTGCCAGTTTTGAACGGGTCACCGCAATTGAAGAACAGGATGGTTCAAATTTAAAGAACGTACTGCATTTAGAAGTAACACCCAACCCGTTTAGTACTAATGTTTCGATTAGCTTCGTTGTTAATCCAGCAAGCTTTAAAGCGGTTAAGATTTATGATGCAGCCGGCAATGTAGTTCGAACTTTCTCTTCACCGAATTACATGAATGATTCTTATAAAACATCTTGGGATGGACATAATGAACAAGGTGTTTTATCAGCACCCGGGGTTTATTTTGTCGTATTAGAAACGAATAGTGCTAGAACACAAACTGTAAAAACTCTGTTTTTAAGATAAGATTTAATTTTACAACAATGGGCAGTAAGTAATTTTATTACTTGCTGCTCATTATTTTTAAGGAGCTAAAATGTTTGCACTAATATTATCAGTATTAATAATGCAACCACAAGGACAGATTATATGGTCACATCAGGGAACCGGTGGTATATATAGTGCGGTTCCTACCTTTGATTATAATAATGATGGTCACCCGGATATTGCAGCGGCAGCATATTATGGCGCTTACCCGTCACCACCAATCCGATTATTTTTAGTATCAGGATTGAATGGCAATAATATTTGGACACGTTCAGATTGTCAGGGTGTCTGGGGGACGCGCGGTTTATCAACTATCAATGATATCAGCGGTGATTCGATACCTGATTTGATTATGGGAACCGCGGGCGGGATATTTCCCGGGCGGACGGTTTTTGCGATAAATGGTGTTACCGGTGCTACAATTTGGAGTCATTCTTATTATCCCATTGCGGGTTGGGTTTATTGTGTGCGACCAACAATTGATATTAATCATGATGGTTATCCAGAAGTGCTTGCATCAGTTGGAACAACTACCGGTTACACTGGTGTTGCGGCATGTTTTTCTGGTCATACTGGCGATTCTTTGTGGGCATTTCGACCGAATGACGCAGTTATGTGCATCGCCACCCATATTGATTTGAACAGCGATACCGTGCCAGAAGTAATATTCGCTGCCGGAGGCAATAGTGCCGATAATCAAATCTATTGCCTTAATGGCAGAACTGGTACACAAATGTGGTCATATCTTACAGGTGGTTCAGTTGAATATGTCGCATCAGTTGATGACGCGAATAATAACGGGACAAAAGATGTGGTTGGTGGTGGCTGGGCTTACACGGTATATTGCGTTGACGGTTCAAATGGTAATTTTATCTGGCAAAACAATCTCGGTACGGCACGGGTCATTATGACGCTTGTGCCGATTCGCGATATTAATGGTGATGGCAAAAAAGATATTGTGGTTGGTTCATGGTCGAGCTTGGTTTCGGTTTTGTCAGGTCAAACCGGTACAGTTCTTTGGTCGCAAACCGTTGGCGGTGATTGCTGGAGTGTTGATACCTTAGCAGATATCACAGGTGACGGTATTCCTGAAGTTGTTGGCGGTGCGGTTAATGGTCGTAATGTTAAGGTGATGAATGGTGTAAATGGTGATGTGGTCTGGCAGTATAATTTTGTTGATAGGGTTTATGACGTTACCGGGGCTCCTGACCTTGATGGCGATGGTCATCCGGACATCCTGGTTAGTTTGCAAGACCAGAATAGCCAGCCTTATCAGTTTTACGCCTTCAAAGGACTTCCGTCCGGCATCGAAGAGAATAGCGAGAATCTTGTAAATAATAGTCAACTATCAGTCGAGTATCGACACGACGGCGCGCTCGTAAAATTTACGATTCCGCAAGGTAGGAGTTTTACATATCAGTTATATGATGTCAATGGAAGAATCTTAGAAACCGCTCCGATGAGAAAGTCGAGCGGTGGCGTTAGTTCGATTAATATCAGTAAGGTGTCCAAGCCATCAGGTATTTATATTGTGCGAGTTGCGATTGAAGGAGAACGAACTGAAACCGTCAAAATTTCATTATTCTAATTTCCCGCGAAGACACGAAAAGATTTGTAGGGGTGCGACCCCTCAATGGCTTTAAATTTCTCTTTCCTTTTTCCGAGTGGATTAGCTTATCCCCCTATCTTATACCGTGACCAATTATCTGTCTAATGCCCTGATATATCCCCTCTTTTAATCCCTGAGTTAAATCGTGATAGATTTGCGAATTTATATCGAAATATCATCTGTGATAGATAGATTTATTTGTTCTCTGGTTTGTGTCGAGATTAAATCTTTCATTAATCCCCAACCCAAACACTTCAGTCACTATCTGACCTATGCATAGAGCCATGGAGGGAATACTACCCCTACTCTAAGCGAATTTTGAATTAAGAATTTGGAATATAGAAGGTTAGACAAAAAAATTCGCTTGATTTTTATTATACTATAAATATAACTTTTTAAACCACGGATAATGAGAAAAATTACCACTTCACCCCGTTAGATAATGAAATTATATCTAACGGGGGAACAGACACAAAAAAAATATTAAACCACAGGTAAGCAAGGGTAAACACTGTGTTAATCCGTGGTTAATAAAATGAAAAACTGGGCGATACCTGACTTGAACAGGTGACCTCATGCATGTGAGGCATGCGCTCTAACCAACTGAGCTAATCGCCCGAAATTCAGTAATCGCTAACAGCTATTAGCGAAAAGTAATATAGCATACTAAATCTTTTAACCCTGTCAATATGTTAGCTATTACGCAAATAAAAAAGCCGCTCGCATTAAGCGAGCGGCATAGTTATAGTTCGAGGCTTTAGATTTAGAACTTTATATTCACACCTAAAACCCAACATCTTAAATCAGTCAACTGTGCGTAGTTTAGGAAGTTCAGCTCGATGTTGTCATTAATCTTATAACCGGCACCGAAATAGTAATTGGTCATGTTTGAGAATGATGTTTTGCTTTCGGATTTTGAGGTATAAGAATCGAGTTCGTCGGAAGGTTCCTGGTTTGTAATTACCGTGTCAAAAGGCATGGTTTGCGTGTAAACTGATTTCCCGCCACTGTCGGTCATGACCATTTCATATCCGTACTTCTGCATAAACATAATGTCTTCGGTTGCGCCAAGCCGCAAACAAAGCTTTTCGGTTAAATTGGTTTCTAAACCAACCGGCAGAGTTATATTAAGTCCGCTGAAGCAGTTCTTAATATCAAATACTTCGCCGTTTGTCCCAAAACCGGTATAAGCCAATGTGTCTGGATAGGAACCAAGATTGCCCCAGAAGTTAACGTTTTGGTAACCCGGGCTCATCTTCATTTTAGCGGTTCCGGTAAAGAATGATGGGATAGCGGCAATCGCAAATAAGTTGTTTGTGTTCATTGCATCAAAGTATTTTTCATAACCAACGCCTAAACCAAAACCAATATAGCTAAGACCACCCTTGCCTTCTTGTTTTGTCAGTCCAACCGTTTTATCATAACAGCCACTATAAAAACCACTGATCGATTTTTGATAATCATAAATCGTGTCAGTGTATTTCATTGACATTGGTTCATTGACATAGGTAAGCATGCCCACATAAGAAACTGCATGGTCTTCTGCGCGCCGCTTATTGCGACCATAGAGTGATATTAAGATACCGGATGTTTTCTCCACTTCTTCGTAATCTTCAAAATATTCTGTAAATTGTGAAACAGTTTGAGTAATGTCGTGGGTAACTTCGCTATAAATCGCTTTGGTCGGAACTGCTTGATTTTCGTGTTCATAACCAAAGGTCAAAGCAGCAGACATTTCGTTCTCTGGTTCACCCCAAAGAGCACCAGCAATAAATGGAAAAATAAGCCCTTTTTCCGATGAGCTGACTTCGTCTTGGTTGTAACTATAATCAATCAGTGAATCATCATTTAGGTATTCATAGTGGATTTCGGTCGAGGTTTCCGATATTTTATTATCAATCATATGTGGCGCAAACATTACACCGACATTGTAATTCGATATTTTCTTGCCCCAAAACAGGTTCAAGGCAGAATTTATGCTTTTATCAACTGCTTCATTGATTGTGGTATCAACATATGTCGTGTTGCCGATTATTTCAGTCTCGTACTCGCTTCCGGTCATTATTGAATTCCAACCGCCGGTCTCTAATATCGCGCCGATTTTATGGTCTTTATAACTTGAAATACCACCAATCAGGTTATAATACATATCCGGCGAATAGGTGGGGTCGAAAAACAAATCATCGCCAAAATTATGTATATTGGACAGGTTGGTATAAACTCTTGCTCCCTCAATCCAATTAATCGTTGCAGGATTCATATATAAGTCAGAGTACTCGTCATCGACGATGCCAACCAAGCTCGGATTTAATCCGCGCATTCTGATCGAGACAGGAACAATCGCCATTGCGAATGTCACTGTCAATAACACACATAGTACTACTACGTTCTTACTCATTGTGCCTCCTTGTCTGCACATACTATCAGTAATAATGTAATAAAAAAATGGAAAAATGTCAAGATGCTATTAATTAACCAAACTTAACCGTTAGAATAATAGTAACCCATACCCCCAATTACGACCATCTCTTAAAATGCCTGCAACAATGCTAGTCTACGAACAATTGACCGTTTAACTTTATGATTTTCAGTGCATTGACGTAAATAATCTTTTGTTGTAGTTTTTTTGTTTTTGGGAGTAGCGATGGTATTGTCGAGTTGTGCTAAAGGATTAAGTGGCGATGTATCTAAACTATTAACAATAAGAAAACAAAAGGGACAGGGGGGGTATTAAAACAGAGTGGTTTATAAAAACTATTGACCCCGCACCTATTGTTAGAGCAAATGGAGACAATCAAAAAGTATAGCGATTTATTTCGTAACACCCGGTCAATAGGTGCGGGGTTGACTTATTGCGATATTTTTATAAAATTATTTATATGAATAAATATTGCTTTATTTTCCCAGGTCAAGGTTCTCAGTATGTTGGTATGGGCAAAGACCTATATGAAAAATATCCTCAAGTTAAAGAAATCTACGATAAAGCCGAAGCGACTTTAGGGTTTCCAATAAAAAAACTATCTTTCGAAGGACCAGAAACCGAGCTTCGTAATACTAATAACACGCAACCTGCGATTTTAGTCCATTCGATTGCTTGCTTTGAGGTATTAAAGGAAAGAAATATTCAACCTGAATTAGCATGTGGACATAGTCTTGGTGAATATTCAGCATTATATTGTGCCGGGGTATTGAGTTTTGAGACCGCATTAAAACTGGTTAAGCAACGGGGCGAATTGATGTTTTCTGAAGGGTTAAGAAAACCAGGAGCAATGGCAGCAATTCTTGGTCTCTCGGATGATATCATAATTGATATATGTAAAAATATCGATGGTGTGGTTGTCCCGGCAAACTTTAATGCGCCGGGTCAAACCGTTATTTCTGGTGAACCGACCGCGGTTAAACAAGCTTGTGAAACGGCAAGTCAAAAAGGTGCGTTAAAGGCGATAATGTTACCGGTAAGCGGTGCTTTCCATTCTCCTTTATTACAGGAATCAGCCGAAAGTTATAAAGCATTTTTAAAAACTTTTGAGTTTAACCTACCAAAATTCCCAATCATACCCAACCGAACTGGTGTTGCTACTGCAGAACTGACTGAAATTCAAAAATCCTTAGAAGAACAACTAATCAATCCGGTCTTATGGACCAAAACTATTTTAACTGCTAAAAGTTTAGGTTTTACAAATTTTATCGAGGTTGGTCCGGGCAAAGTGCTATCTGGATTAGTAAAAAGAATCGCGCCCGACCTTACAACCATTCTCGCTGGAAAAGTCGAAGAGTTAGAGAAAATTAACTAAGAAAATTGAGGGGTGCGACCCCTCAAAATGTAAACTGTAACGCACACTAAAAATAAACCGATTTTTCACCGAACTTGCTCGCTTTCAAATTCTTAATTCAATATTCTGTAAAGGACGGGGTATTGTCCCCTCCATTAAGTTCAGCGTATAGCGCTAATGTAACAAAGACTTTTAGTTTAGAATTAAGGTGAGATGATAAAAAGGCATTAAGTTTGGTTGATAGTTATTCATATACACCGTTTTCTTGCCGGTTAGATAATTGAGGTTGTAAATGGAATTATGTCAGGTAATATATCGCGGGATATATCCAAAGATAAAGTAAGTTATTGAACAGGATATTAAGAAGGTGTTTGGGGAATCATGGCGAATTTTCGTAACCACCCCTTCTTTAATCGGCAGCGACCTAACTGCACTATGCAGTTGAATTAATAATATGAAAGGTGGGGTTGACAAATATTGGATATATTTTATAATTAGGCAATGAATTTACAATCAGATAAATCATATCCAACAACCTGTAAATCCAGGGATAAATACGATTATCCAAAATATTTTTAAAATAATTGGAAGATAAATTAATTTTCATAAATTATGAGTAAAGCACTTGATATAATTAAATCTCGCGGGTTATCTGACCAAGAAGTCGGGGAACGACTGGCTCGGGACGGTTATAATGAGCTGCCGGTCACCAATCGGCGCAGTTTCTTTAAGATTTTATATGACATCGTCCGCGAGCCGATGTTTATCCTCTTAATCGCCTGCGGGATAATTTATCTTTTCTTGGGTGACGTCCAAGAAGCGGTGATGCTTTTGGGGTTTGTCTTTGTGATTATCGGAATAACGCTCTATCAGGAACAGAAGACCGAAAAAGCATTAGAAGCTTTGCGAAACCTGACTAGTCCGCGTGCCCTGGTTATTCGTAACGGTGAACAACAGAGAATCCCGGGTCGGGAAGTTGTGCGAGATGATATTATCCTTTTGTCCGAAGGCGACCGGGCACCGGCCGATGCGGTGTTACTTTCTTCATCTTATCTTAGTGTTGATGAATCACTTTTAACCGGTGAGTCGGTTCCGGTCAGAAAAAAGACCTGGGATGGTAAGTTAGAAATGGGACGTCCGGGTGGTGATGATTTGCCATTTGCCTATTCTGGTACAATGGTAACCAAAGGTCATGCGATTGGTCAAGTTCGTGCTACCGGTGTGCGCACTGAAATCGGCAAGATTGGTAAATCGCTTCAAACTTTACAGCAAGAAGAGACCCATATCCAAAAACAGATTAATAAAATTATAAAAACTTTTGCAATAGTCGGGGCTGGGTTATTTGTTATGTTGGTGATTGTTTTTGGTCTTACTCGTCACGATTGGCTGCACGGTTTAATCGCCGGCATTACCTTAGCAATGGCGACTTTACCGGAAGAATTTCCAGTCGTCTTAACGATATTTTTAGCATTAGGGGCATGGCGGATTTCTCAAAGAAAGGTTTTGACGCGGCGGGTGCCGGCGGTCGAGATGCTCGGTGCGACAACTGTTTTATGTGTTGATAAGACCGGGACTTTGACTTTAAACCATATGACCGTTTCGAAAATCTGTATCAACGGAGAGTTTTATGACGTATTAAGAGAACAGGCAAATTTAGAAGAGAATTTACATGAGATTGTGGAATGTAGTATTTTAGCCAGTCCCTCTGACCCGTTTGACCCGATGGAAAAAGCGATGAGAGAACTGGGTGAGCGGACTTTAATTAATACAGAACATCTGCATAAAGACTGGCAATTATTAAGAGAGTATCCGCTCTCAGAAAATTTACTTGCAATGTCGCGGGTTTGGCAGTCACCAAGCGGAAAGGAATTGATTATCGCAGCAAAAGGCGCACCAGAAGCGATTGCCGACCTGTGTCACTTGGATAAAAACCAATTGAATGCTATTAATGAACATATTTCCAAGATGGCGGATAAGGGGTTAAGAGTAATCGGTGTCGCACGCGCCCAATTCCCGGCAACGATGCTGCCCGGTGAACAACATGATTTTGAATTTCAATTTTTAGGGCTTTTAGGATTATCTGACCCGGTTCGCCCCGGCGTGCCGGAAGCGGTAAGAGAGTGTTATAGCGCAGGGATTCGAGTGATTATGATTACTGGCGACTATCCGGGAACTGCCAAAAATATTGCTGAACAGATCGGTCTAAAACCGACTGCCCAGATTATCACGGGCTCGGAATTAGACCAGATGTCTGATGCAGAACTAAAAGAACGAATTAAGACAACTTGTATTGTTGCCCGCGCCTTGCCCGAACAGAAATTAAGAATCGTTAATGCCTTAAAAGCGAATAACGAGATTGTAGCGATGACCGGTGATGGTGTCAATGATGCGCCAGCATTAAAATCTGCCCATATTGGGATTGCGATGGGTGGACGCGGAACCGATGTCGCCCGCGAATCATCAGCGTTAGTATTACTCGACGATAATTTTACCTCGATCGTCGCCGCGGTGCGGATGGGACGGCGCATTTTTGATAATTTAAAAAAGGCGATAAGTTATATTTTTGCCGTGCATATTCCAATTGCCGGTATGTCATTATTGCCCGTATTGCTAAAATGGCCATTAGCTTTATGGCCGGTGCATATTGTTTTCTTGGAGTTAATCATCGACCCGGCATGTTCAGTCGTGTTCGAGATGGAAGTAGAGGAAAAAGATATTATGAAACGCAAGCCGCGAAAACTCGCCGAGCCACTTTTTAATCGGCAGATGATATTTAATGGATTGGTGCAAGGGTTAGGTGTATTTTTAATTGTTGCTGGTATTTATGGATATGCCTTAAACCGAGGACTGAGCACCGATGAGGCGCGGACATTTGCATTTATCAATTTAGTAATTGGAAATCTCGGCCTGATATTTTCAAACCGCTCTCATTCACGACCAATCTATTCAACATTGGGTATCCCCAATAAATCGCTATGGTGGGTGACGAGTGGTACTTTGGTTGTTTTAGGTCTGACCTTAACCGTGCCGTTTTTAAAGAACTTATTCAAGTTCATGACAATCGACCCTTGGGAAGGGCTGTTATGTCTTTCCACTGCTTTATTAGCAATCATAATTTCGGAAAGCGTAAAAATCCCAACGATTCAGAGATTATTTGATCATAAAAACTAAAGTTTATTAATTAAAATTACTGGCATCTACAGATACATGATTGACAAATAGATTTTTATCTTTAATATAAATTATAGCCACGGCGAGATCAGAGACAGAAGGTATTTCTATGTCCTCGGTGTTTAAGTGGTGAAAATAAAGATGACTAATATTAGACTTGGTATTTTAGTCTCTGGCGGTGGAACTAATTTACAGGCGATTATCGATTCAATTGAGCGAAAAGAAGTCCCGGCTGAAATTGTAATTGTTATTAGCAATAAAAAAGAGGCCTATGCATTAGAGCGGGCAAAGCGACATAATATCCCGGTCGTATTTATTAATCATAAAGATTTTACCACCCGCGAAGAATTTGAGCGCGCTTTAATTCAAGAACTCGATTCGAGAAAAGTTGATTTAATCTGCTTGGCAGGATTTATGCGAATTCTCACGCCATTTTTTGTTAATCATTATCCGCTTAGAATTTTAAATATTCATCCCGCATTACTACCTGCTGCAAAAGGTTTATACGGAGAGCGTGTTCATGAAATAATCTTGAGTTCAGGTGTAAAATTTTCTGGCTGTACCGTCCATTTTGTCACCGCTGATGTTGATGGCGGACCGATTTTGCTTCAGAAAGTTGTGCCGGTCGAAGACAATGATACAGCGCAGATACTTGCCGAGCGAATTCTTATTCAAGAACACATCTTATATCGTGAAGCGATTAAATTATTTGCAGAAAATAAATTAGAAATTGTCGGAAATAGAGTAAGAATTAAAAGAGGATAAAATGAAAGATAAAGTTAGAATTGGAATTGTTGGTTGCGGAGTGCAAGCACAGTTAGTGCATATGCCCACGCTTAAGAAAAACAAGAACTGTGAAATCATTGCGATTTGTGATAAAGATTTAAGAAAACTCGACTACTTGAAAACCCGTTATGACATTAAATATCACTATGATAGTTACGAATCTTTTCTTGCTAATGATGAAATCAATGCGGTTATCGTGGCAACCCCGAATTATCTCCACTCACCGATGGCAATCGGCGCCTTAGAGTATGATAAAGATATTTTGGTTGAAACACCAATTGCGATAAACGCTGAAGAGGCAGAATCGATGGTAAAATTAGCCGAGAAAAAAGGGCGGATCTTGCTGCCCGCATTATCACAGCGGCTTCGGGCGGATGTCCAGTTAATTAAAAACTTTATTGACGGTGGTGAACTTGGTTCTCTCTATTACAGTAAAGCGGGTTGGTTACGCGGTCGCGCCGACTGGTCGCTTGCCGGTTGGTGGGGCGAACGCATCCGGGCGGGCGGTGGAGTGTTTTTATCATTAGGTACGCAGATTTTAGATATCGCATTATGGTTATTGGGACCGGTTAAACCAATTTCAATCGTCGGCACAGGTTATAAACGAAGCGAAAAAAATCAAGTTGAAGATACTGCGTTTGCATTAATCCGATTAGAAAAGAAGGGTATCTTAACAATCGAAGTCGGATTCTCGATGCTACAAGAACACGATTTAACTTATTTTAATATCTTCGGACACAAAGGTGCGGCACTCTTAAATCCACTGCAAATTCACCGAGAAATGCACGGACATTTAGTCAACGTTACACCAACTCAGCTAGCTGGCCAAAAAGATTATCAGCGGGTAGCCAATCAAATGCTCGTTGATTTATTTATCGATAGTGTTCGAAAAGGAACGAAACTACCGATAACCGGTAACGATGGACTCTTAATCAGTAAAATCACGGACGCATTCTATAAATCATATACTACTCAAAAAGAAGTTATAATTGAGGATTAGGAAGATGCGAGAGAGAGAAGTTTCACGAAGGAATAAGAATTTGACAGGATTAACATGATTTTTAAACCGCGAATAACACTAATAGACGCTAGCCTTGCGAGGCGTAGCCAATGCCACGAATGTTTTGTTGAAGTCAAAAAATCTTTTATTCGTGTGATTTGTGCAATTCGCGGTAAATATTTTTATCCTGTAAATCTTGTCATAAAATAATGATAATCGCTTTATCGGTTTCTGCATTTGCCTTAAGTTTTGCTTTCGCGCCTCTGGGCATACGGTTTCTCGCCTATTTTAGTTTGATACCATTACTCTTTTTAATCTATAAATACTCATACAAAAAAGTTTTTTGGTATGGACTTTTATTTGGTGGTGCATTTGCGCTGTTTCATCTCTGGTGGTTATATTTCTTAATCGTGCCGGTTGAACCAGCAACCAAAATTTTATTATATCTGGGCGTTACGATTCTTTTTGTTTATTTGGGGCTTTATACTGCTGTCTTTTCGGTTGTTACAAAATATTTAGGACTTGCCTTTGCACCCTTGGTCTGGGTAGTTTTAGAATTTATCCGAACTAAATCAGAAATCGGCTTTCCTTGGGGATTTTTAGGTTATACTCAAACTTCATATACCTCGATTATTCAATTCGCATCAATCTTCGGAGTATATGGAATTTCTGCATGGGTTGTTTGGATTAATTTATTAATTCTCTGGTTTTTTCAGAAAAAACACAAATTGACCTATTTAGTTATTCTAATATTATCGTTTATCGCACCCGTCGGATTTGGTTTAATCCGAATCAGTAACAGGAAAACCGAGCAATCAAGAATAAGAGTTGCGCTGGTTCAACCCAATGTCGGACCGCTGGAAAAAGGAGATTACGAAAACCGCGAGCGGTTGACTAATGAATTACTCGGACTGATTAATCAGGCTGCTCGACAAAATCCGGATTTAATAATCTTGCCCGAAACCGCTACCTTAGTTGACATTACTCGAAACGACGAACTAAGACAAAAAATTCAAGCGATTGTTAATTCAAATAACCTATATCTTTTTACGGGGACACCATTATATACTCCGGGTAGCCCAATTTATTATAATGGCGCGGTATTGTTCGAACCCAACCCCTCTTTAATAGATTCCGTTACTACATTAGATTCTTCAAATTATCAAGAAGAGCAAAAAGAACCTCGTCAGGTATTTAAGCAAATCTATCGTAAAATTCATTTGGTTCCATTCTCTGAGAAGATTCCCTATGCCGATAAAGTGCCATTATTTAGAAAAATAGAAACCGGTGATATGGGTGACTGTACTCCGGGAAAAGAATATACAATATTTGAATTCCCAATTCCCGATTCCCGATTCCCAATTAAATTTGCGGGACTTATTTGTTTTGAATCAATCTTGCCAGACTTGACTCGAGAGTTTACCAAGCGCGGTGCCGATATGCTGGTAAATATTACTAATGATGGCTGGTTTGGTAAAACCTTCGGACCTTACCAGCACTGCGAATTGGCAATCTTGCGGTCGGTTGAGAACGGCGTGCCATTAATCCGCTGTGCCAACAACGGTATCTCTTTAATTGCCGACCCCTATGCAAGGGTCAAGAGTCGAACTAAATTATTTACCCAAACCGTGGTTATCGATTCGGTCTCGCCTTCAATAAAACCAACTTTTTATCGTCGGTATGGCGATTTATTCATTTATCTTGCAATTGCCGTAATTATCATAGGTATTATTATAAAACCATTGCGAAAAATAAAATCATGGGTAAGTTAATCATGGGATTCACCAATATCAAAAAATATGCACACGAATAGTACAAATATGACGAATGAAACCTGAAAATCAAAGATCTATATTATTAGTGTTATGGACTTGCGTCTCGCTTCGCATAGCGTGTCATTCGTGGTAAAGGCTTTTCAATATTCTTTTTATAATAATGCCACGAACTAATTACGGAATAAAACAGAAAGGGAGTTCTAAATTTGTGATTATTGCCCCGCACGCAGCGGGAGACGACTTAAGAACAAAAGAGCTTGCCGAAGAGATTGCGCGGTTACTTAATGGTTTGGTAGTCGTTAATGAAGAATATGTCCAGCGAACCAGCACCCGTTCATATCAAAATCCTTATGTCGAAGATTTTAATCATCTGCCTTGGTCAGACGAGCAACAAGAATATTTATGGGATAAAAAACATCCTGACATGAAAGCGTTCTACGAGCATATTAAAGAATATGCCAAAGCGTCAAGAAAATATGGTGAAGGCAGAGCGATCATTATTTATATACACGGTATGGATGATGATGGAATAAATTTAGGAATTGATATCGGTTTTGGTACAAAGTGCCACGAAGGAAAACTCAAAGGTACATTAGGTGAAGATGGGCATCCTGATGCTAATGACAATAATGGTGAAATAAGAGCAAGTTTGAAAGACATTGAGAAACTTAGGGCATTATTAGCCGAGAAATTGAATGCAGATTATTCGATTAATGTTGGCATCGGCGAACGCTACACCGCATGGTCAAGACATAATGGCGTTCAATACCATTACGGCACGCCTGACTATTCATTCCAATTAGAGGTTTCCCAATTCTTAAGAAAACCACCACGAATAAAATATACTGCCAATCTCATCGCTGATGCGTTAAAAGAGGTTAATAAATAACTTGCTGATGCATAAAGAATATACAAGAACCTGCCCTGAATCAAGTTCGGGGTCTCTGAATTTTACCCGAAGAATTTATCATTGATAACGTCATGCTCACCCCAACCAGAAATTAAGAAGAAATAAAGTTCTGGAACGATACAAAAATCTGATTGACGAGACGTATAAAAAGGCTTCTTTAAGGAATCTAACCATAAAAATAAAACGAAGAACAGCGAAGATGTGATATTTATGGTTGAAGGGAAAGTTATAAAGCACGGTAAGCTTAATTGATCTTTACATAATAAGTATTGAAATTTATAACTATTGAAGATTAGCGGTACGGGGGTCTTGACTTATTTACTTTTAATTTTATACTTTGGATATGCCGGCGAATGGGAAAGCAGAATCGAAGATGGAAATTCCTGGTGGGCTCTGGGTCCGTTGTGATGGATGTGGTGAAATTTTATACCGCAAGACCTTAGAGCAGAATCTTTATATCTGTTCCCGCTGTAGTTATCATTTTCGGATTAGTGCCCAGAAATATATAGAAATCCTATTAGATGCTAACACTTTTGAAGAACTCGATACGCATCTTATTCCCGGTGACCCGTTAGGTTTCCCCAAATATCCAGAAAAACTTGCCGAAGCACAGAAAAAGACTGCCCGTGACGAAGGTTTTACATATGGCAAAGGAACGATTAATGAATTCCCGATTGTATTAGGTGTTATGGATTTTAATTTTATGGGTGGCAGTATGGGTTCGGTCGTTGGCGAAAAAGTTGCCCGTGCAATTAGAAAAGCAAGAGAAGAACGTGTCCCGTTAACAATCATCTGCACGTCCGGTGGCGCGCGGATGCAGGAAGGTATTTTTTCTTTGATGCAGATGGCAAAAACATCGGCTGAACTGGCGCTCTTAGCAAAAGAACGAATTCCGTATATCTCAATCGTTACCAACCCGACCATGGCGGGTGTCATGGCATCGTATGCTTCTCTGGGTGATATTAATATCTCGGAACCAAAAGCACTCTTAGGCTTTGCTGGAGCAAGGGTGATTGAAGGCACGATTGGTGAGAAACTGCCCGAAGGTTTCCAGACTTCAGAGTTTTTACTCAAACACGGTTTTATTGATATTGTCGTTCCACGAAAAACACTCAAATCAACGCTGTCAAAGATTATTGATATTCTTTGGGGCAAAGGCAAAGTCCCTGAAGAAAAATTAGATGCCAGTGCTTACGAAGTGCAATGATTAGTATTTCTGACAGGATTAACTGGATTTTTAAACCACGAATAACACTAATAGACGCTAGCGCAGCGAGGCGTAGCCCATTCCACGAATGTTTTTTTATTGATGTCGTCCGCCGTAGGCGAACTCCATCTACGCTTCGCGTCCGTGTGATTTGTGTAATTCGTGCAATTCGTGGGAAAGGTTTCATCCCGTAAATCCTGTTGAATCAATTAGTATGAGCAGAATCTATTTAGAAAATGTCTCCAAAGTTTTTGACCATAAAGTAACGGCAGTCGATAATGTAACTTTAGAAATTCCTGACGGTGAGTTCTTTGTCTTGGTCGGACCGTCAGGCTGTGGCAAATCAACCGTGATGCGTATCATTGCCGGGTTAGAAGAAGCAACCGCCGGTAAAGTCTATATTGGCGACCGAGCTGTTAATGATGTTCAACCCAAAGACCGCAATGTTGCAATGGTGTTTCAGAACTATGCCTTGTATCCACATATGAATGCGTTTGATAATATGGCATTCGGCTTAAAATTAAGAAAAGTGCCGAAAGATACGATAAAAACGAGAGTAGAACAAGCCGCCAAGATTTTAAATATCGACCATCTCTTGCAAAGAAAACCGAAAGAGCTTTCCGGTGGTGAACGTCAAAGAGTTGCGGTTGGTAGGGCAATTGTCCGAAACCCGCTAGTCTTTTTATTTGACGAGCCACTTTCTAATATCGATGCTAAGCTCCGGGTTCAGATGCGCGCGGAGTTATCACAGATTCATCAAAGGTTAAAGACGACCACTCTTTATGTTACCCACGACCAGGTTGAAGCGATGACCTTAGGCGAGCGAATCGGCGTTATGAAGCAAGGAAAATTGATGCAAATCGATGAGGCAATGAAACTCTATAACCAGCCGACTAATAAATTCGTGGCGAGCTTTATTGGTAGTCCGCCGATTAATTTTATTGATGGAACGATTCAGAATACGAATAAGATTAGTTTTACCAGCAAGAATTTAAACATCGTATTGCCGGATTCGTTCAAATCCAAATTAAAAGATTATATAAATAAAGAAGTAACATTAGGTGTCCGACCCGAAGACATCTTATCTCAAAAATCGAGTCGCGAGATGCCGTCATTTAAAGCAAAGGTTGAAGTAATCGAACCGATGGGCAACGAAACGATTACCTATTTAGATATTTCTTTAGGGAAGATGTTAATTGCGCGACTGACTTGCCAGTTCTGTCATGCGCTGGGTGAAATCCTAGATTTTTATATCAATACCGATAATGTCCACTTCTTCGACAAGCTAACCGAAAAAAGAATCTAAGAAAAAATTACCACACAACGCAAAGCTCATACGCCACACACACGAAACAAAGACCGTACGAAAGGCAAAAGTAATTATTTCGTGTTTTCGCATATCTTCGTGTCTTCGTGGTTTTAGATTTTGATATGAAAAAAAGTAAAATTCAATTTGAGTGGGATAAATCAGCAGATGCCTGGGTTGATTTTGTTCGCACTGGTAAAGACCATTGCCGATATTATATGAATAACCCTGGAATGTTTCGAATACTCGGGAGTATTCGAAATAAAAAAGTTCTGGACTTGGGTTGTGGCGAAGGTTATAACTCACGAATAATGGCTAAAAAAGGAGGTATCGTTATAGGCATCGATTTCTCAGAAAAGATGATTGAATTTGCTCGACAACAAGAGAAAAAAGATAAATTGGGCATTAAATACTATATATGTAACACAACTAATTTAGCTATATTTAAGAATAATACGTTCGATATCACGACGAGCTTTATGTCGATTCAGGATATTAAAAATTACAAAGGGGCATTGAAAGAAGCTTATCGGGTTTTAAAGAAAGACGGACGAATAGTAATAGGGACGACCCATCCTTGTTTTGAAAAGACGATTTATCGAGACGGGAAATATTATCGCGATGAACAATATTTTAAGAATAGAGCATATACACTGTATTGGAAAATGAAGCGATTGACCAAACATTTTATAACTACTGGTTTTCATCGAACTCTAACTGAATATGCCAACACTCTTTTTAAAACAGGATTTGTAATTTCACGCTTATTAGAACCAAAGCCGACTAAAAAAGGGTTAAAAGTACACCCGAACTTAAAAGAACAGTTAATATTTCCACAATCAATCGTAATTGAAGCGATAAAACGATGAGCCCCGCCCCTATTATTAAATACAGTATAATACAACAAATCGAATTAAGAAAAAGACAAGGTGTTGGATGAGCGTACTAACAAAATCTCAAGATGCGCAAGGACGGGCGATGTATGATTATTATAAAGGGAAACAGGTTTCAGAAATCATTGAACGAGACGATGGCTACATCGATACGTCCGAAGGTCCAAAAGTATATTTGTCCGAATATAAAGATTGGTCTTTGCATGTAAGACAAGCAATGAAATACGTCAGAGGGTGGGTTTTAGATATTGGTTGTGGTGGGGGCAGGCATTCTCTTTATCTTCAGAATAAAGGGTTTGATGTTTTGGGGATTGATACATCTCCCTATGCGCTCAAGGTTTGTAAGCTTCGCGGCCTTTAAAAAACGAAACTAATGTCAGCGAGTGAACTTAATGCAAAACTCGGTAAATTTAATACGATTCTAATGCTAGGTAATAATTTTGGTTTATTTGAAAATCTCAAGCATGGCAAAAGGTTGCTAAAGAAATTCAATTGTACTACAAATGATAAGGCGCTTATCATCGCTGAAACCTTAGACCCTTACGGCACTAAAGAAACACACCATCTCCAATATCATAAACAAAATCGGTTAAAAGGTAGATTTGGTGGTGAAGTTAGAGTCCGGGTCAGGTATCAAAATATTATAACGCCTTGGTTTAATTATTGGCTGGCATCAAAACCAGAAGTAAAAAGTTTAGTTAGGGGTACAGATTGACAGATAAAACGTTTTTATGATTCAAGGGGACCAATTTATATCATAATCCCCGAAAAACGATAACTCACTCCTAATAAAATATTACTTGAAAATCGAATATGTCTGGCTTATAGTCAATTAATCAAAAAATGAGTAATCGAAGAATACATTTGTTATTCATCTTAATCATTGTTGTGTTATCTTGTATTGCCTATTGTAACACACTTAAAAACGGGTTCGTTTATGATGATAAGTTTGAAATCGTCGACAACGTCTGGATTAGAAGTTTTAAAAATCTCTTTTCTGAATGTCATCGCTACCGACTGACTGAGACACTTACACTATTTGTAGATTACAAACTCTGGGGGCTTAAACCGTTGGGTTTCCATTTTACAAGTCTTCTGTTTCATATTTTAACTTCGGCAGCAATCTATGCTTTTGCTTATTTAGTTCAAAAAGAAAAAAAGGCCGCGTTTTTAACCGGCATATTATTCGCAACTCATCCGATTCATACTGAAGCAGTGTCTGTAATCGCGCACCGACAGGAAATTTTAGTAATGCTCGCAATGACACTTGGGCTAATCTTTTATATAAAACAGAAACGCGCTAATAATTACTGGTTCTTGGTGGTTAGTTGTATCTTTTTTGCTCTGTCCTTAGGAGCAAAAGAGGTCGCTTTTGTCTTTCCACTATTACTTCTGCTTTATGCTATTTATTTCGAAAAAGAAAAACCGGAAATAAAGCATTATCTTCCTTATCTTATTCTGTTTGGAATATTCTTGTTGTTATTTTCTATTCCTTCCCCGCGATGGAATTTTAAGATATCAGGAATTGATGCGGTTTCGTTTGGGCATAGTCTTTCCGGCAATCGGACATATCTGTCTATTTTATTGACCCAGCTTAAAGGTTTTGCGCAATATGTTAAACTGCTTATTTTGCCGCATCCTTTAAATATCGACTACTATTTTCTAAATTACACATCAATCTTTCAAAATGCTATTTTTCTATCGTTGTTACTTTTGCTATTACTAATTTTTCTTACAATTATTACTTATAAGCGTTACAAAATCATTTCGTTCGGTATCGCATGGTCTTTGATTAACCTTTTACCAGTTTCGAATATTCTTCCCAAAACATTCTTTGTTGCCGAGCGTTACCTGTACATTCCTTCATTCGGATTTTGTCTTATTCTCGGCTGGCTGTTATCACAAGGTATTTCTAAGAAGTCTCTCAAAATACCATCCATGATTATTTTAGGGATAATAATCACGCTTTATTCATATAAAACGATTGAAAGAAACTTTGATTTCAGGTCAGAATATACTCTGGGGGCAGCAACATTAAAAAATAATCCACAATCAGTTCACGGACATAACAACCTCGGTATCGGGCTGCTCGAATCTGGCAAGACACAAGAAGCGATAAAAGAATTTGAGACGACAATACAACTCGCGCCTACATTTGCTAAACCATATTATAACCTCGGTATTACCTTTTATCGCCTTGGAGATTATAAAAACGCCACTGAGAACTTGAAAACATCGATTAAGTTCGACCCGAAATCGGCTGAAAGTCATGCTGCTTTAGGAATAATTTATCAAAAGCTCGGTCAATGTGATTTAGCGGTTAAAAACATTCAAATCGCACTTAATGATTGCCAATTAGGACAAGACGCTTCGCTTCACTATTCTTTAGGAACTGCTTATCGAGACGTAGGCAGATTTGATGAAGCGATTGTTGAGTTTAAAAAAACGGTTGAACTTAATCCGAACTTGGGAGAAGCCCACAATGACCTTGGTATCGAATACGGCAAAAAAAGTTTATACGATGATGCGATAATCGAATTTGGGAAAGCGATAAGCCTGATAAATCAGCCGTCTCAGGTCTATTATAATCTTGGTTTTGCTTATATGAAAAAAGCCGATTACACAAAAGCAATCCAGGTATTTCAAAACTCGCTTAAATATTGGTCGGGCGATACAGTTTTTAAAAATAATATTCAAAAACTGATAAATGATTTAAAAGCTAAGTGAAAATCGACAGGATGAACAGAATAAAAATTAGGTTTACAGGGAAAAATATTGTTAATCTTGTCAAATAAAAAAATGCGTAAGTTAAACATATTACACCTTAATGCGGGAACTTGCATGGGTGGAACCGAAACAATGATTTTACGATTCTTAGAAGCCGCTACTAATTCACGATTTAACTTTTATGTAGCGGCGTTCTTCTTGAATGGACCGCTCTTAGATGAAGCAACAAAACGTGGCGCAAAAACTTGTTTGTTTCAGATTACGAAACGTTATAATGTTTTCCAACTAATCGCGGTCTTGATAAAATTGTGTCGCTACTTAAAAAGTAATAAGATTGATATCGTCCATATGTATGGTTTTTGGACTAATATCCTGGGACGCTTAGCAATTAAATTAACTAAGACCCCAATTGGTATCACTGGTCAGCGAACCGAAGATAATTGGCGTAAATGGTATCATTCATATCTTGACCGCATTACTTCACGCTGGGTCGATTTATATATCTCGGTCTTTAATAAAGGAAAAGAACTGCTCGTGAAACGTGACCGAATTCCTGAAAATAAAATCGTTGTGATTCATAATGGTATTGATTTGAACTGGGCTTTTGATCGACATAATGATTGTGTTTCCCCTTTGATTGGGATGGTCGCTATGTTCTCTCCATTTAAAACCCATAAAGAATTAATTCAAGCCGCACCTAAAATCATAGAAAAATTTCCTCAGGTAAAATTCATATTAGTCGGCGGTGGAACGACTAAGAAAGAAAGCGTTCAGTTTATCAGCAAACTTGGTCTAAATTCTTATTTTCTTATGCCGGGGTTGGTTAATAATGTAAGACCGATACTATCAACGCTCTCCGTATTTGTTCTAGCAACTCATTCAGAGGGTCTCCCCGTTTCGGTAATCGAAGCGATGGCTCACCGATTACCTGTGGTTGCTTCAAAGGTCGGCGGTATTCCGGAGCTAATTGATGATGGAGTAACCGGAATCTTAATCGAACCGAATAACCCTGAACAACTTGCGTCGGCGATAACTGAACTATTACAAAATCCGGATAAAGCAAAAGCGATGGGTAATAAAGCTCGAGAAAAAATTATGCGTGACTTCTCAATTCAAAAAATGTCAAGTAAAATATTGTCATACTATATCGACCTTGCAAAAAATAAGGGGATTGTCTCGTGAAGTCTAAAATTCTATTCATCGCACCGTATTCGGCTAACCCTAAACGTAGCGAGACTTTAATCCCGGCAGGACTTCTTTCGATTGCAGGGTTCTTACGAAAACATGGCTATGAGGTTAAAGTTTATAATGCTGGTTTTATCTTTACGGGGCACGTTCAGAATATAATAGAAGATATAAGAAAAATATTAAAAGATTATTCACCCGATATCCTTGGACTTGGTTTTCCGACCGATGCATTCGAATCAGCAATCAATATCGCTAGGCTTGCTAAAGAAATTAAAAAAGAGACAATTGTTATTGTTGGCGGTATTCATCCCACCGCAATGCCGAATGATACGATAAAAGCTCTGCGTTTTGATTATTTGGTTAATGGCGAAGGTGAAATTACGACATTAGAGCTAGTTAATGCAATCATTACTAAAAATAAGCTCGCTGCTGTTAAAGGTATATCATATAAAAAGGATGGTTCGATAATAACCACCGAGCCAAGGCCCGAGATTGCAAACTTAGACGACATTCCCTTTGATAATCGTGATTTACTTGTTAATATTGAGAAGTATCCCAAGGAAGCCTTAGGCCAAATTCATACTTCGCGAGGATGTATTTACAATTGCGCTTATTGCTCTTCTCGTATAATATGGAAAGATAAAATTAGATTCCGTTCGGTTGAGAATGTATTGGGAGAGGTTGATTATCTTTACTCGAAATATAAAGTTCGCAATTTTAATTTTGCTGATGATAATTTCACTTCAAATATTAGTCACTTGCAATCAATCTGCCAAGGATTACTTAAAAGAAAATACAAGATACGATGGCGATGCTGTGCGCGCGGCGATATTTCTCTTAATCTTAATATGCAAGATTTTAAACTGATGTATAATGCGGGTTGTCGAACAATCTGCCTCGGGTTTGAATCGGGCGCCCAAACAATTCTTGATGAAGTCAATCGAAATGCATTTGTTACGGATACGGAAAAGACAATAAACATGGTAAGAAATGCTGGAATTGAACCGCATGCTGACTTTATCGTCGGTTTGCCAGGTGAGACCGAAATAACTTTAAGTAAGACCCTGGAATTAATGAAAAGGATTTGGAAAAAAGAACGCACTACGATGTCGGTCGCGATATTTAAACCGTATCCAGGAACACCTGCTTACGAACGAAAGGATTTAACTAATTACAAAAACCTTATAAATAAGTTTAAAGAAATATTTGACTTTGCCGAGACTTGCAATATTAAGAGTTTATCTGGTAATCTGAAATATACATTAGGTCGCATTTCCGAAACCCTCACAACGCCCAAAGAACTCTTATCACTTTGCAAAAAAGCAGTTAAAGCATGGGCGAGTAGAAATGGTTAATCGTTTAACGTTACTGAAAATCGCAGCAAAACTTATTAATAATCCATTCTTAAAATACTGTGACCAGCTTAAACAGAACCTAACATTCAAAAAATCCGAACTGGAAAATTTACAATCAGACAAACTAAACAAGCTCATCAACCACGCATCTTTAAACATCCCGTTTTATAAGAAACGATTTGCTAATCTCAATCTCGAATCAATAAATACTTTACCAGTGCTTTCTAAACATGAATTAAAAGATACCGGCAAGCAAGCAGTCTTGACAAAAAAGAAACTAATAAAAAAAACTACATCGGGCACAACAGGTCCTGCGTTCAGTTTCTATGTTGACAAAGACTTCTTTGCATTAGAACTTGCGAGAAATTTAAGAATATTCGATTTTGCCAACGTTGAGATTGGTGAGCCGTGGGTATTGTTGGTTCCGCTTCGAGATAGAAAGAATTTTATTTTCTCAAAATTGATAGGGAGATTAGTTTTGGATGCGACACTTCTTTCGTCGGGCAGGACACCGTTATGTTGTCCATCATCAAAATTAGAGCAGTTTAAGGCAGATGAATCTATGATTCGTTACTTTTTAAGCAAGATACAAAAGCATAAACCAAAATTAATATACAGTTACCCGTCAACACTGATTGCTTTAGCAACATATATTAAAAACTGGAATGTTCAAGGAATTTACTCTAAAAAGATAATTACATCAGGAGAAGTGCTCACGCGACCCGCCCGAAAGTTTATCGAAGAGATATTCCAAAGTGAGGTTTTTGATTTATATGGAACGACCGAATTCCCAACAATTGCACAGGAATGTAATGAACATAAAGGTTTGCATGTATTTATTGATTCTTATTATTTAGAATTTACAAATGATAACGAGATTTTGGTAACCGATTTAGAAAACTACACGATGCCGTTTATCCGATATAAGACCAATGATTTCGGATATCTAAAACCAGAAAAATGCGGTTGCAGCAGTGCTTTCCCGTTAATGGAAATTACTCAGGGAAGAGTGAGCGACTTGATAGTTACCCCCAACGGTAAATTTCTGAGAGCAGATTTTTTCTCATCAATACTCAAAAAAAACCGAGAAATTAAAAAATTCCAAATCGTTCAAGAAGAGCAAAAGAAATTAGTTATTTATTTAGTTATCGAGAAATCATTACCTGGATCACGTATTAACTTTCTTGTAAAAAGATGTCGAGAATATGTTAATAACTCATTAAACATCTCAATTGAGACGACCAATGATATTAATTTACCACTTAAACAGTTTTTCCAGACATATCCTGTCAGAGCAACATTATGAAAGCATTAGTTGTAAACTACAGTACCGATTACAATCTCGGCGTCGAAAAGATCTGCAACTGGCTTAAACGCAGTGGCCATCAGGTTGTGAAAGCAGGACCGGGAAAGAAAAATTTTAAAGAGTTCGATATTATTTATCTGAGCGCGTTATACACCTGGGAACTTCCAATTTTAATAGAACAAGCAAAACAAGCATCTTTGCACACCCAAGTTGAAATCGGCGGACCCGCAGCATCGGTCATGACGAATTATATCCTTGACCAAACCGGGATAAAACCACAGTTCGGGTTTGATAACCGGTTTGATTTACAAGATGGTAAATATCATTCAACCTATACTTCTCGCGGGTGCATCCGGAATTGCGAATTCTGTTCGGTTCCTTTGGTGGAGGGAAAACTAAGAGAGATTTCTGATTTTATACCTGCCCCAATTGTTTTAGACCCAAACTTTTTAGCGTGTTCTAAAAACCATATTGAAAAGGTATGCGAGAAACTCGCCCGATTACCGTATGTTGATTTCCTTCACGGGTTAGATGCAAGACTTTTAGAGCCCTGGCACATCGAACTTTTTTTAAAGCAGTTAAATATTCTTTGCTGGCGATTTACGCTGGATAGTGTTAAAAACGAATCAACCTTAAAAAACATTTTGGTAATGCTTAAGAATTATGGAATTAAACCACAAGAGAAAGTAATCGTTTATTGTATCTACGGATTTTCCGACACACCGACCGATGCGTGGGAACGAGCTCGCTTGATAATGACACAACTCGCACATCCTTACGCAATGCGTTATCAGCCGTTAGATACGCAAAAAAAAGATAGTTATATTTCTAAAAATTGGGATAATAAGAAACTCGTTGAGTTTAATCGGTTGTGTAATATCCCAACAATACAATGGTTAAATAATCTGTTACGTAGCGCGAGAAAGACTAGCGGGCGATAATTACTTTACTTATCGACTTTACCGGCTCATCGGCAAACCGCACAAAATAACACCCGTTTGGCAGATGTACCCCAGCATCGTTTCTACCATCCCAGATTGCATATTCTTCTTTAGTAGCAATAGTGCGAACTCTAACACCGGTCGTATTAAAAATGCGAACAATTTTATTCTGACGAAAAGGATTTTGGAAGTGGATGACGGCGTTTTGACGGAATGGGTTAGGGATGATTGAGAATAGCGATGAAACCAAATTCTTAGTGGGGAGTTCGTCGACCCCAGTAAATACCATTGAGCGTATGCAGACATCTCGTGATAAAGAATAGCGACTCAGATTCCATGTGCCCGTATATTCCCAGAGTCGGTGAGAAAAAGGTGTTGTTGTATCCATTCCAAATGATAATTGATTAGCTACCTGTGAGGTTGCCCCGATAAAAAATGACCCATTATAAATTACTGTTACAGGGTCTGGAAATGCGACGAAATACCAGTTCGGACTAGTCACTGTTACTATCGTTTGCGCTAACACGTCTCCAGGTGAGTTGTCCGGTCCGTTATCGTCAAGAAGCTTAATCGTTATATCAGATGGCGAGGGTGCTGAAGCATAAATTTTAGCACCTCGTATATACCACGGGTATTGTGGCGGAACAAATTGATTTGCAAAACCTGCTGAACGATTCCAGTTAAAGAAAACATTCGGCCCATTATCGTAGGCAAGGTCGTTATAATTGTTAACTACATTCACTTCCACCTGCATCGTATCATTGGTGCGACACATATCACTTGTTAAAGCGGTTTGAACATTTAGACAATACCGACCCGTGGTGGCAGGAATCCACGAATTTAAAAACATGATTGAATCGATAAAGCCGGGGATTCGACAGATTATATCTTGAGAATCAGCATAAACTTGGCTGCCGGACGAGTCGGTTATTTTTGCATAGATCGGATACCAGTCTTCATAACAATTACCCGTGTTTTCAACCTTGGTCCAAACCGTTCGCGTATTGCCGGGCAAAACAAAAACCGCGCCTGATTGTTTATTCAACGAATATAGCGGTCGGACATCATGAATTTCCAGATTGCTACTGCACGGCCGGAAAAACTTTATTGCCAATGAATCATGGAGTTGATTTTGAGTGGGAGCCCCGTCATGTAAGTATTGCACACCGATTGTACCAATCGAATTTTCAATTCCAACTGTATTACTATTAGTACTCGACCAACCGCCGAACGGAGTACCTTGCACGGTCTGATATTGAAAGGTAATTGACAAATCGCTGCGACAAAGAATTATCTGGAAAGTGGCTAAACCACCGGTTGACCAGAATTGGATACTGTCGAACTCAACAATAAAAGTATCGGCGGCGTTGGTCCAATACCAGCAAGATGGAGTGCCGGTCGTAAAATCCAAATCCGCCATTAACGGTGCAATTATATTATTCGGTCTTTTTATCGATGGTAGCGATTGAAAGGGTGGCGCCGATAAAAAATTATCGCCATAGGAAATATAACCGTTCGAACCAATATAGAAACTATTTACTTGTTTCCAGTAGAATGGAAAATTAAAGCCAGTTGGGGCTGGTCCTTTTACATTATCATCCGCAAGACCAGTAATTCTGGTTCCTCGATTATAAATTGAAATCCAGTTAAAGACCGGCGCACCAGGTGCAGTTGTATCCGAATCAAGATAGTAATAGCCAAATGTATCTGAAAAGCACTCGTTATTGATAAAGGGTTGACCAAATATAAAAGTTACCGCGACTGTAAATAAAATAACAGTAACCTTCAGCATAAATTTCTCCTTTAGAGTTCCTTTTAAATTTACACTCTAAGATTCGCTCCAAATTGATATTAAATCAATATCTTTCCCTTGTCAACAGTTAACTGAAATTAGCAAATTTTTCTATAGAACTATATTGACAAAGAGATAATTATGATTTAGGATAACGCATAAACTTTAAAAGAAAGGAGAAATATGAGAATGGGCTGTTTATTTGGTAGTATGTTTTGGGGACTAATAATAATTATTGTCGGTGTCGTGATAATCATCAATGTAATTTTCGGCACAAGGATTCCGATTTTCTCGCTAATTTTTGGTCTGATTTTGCTTTATTGGGGCATAAGAGTTATAACGGGCATTTCATTTCATCGGTCACCAAGCTCAGTAATTTTTGAAGAGAAAAAAATCGAAACGGAAAGCCCCTCGGGTAAATATGATGTCGTCTTTGGCAAAAGTGTTATCGATTTAACTAATGTCCAACTAAAAGAAGGCGTATCAAAAATCGAAATCAATACGGTATTTGGTAGTGCGGTTGTAAAAATTAATCCGACCATGCCGGTAAAAATCAAAGCGTCAGCTGCGTTTGGCAGTGCTCGAATGCCGGATGAAACTATGATCGGGTTTGGTGAATACAGCTACAAATCAGACGTTCTTAAACAAACCGACGCAAAAAATTACCTATTGATATATTTACACGTTGTCTTTGGCAACGCTGAGGTGGTTGCGAAGTAAAAAATAACTGAAACTTTTTTAATTGGTTTGCGTATCATCTGTATGATGTCTAATTTATGTACTAAAATATGGAGGAATAATGCCTGATGATTTTAAAAGAGAAGAGATTAACCCCGCCCTTCATATCTTACTATGCTTATGGTTAGTAGTAATTGACTATTTACAATAAAGAAGAGCGGGGTTAAGATTGAAGGGGCAGAGCTGGTTAAAAAAGTCAAAGAACTGATTCAAGCTGGTAATGTCCGCAAAATCATCATCAAACAGGATGACCGAACTTTGCTCGAAGTTCCGTTAACCATCGGCGCGGCTGGTGTTGCGGCATTAACGCTTTTTGCTCCTGCATTAGTCGCAATCGGTGCAATTGCCGGCATTGTTACTAAATGTACGCTTATTATTGAGAGAGTAGAAGAAAAGAAATAAGAGAGGAATAATTTTAACCACGAATAAACACGAATGAACCGAATATCACGAATTCATATTAGGGTCACTTATTTGTATCATTAGTCTTATTCATGGTCTCATTTTATTCTTAAGAGTAGAAAATTGTAGAAAAATAGACAAGAAAGAATTCACGATAATTTTTCTTTTATTGCCATTCGGAGAATTTTAAAGTTATCCTGAATATAATATTGTCTTTGTCCCGCTTCTAATATCGAGCCGAGTTTAACCGTATAATCTTGCTTGGTTAAAGAATCGAGTACTTCCAATATTTGAGTTAAAGTATTTCGGTCATCAGTTAATTTCAGTCCTTTTTTAAAGAGAAATTCTATATCAAAAACATCTCTTATCTCTTTTCTTTCCAAAAACGCATTAATCTTAGAATTCATCATTTCTTGTAAAGTTGGGGTGGTGGCGAGAACTTGAAGATTCGAATGTTTACTATATGCGATCGCTTTTTCGGTCGCAATCTTTTTAATCTCTTTTCTTATTTCAATTTTAAGACTACGGGGATAATTCTTTGATTTCAATTCAAAAAGTAATGTGTGAAACTTATTTTCGGCATCCGTAATGTTATAGAACTGGCTAAGGCATTCTTTTATATCATTGAATAATTTATTCGTATCAATCTCTTTGATAACCCAGAAATCCAAATCAACCGAAAAACGGTTCAAACCATAACACAACCTTAACATCGTGCCACCAGTAAAGACCAGCTGATTAAGCAATCTCCTGCTGTTCAGTTTATCCAGAACCTCTAACTCAAACTGTTCTTGCTCGATTAAATTTTGCATAGTTTATTAATAACTGCTTGTGTTTTTTCAGGATAAACCTTGATAAGTTTCTTAATCTTCGATTTATCCAATTTGTTTATATCGATTGCGGAAAAGTCAAATTTATATTTACCAAACGAATAAAGATAAACCGTATCAACAAATGCTTTTTCTTTACTGGCAATAAAAATATCACCGCTTTTTATAAAACCAAAGTAGTATTCTTTTTTAAGCTTATAATAAGAAAAATCCTTGTCTTGCACATTAAATCTTATTGACCGTTTTAATGCGGCACTCTCAAAAAAATCTCGCTGAACCTGAGTTGTTATTTCATAAAAGTTTAAAGCGGTCATAAAAGAGATATAAGAGGGGACCTGGACTAAATTAGCGAGTTGTAAAAAATCCGAGTATGAAAAATATTGCCATCTTTGACGTAGGACATAAAAATTGCGCTTTAAGCGGATAAAACTGCCATTTTTTGTATAGCGATTGGCAAGTACCAACGCCGAGCCGGACTTAACCTGAAAAACATCAGCTAAATCTTCAACCGTAAAATACAATTTCTCTTGCATTGCTTCCAATAATCGGATATTTCTATTAAGCATAGATAATTAACACTTTTGTTAATTATATATATTTAGAACAATTTGTCAATAGTCCTGAAGGTGATGCATCTGGTAGGTTACTTAATAGGTTATCTAGTAGGTCAGCCGGTAGGTAACCTAGTAGGTTACCCGGTAGGTGACCTACCCCCTAACCCCCCGGCTCACCTGGTAGGTCACCCGCCAGATAACCTAACCCATTGTCTAGTAGGTTATTAAGTAGATTATCTGCTGGATTATCTAGTAGGTTACCAAGTAGATTACCTACTCCATAACCAAGTAGGTCACCTACTGGGTCTATCCTGTCCGTGTCCATAAAATTATTTAGACTAAAATAACGGGTGTGTCCCGGTTTTACGGGTCGCACCCGTTCAGTCCCCTCTTATTATTCTACGAACTGCAGAAATATATTTCAATTACATATAGCGTTAGGTGCGGGGTCTAACAGGGTCACGATAAAGCAGGATGCATATTAGATTAGAATATATAAACGAATGTAGTTTTATATGGTAACAGGTCACCTCCGGTACCACCTTTCATACTTTTATTATTAATGAAGTATGTCTCAATGTCTTGCGCGTCCGAAAGGGAATCTGCTTGCCAGTGAGACCAGAACTTAACACTCTTCTTTTCGGTGACTTCATGGAAGGTTTTCCTGTCCTCAAGATTCTGCGTGATACCGATCTGCCAAAGCGTATAATTTCCGCTAACCCTGGACTCAATTGCAGCTATAATTTCTGATTTTTTCATCTTAATCACCCCCTTCAACACTAAAATAATAACTATACTTCATATAGAAGATTTAAGGTACGCATTTACGGTACTATACCATTTTATTTATATTGTGTTCCTGTCTCAAGTTCAATAATTGCTGTAAGGTTCTTATTTACATTGAGATGGTTGCTTTTAATATATTCGGTGATTTTGTGATTCCTAAACCACGTTTCTATCTCATATACATAAGTCCTTAACATTCTTGAGTAGCTGTCTCGATCTCTTTTTAATAGATCCAACTCGTTCTCCTGCAATGATATTTGGTCATTTAAAAGTTGTTTATCTAATTCGCGAACCTTTAATACAGTGCGATCGGTATGAACGTGCCCTTTTCCGGATGCGTTTGTTAAGAATTTTGTCATTTTCATTCTTTCATTATATGACCGTTTATAATATTTGTCAGGAATCTTAGTTGCTTGAGATTTTAACTCCTCGCGTGTTATATGCCTGGGAAAATCTTTAAATTGATTAAATAGCTTTTCTTGGCCATCATTTTCCATGACTGAAAATATCTTGCCAGCACTCATAGGAAATTTGCCAAAATCAATAGCTTTTTTTACAGGATCAATACAGTCTAAAATTACTAACCAGTTTGCAACAGACGGCACGCTCCACCCAAACATCATAGCAATTGCTTTTTGTGTCATCCCATGATTTTTTAATAAGATATTTATGTAGTGTGCTCGTTCTGACGGTTTAAGGTCTTGTCTTATGTCAGAAGCTAACCGTGCGATAATAGGAGATACATTTTGTCCAATTTCGATGGCTGGTAGCGCATTAATATCAATTGATGGATGCAATTCGTTTATTCGATTCAAGTCCTTTATTACTTGTAATCTCCTATAACCTTTGATTAAATATATATCATTCCCTTCTCTTTTTACCGTAAATGGTTCATTTAATCCGACATTTCTTATTGACTCCATTAGAAATTCGTCGCTTTGCCTTTGTGCTCCTTGTGCTTTCTCTTTTCTTTTGAAATCAGGCAGTTCTTTTATATCTTTAATATTGATTCTCATTTTTCATCACCTCTTTACTAAAACTAAAAGCTCAGGAGAAATTTGTACTCCTTCACTTGTTAATAAATTTCTAAAGTTTTTATCTTTAAGCAACGTGATAATAGAATATGTTGTTAAATCTAATCGTTTCTTTAAAGCATTAACAACAGGTCGTAATGATTTTATTTCTTCATTCATTTTTCTAAGACTATTTCGTAATTCCGGTATCGTAACTGGTAATTTTTTCTTTTCAAGCTCTTTTGCTTTTCGCATTAGTGTTCTCATATCCTGAATATTCAATTTATCATCAACAACTATCTTTGCCATTGCTTTCTGTGTCTCTTTTTCTTTGCTGGCGCCTGTAATTTCTTTTGCCTTTGTCCAAGTAATTTCATTTTTATCTACCATTTCTATGACTTCGGGAGCTGTTTCTTCTAATGTCTTGATATATTGTTTGATTGTCGTAGGTCGCATGCTAAATTTTTCAGCAACACCGGTAATTGACTTTGTAATTTCTAATTCCGCTTTCATTAACCGCGTTTTGTCTACATCTGACATTCTTTCTCTTACTTCATTTTCTACCAGCCAATTCTGTATTATTTCTTTTTCTGTTAACTCTCCTTCCAAAAAAACAAATGCTCTTATGTTTTGTAATTTTAAATCATTATGTGCTATTATGCGACCCTGCCCTTTCACTAGTTGATATGATTCATCCTGTTTTTGAATAACTGTAATAGGCATAAGCAATCCGTTACTTTTTATACTTTCCATTAGCTTTTTTCTAATTTCTGGATCACGGTCTCTTGGAATGAAAACTGTAATTTTGTCTATTGGTATTTCCTTTAATCTTTCATATATCGATGAATTATTCACATATCCTCCTAAATAAGAAATTTAACTGTAATTCTTCATTTTTGTTATATATAAGTGTACCAAAAATATCGGAATTGTCAAGAGTTACTTTCTTATAATTCAATTATCTATGTATTTTATTATCAATGCATTATAATTTTATGCTCAAATATATTTCAATAATGTGCAGGAGGGGGGTAATTTTTACAGAAATTCAAGAGACGATATACATCGTTATTAACATCTTTTCTTATGAATTTTTTCGAAATACGAAAGGAGAAAAATGAACACGAATGGCACTATTCAAAAAGTCTCTTTTAAATTGAAGATAATAAAATTTTCTCTAATTCTTTTACAGAATTTACAATATAGGTTGGATGCTCTTCTTTTATTTCTTCATCCGTTCCATATCCATATAATATACCAATTGATGCGATGTTATTTTTCTTGGCACCAATAATATCATCCGCCCTATCACCAATCATTATAAAATCAGAACAAGTATGATTAGGGAAATGAGAAAGTGCGAGCTTTATTAACTCTATTTTATGTGTACAGGTTAAATCCATATTACTGCCGACAGTTCTCAGAAAGTATTGACTTAAGTTAAAATGGTCTAATATCTGCTCAGCGTAAAATGCTGCTTTTGATGTAACACAAATCAAAGTCTTATCATTTCTTTTAAGGTTATGTAATAACTCTGGTATGCCGGGATAAACTCTGTTTTCAAAGATACCTTTCTCTGCGTAATATTCTCGATAAACCGCAACTGCATAACGCGCAGTTTTGTTATCAAGCCCAAAATACTTCTCAAATGACTCGGACAAGGGTGGTCCGATAAAACGCTCAAGATTAATATTGTTTTCTTTAAGTTTCATTTTCGCCAATGTGTAGCGGATTGAATTTATAATACCTTGTTTAGAATCAGTTAATGTACCATCTAAGTCAAAAAGAATGATTTTTGCGGGTATCATTTATTTTTAACCAAGAAGAATATTAGGATACGAATAACACGAATGATTTATAAAATTCTTTTCTTTTATTCGTAACATTCGTCCATTAGTGCAATTCGTGTTCTCCGATTTGTTTAGTGTAATTCGTGGTAATGGTTTTTCTGGGTTAATCAGTAGTTGCATTTATTCTTGAATTGGCGTTAGAGTTCGCTTGATTGTCTCGGCAATCTTTTGATTAAAACCTTTTAACTGAGCAATCTCGTCTATGCTCGCCTCTTTTATTTTATCCAGACTACCGAAATGTTTTATTAGTATTTGCTTGCGTTTTGGTCCGATGCCCTGAATATAGTTTAATTCTGAAGCGATTAGTTTCTTACCTCGTATTTTTTTGTGATACTTAATCGCAAACCGGTGGGCTTCATCACGAATTCTTTTGAGTAGTTTCAAAGCAGGTGAATATGCAGGAATTGAGATTTCTCTGCCATCTACATAATAGAGCATATCGGTTCGTTTGGCAAATGCTAAAAGCGGTATTGGTTTTGGCGCAGATGAGTAAGCTTTAATTGCGGAAGAGAGCTGTCCTTTACCTCCATCTATTAAAACTAAATCAGGCAGAGGTTTATTTTTGGATATTGACCCTTTTATTCGACGAGTCAAAACTTCTTCCATCATCGCATAGTCATTAGGACCTTGAACCGTTCTGATTCGAAACATTCGATATTCTTTTTTATTGGGATAACCATTAGAAAAGACAACAATCGAGCCGGTTGCCGAAGTACCTGAGATATTGGAAATATCAACGCCTTCGATAACTTTGGGTGGGGCACTGAGATTTAAGATTCTCTGCAATTCTAAAAGCGGTGGTGGGATTTTTTGAGCCGGCATAATTTCAGCAAGTCCGATTTCCGCATCAGTTGAGGCTAATTTCAAGAGTCGTTTCTTTATACCAGAACGCGGATTATAAATCATAACCTTTTTATTCCGCTGTTCCCGAAACCATTGAGTAAAAACTTTTTTATCTTCAAGATGAATTGGTACGATAATCTCATCCGGAATATCATAAGTGTGAAGATAAACCGTGCGGAGCAATGTTTCAATAATCTCATCGACCGAAGTCTTTTTATTTAACACAAACGGGTAATTTTCTTTGCCAATAATCTTACCATCACGAACTTTCATTAAGGTTGCGTTGGCATAGGATTTTGGCGGGGCAAAGCTTTCTTTGATAAACGTTTCGGCAATGGCAAGTCCGATAATATCGCGTGCGGCAATATCGGTAAACACTGCATCTTGTTTTTGGGTGATATCTCGTAAGGCAAAGAGCTGGTCGCGTAAAATTGCCGCAGTTTCAAAATCTTCCCGCTCGGCGGCCTTTCTCATACGCTCGTTAAGTTCTTGTTCTAAGTTGATTGCTTTTCCTTGCAAAAATGCGATAACATTATTAATCCATTCCCGATATTCAGTTTCTGAGACATTGCCCTGACACGGCGCAAGACAACGATTCATCGCAAAATTAAGACACGGTCGCTCTGGTTTTGATAAAGGCAGCTTCTTTTTACAGGTTCTGATTCTGAAGATGGTCCTGACCGCTTTTATTGCCCGCCGTAAGTTTTTTGCATTAGTATAAGGACCAAATAGCACGGAACCGTCTTTTTTAAGGTTGCGGGTAGTAAAGATGCGAGGAAATTTTTCCTGAACTGTAATTTTAAGATAGGGGAATTTCTTATCATCTTTTAATCGGACATTAAAACGGGGTTTGTTGAGTTTTATTAGATTGTCTTCAAGAACCAAAGCTTCTGTTTCAGACTTTGTCTCGATAAATTCCAAGTCATAAATGTTTCTGATTAGTTGTTCTCGGGGAAAGGTTACTTGTTCCTGAGTATAAGAATGTAGGCGGTCTTTTAAGTTTCTTGATTTACCAATATAAATAATTTTACCCCGTTTATCTTTTAAAAGATAAACACCCGGGGATTCAGGAACTAAACTGATCTTTTCAGCAGACAACATAATAATTAAGGGTGAAATGGGTGAAATGGCAATGCTGAACTTTTCACCCTTTTTACCCGTTTTCCCCTTTTTCTACAACTCTACCATTCGGCAATTTTACTAAATTAAATTCTTTTAACAACTCATCAAATTCCTTACTGCTGTCTTGCGACTTTGTTTTTTCTCCGATTTTCTTCTGTAAAGCAAGTTTTAACCTGCCCATCAGATAATCAATCTCGCCGCAACGTTTTATTAATTCATTGTGGATTTCTTTAGAAATTAATTTGTCTTTAAAACAATCTTCCGAATCCTCTTTTAGCTCACCTAAAGAACCGAACGAAAAGCTTAAAAATTCGATATACTGTTTGGTAGTCTCGCGTTTCCAACCTTCGACAATATTTTGTTTGACTGAGCGCGCGCTATCGCGCATATGTTCTTTGCGACGACGTTCTGACAGAGGAAATTTTTCAGTAATGTTAAAGACAAAACTCCGAAGCTCATCGGTACGTTTGTAAACTAACAATTCTTTATAACCTTCAGGTTTTTTTCTACGCATCAAGGGTGAAATGGGGGAAAGGGGAGAAATGGGGCATCTTTAATCTTATCCTTTTACTACACCCAACGGTCTCATCTTAGCGACTTTTTTGGAAATCCCTGCTTTGTGGCAGACATCAACGACCACATCAACGTCTTTATAGGCATCCGGCACCTCTTCTCTTAATACCTCTCGTGATGCCGCCATTACTAAAATACCTTTTGACTTTAATTCCCGCGCAACATCGCGGTTTCGGGTTTCATCCAGTGCATGAGTTCTTGACCAGACCCGACCGGCGCCATGACAGGTTGAGCCGAATGTTTCTTCAAATGCTTTTTGGGTGCCCAACAATAAATAAGAATGTGTACCCATATCACCGGGAATAATAACCGGCTGACCAATCGGTTTATATTTTTCTGGTAATACTGAATGTCCAGGTGGAAATGCGCGGGTTGCACCTTTACGATGAACACAAACCGTCATCTTATTACCATTGACTGTATGTTCTTCAAATTTAGCAATATTATGCGCAACGTCATAGACCAATTCCATTCCTAATTCATCTGGGGTTTTATTGTAAACTTGGCCGAACGCTTCTCGTACCCAATGGGTAATACATTGACGGTTTGCCCAGGCATAATTTGCTGCACAAACCATTGCGGAAAAATAATCTTTACCTTCGCTCGATTCAATCGGCGCGCAGGCAAGTTGTCGGTCAGGTAGAGAAATATTATATTTCTGGACTGCCCGCCCCAAATCTTTAACATTATCATCGCAGACTTGATAACCAAGTCCACGCGAGCCAGTATGAATCATTACCGTAATCTGTCCGACCGTCATATTAAATATTTTGGCTGCGTTCTGGTCATAAATTTCTTCGACTTCCTGAATTTCCAAGAAATGGTTACCGGCACCCAATGTTCCGAGCTGTGGAACTCCGCGCTCTAAAGCACGTCTGGTGATTTTTGACGGGTCGGCACCTTGCATCTGACCGTGTTCTTCGGTATATTCTAAATCATCTTTGGTACCATACCCTTTTTCATATGCCCAGCGTGCGCCTTTGATTAAAACATTTTTAACTTCCTGTTCCGATATCCGAATCTTGCCGGTTGAACCAACGCCGGAAGGTATATTATGGAATAACGAGCGGACAAGTTTTTCTAATATGTCCGGTGTTATATCTTTTCTAAATAAGTTAGTTCGCAACAACCTAACACCACAATTAATATCATAGCCAACACCACCGGGTGAAATGACACCGGTTTTTGTATCAAACCCAGCAACACCGCCAATCGGAAAACCATAGCCCCAGTGAATATCAGGCATTGCCATCGACGCTTTTAAGATTCCCGGTAACGTTGCAACATTCGCAACCTGCTCGGGCGCTTGGTCTTCTTTAACTTTTTCTAAAAGGCGGGAGTCAACATAAATAATACCATCAACTCTCATTGATGATTTGTAACTCTTTGGTATTTTTAACCGACACTCGTCAATTTTTTCTAAGATTCCATGCCATCCAGCCATAATTTTCTCCTATTCTATATCTATTATATAAAGATATTATTCAATGTCAATTAAACTACTATAGACTTCTGAAGAAGTCCTAATCAAGCGAGTGACTTTTTTCGAGCTCTCCACCAAGCGCGTAAATTAAAACTTGATTTTTAATAAGTTGTTATTAATATTTAGAAAGAATCGATAAAGGAAAGGAGTAATTATATGAAACGCAAAAATCTTGTACTTGTTATTATCGCGGTTGCCCCGCTTCTTATCAGCGCGGTATCGGCGGAAGAACCAACCGAACAAACTCGATTAGTCGTTACGGGTCTAGTTTCGGGTGGAGCCGCAGAAAAAGCAGGAGTATTGGTTAATGATATTTTCGTGAAATACGATGGCAAATCAGTTTCAACCCGTAATGAACTGAATGAGTTCAAAAATCAAGTTAAGGATGATTCGGTCGAAATGGCGGTTTTACGAGAAGGCAAAGAAATAACCTTTAAAATACAAAAAGGTTCGATTGGAGTATTTATGAAAGAATTATTGCCGGATATAAAATACAAAGAAGATGCGGTTGTCATCGAAGGTATTCCGAAATTAGGTTGGGAAACCGGCAAGATTAATTCCTTTCTTGGTTGTGTTGAACTGGTTGCCAATCATCTCGGAATCAAAAAAGATTATGTTGAGATTAATGGGATTTCCGGAACGGCATTTCGTTTGCATTTTTGTAAAGATTGGTGCCCAAGCTCACCCGACCCAACCTGTGGCTATAATAATGGCGAAGAGGCTTTAAAAGCGCTCGGGCTTGAATATAAATCATATTCGCTTTCATCTGACGGTAAAAATAAACCCAAGATTAAAAAAGCAATAATGGAAAGTATTGATAATAAAATTCCGGTGATTGCGATTGACTTAATTGATTCACCCGAATGGGGACTCATAACCGGACATCAAAACAGTGGTGAAGAATTGCTATGCCGGACCTATTTTGACCGACGCAACAGTTATGAGATTGCCCAGAAATTTCCCTGGGCGTTATATATCATTACCGGCAAGAAAGAAACAGGAAAAGACATTGACCTTTATCAGCAATCGTTTAAGACTATTTATGCTAATCTCACAACCGAGAGTTACGGTCAATACTTTTCAGGGCTTAATGCCTTTGATAAATGGATTGAACATTTAGAACAAAGTGATTTTGCCAAAATGGATAGCCAGAAGTTAAACAATGCGGTTATGGCTAATGGTTGGATTTTTGACCGATTGGCAGTTGACCGAAGCGATGCTGTTCCTTATTTAGAGAGCGTTGCGGTCAAGATACCAAAGTTATCTGAGAAACTAACTGAACTAGCAAACATTTACAAAGATGAAGCAAAAATTCTACAGGAAACGAAAATTAATATCCCAAACTCGAACATCATTAAAAGTAGTATTGAATGGACACCGGAAATGCGACAAGATGAAATTGCCTTGTTACAACAAGCGAAAGCAAAAGAAGAAGCGGCACTTATTATTTGGAAAGAAATTGTAAAGTAACAGGGAGGCAAAATGAACGGAAATCCAGCTGTCTATTGGGAACTGGCATCTAATAATGCTGAGAAGTCAGTCGAATTCTTTAAGAAAGCATTTGGCTGGAATTTTGAATATGACAAAGCAACAAGTATCTATGAACTTCCAAAACAAGAAAATCAATTCCGCGGCGGCGGGATATTTACTTTAAAACTGGCAATGCTGCCATTTCTTACCATTTACATCGAAGTGGACGATGTCAAAAAAAAGGCAAAAGAGATTAAAGAACTGGGCGGGTCAATAGTAATTCAACCGATTGAAATAAATCCCGGTATCCATATCTGCTTATTTAACGAACCATCCGGCGTGACTTTTGCACTGATACAGAAAAGGAAGAAATGAAATATAAATATATCTTGTTTTTATTTTTAGGATTATTTGTATTAGTAAATGCCGACCAGCTTGCGCTTATTAAAGTTTTACCGGAACAGCGGAATGAAGCAGTACAGATGGGTATGCTGATTTATGATGATTTTAAGGATGCACTAATTATTAGATTAGATGCTAAGCTCGAGCAAACTTTAACAAATAAAGGTTGGCAGATAAAAATTCTCGATCCGGATTTGGCTTCCGACGAATATTTCTTGGTTTACAAAGTCGGACCAGGAAAAAACTCTTATCCGGGCAGATTTCTTTTTGCCAACAACCGTTCGACACTGGTTCGCATGTCTGAATCTGAAGCTTTACAAGCAAAAGCTCAAGGGTTTGAAATGAGACGACTTCATGCACACCAATTACAAGTCGAAGAACTGAGTCAAGAATTTTCTGCTTCGCGTCTCGATACTTTAATTCAACGAATGGTTCAAGCAGTATCGCTTGACAGTTTGCTGACAACACTGGTTCGTTTGCAGAACTTCCGTACCCGCTATACTTATTCCCGAAAGTGTGATACCGCCGCATGGTATTTACACGACCGGTTACAAACATTTGGATTGCCAACTGTGTATGACATATACCTCGCCGGCACTCAGCTTGATACTTCTTATAATGTAATTGCTACAATAACTGGACAGGTTCGACCGGAAAGTATTGTGATTATCTGTGGACATTTTGACTCTTATTCAAGCACACCTTATACATTAGCCCCTGGTGCGGATGATAATGGAACTGGCACTGCAGCAGTGATTGAAGCAGCGCGGATTTTATCTCAATACCGATTTCGCTGGACGATTAAGTTCATTGCGTTCTCTGGTGAAGAGCAGTGGATGTTTGGGTCGTATCACTGGGTTGATTCAGTTGCAGTTCCGCAACAGCTGAAAATCGGCGGTGTTTATAATTTTGATATGATTGCTTATACTGCCTATGACAGCACACGTATGTATGTTAATCGCAATACCGCTTCAACATCTTTGGCAGTCCTTGCCGAGTCAGCAAATGTTCAATATAATATCGGTCTTAATTTGATAAATTATCTGGATGAAGATTGTGCCGGTGATAATACACCATTCTGGGAGCATGGTTACAAAGCAGTATTCGCACTTGAAGATACCGAGTGGGGAATCTGGAACGGCTCGAATCCGCATTATCATACAACCCACGATACAATCGGCATTTTACGTTTAGGACAGGTATTGCGAGGGGCAAGGCTTGGAGTTGCCTGCATTGCCGCGATGGCAGGACCAATCGGCTTAAATGCGATTCAAGAGGACGGGGATGTCTCATCCGAGGCATCTGTTTTTATACCCGCTATCATAAAAAATGTTATTAGTTTGCCCGGGAAAAAACAGGCAGAATTATTTGATATAGCAGGTAAAAAAGTTTTTGTGTTAAAGCCAGGCAATAATGACATCCGCCATCTTGCGTCAGGGATATATTTTGTCCGACAGGAGCAATACAGATACACTTCTAAAATAATTTTACAGCATTGATTTGAGCAAAAATGGAACCTAAAATTGTCCGTTTGGATAAAATATTTTTAGCCGGAGTTTGTGTTTTTGGGAATGCGGATAAAGGACTATTCAGCCATGCCTGGGACATATTCTTAAAAATTAATGTCGGCATTAAATGGAAAGACGAGAGAAAAACATATGGTGTAGAGTTTTTTACCGAGGAGCGATATCAAGAGAAAAAGTGGTTTTATATGGTAGCAATGGAACTTGCGGATTTATCGGAAATCCCGATAAATATGACCGGCAAAGTAATTCCGGCAAACACTTATGCGGTTTTTACGGCCAAAGGTGGTGTAAAAAATCTTCCGAAAACATCGCAGTATGGTCATGATGAATGGTTGCCGAAATCGAAATACGAAGAGGCGGATTGGTTCGAATTTGAACTCTATGATGAGCGGTTCAAAGGACCAGATAATGCCGAATCCGAAATCGATATTTATATACCAATAAGAGAAAAAGGTAAATAAGAAATATAACCACGGATAAACACAGATTACGTAAAAGCCAGACTTATCACTGAAGTCACAGAAAACACAAATGTCCAATATCAACATCCGAGATCTATTACTTCGATGTGGGGTTTAAAGAGAGGTTGAGAAAGAGATAGTTTATGAGTTGCCCTTGACACTAAAGCTGGTTTGTTCTATATTCATGTAAAGAATTTTAAATGAACATACTTATTCAAAGAGATTGTTGCAATAAACTTTTTGACGATTTCATGTTTCAAGATTTAAAAAGTGCTTTACCACCAAAGAAAAAGGGTGTGTACGCTATAAGAGTAAAACAAGCGGGTGTTTCCGTTAAAGAAATTTATGAGAAATTATACCAACTGTTACAAAAATTGAATTGGAAGATGATTGAAGAGAAAGTCTTAAGCCGCATTAATCGTCTTGAAAAGATAAATCAATGTTCAATAATATATATTGGTTCTGCGGGAACTCATAAAGGGAGTAAAAATACATTGAAAGGCAGGTATAAGGAATTTGCAGGACGTCATACAGCAATGTATCCAATTTGGGCATTGGTTTACTTTGGATGGAAATTGGAATTTGGATGGAAAGAAACAGAGAATCCCAGCCAGTTAGAAGATCAATTAAAACAAAAATATAAAAAGTTGCATAATGATAAACTACCGGCTTTAGTTGAACGGTGAAATAAAATGGCATATATGGTTAAATTTGGAGTGGTTCTCCTTTTCACTATTTTTTTCGGTTGACCTCGGTAAAATCATGGGTATATATTGAAATAATTCGGGACACTTCCTAATTTTACCTCACGCAATTTTAGGCAACTTCTTGAAGATTAAAGCGTAAGGATTGATTTTTATTGATAGTTTGTGCGATATTGGGGCGTGCCCCGGGCATGCCCCCCACATGTCCCGGTCAACCGAGGGGATTATGGTGGGGTATGCCCTGGGCATGGGTCAGATGATTTAATAGAAGTTCTAATAAGGATTTTAAGCGTAAATCTATTTCAAAATCTATTTGTCAATCTATTTCGATTTCTACCAGAAAACCTATCCGAAATCATATCCGGAAGCATATCAGGGAGTCTATCCGAGAATCTATCCGGGATTATACCAGGGTACTAACTTCACCACTCGGAAAAATCAAAAATTAAAAATTAAAAAGGGCAAGCCCTGTTAGAAATAATATGGCAGACCGAGAGAATCAAATGTTAAGCGGAAATTTAGAGAGTCCCATAATTTCTAACAGGGCAAGTCCGCATTAGGCGGATAACAGGATTTTTTTTCTCTGTGTCCTCTGTGTCCCTGTGGTTACCGTGAATAATCCGTGGTTTATTTCTTGGCTCGAGCAAGTAATTTTTGGGCGGCAAAGTCTAATGCTTGTTGGGCTGATTTTTGTCCAAGGGTTGCGGGTTCTAATCCATCTGCAATCAGGATATTTCTGCCTTCAAACCACGCTTCAATTCTCGGTTCAAACACTGCCGATTGAAGTTGTTCGTAAGCTTCTTTTAAACCGGGCGTTTTCTCGAAGTGTTCCTGCATCCGCGGGTCAGCGAGCGCACTTTTCTGGATTGGTGCATAATATGTGCCCAGCGACCAGCGAATCTCATTATCTTTGCTCGTAAACCATTTGATGAATTCCCAAGCCGCATCTTTTTGAGCTTGAGTAGCCGAGCGAAACATTCCGATATTTGTGCCATAAATAATTGAAGCGGGTTTGTCCCCTACCGGCAAAGGCGCCATCCCAATGCTGAAACTCTCAACTCCTTTCATAACAGCTCGTCGGGCACAACTGAATGGAGTCATTGCTAAACGACCGGCTAAAAAGTCATCGAGCAGGTCCTCGCTCGTTCTCGTTCCTTGAACCTTGTCCTTATACATTAAATCAACCTGAAATTGTAATACCTGAGTTGCTTCTGGACTATTGAAAAGAGGCAGGTTTTTCTCTTCATCGAATAGTTTGCCGCCTTTCTGGTATAACATCGAAGCAAATACCCAAATATCAGTGCCATTGGCAGTGGGCATAATCCGATTGCCGTTTTTATCCTTGAGCGGTTTTAATTTGAGACATGCCTTTTGAAACTCGTCCCAGGTTTTAGGAAATTCTGTAATACCCGCTTCTCGGAAAAGATCGATATTATAATAATAGACCGGCACGCTTTTATTAAAAGGCATAGTTATAATCTTATTATCCCAGGTGTTATTCTGAATCAAAACTGGCCAGATATCATTAAGTTCGGATTGAGTCAGTCCTTTTATACCTTTGACATAATTGTCGAGCGGCTCTAACTTATTATTAACGAAAAGCTGGGTTGTCCAGTTTTCGTACATCTGAGCAATAGTGGGTGTTTGATTAATTGCTGCGGCACTCATCAACTTCTGGGCTAAAGTGCTATAGTCCGCCATACCAATTAAATTAATATGAATATTTGTATGAGTGGACTCAAACGTAGCAACCATTGCCTTTAAAGTCTTCTCGACATTACCGCCCATTGCATGCCAGAACACAACCTCAACTTTGGTCGATTTTTTCTGACAGCTAATGACTAAAAATATCGAAGCTAAAATGTAAAATAAATTCTTTCGAATCATATTATTTAATTAACCTTTTCTTCATTAGATTTATTGCGAGAATAAAGAAGATTGGCGTGAAGAGTAAAATCCATCCAACGCTGAACCAAAGATGCGGGCCAATTCTTCCCAAAGCCAATGCCCTTGACAGCAAAGCCGCGTGATAGAGCGGAAATGCCAGTTTGGCAAATAGTTGCAGGGTATGCGGCATGCCGGCGATTGTGAAAAATGTCCCGCTCAGAATAAACATCGGCGTAATATAAAGAAAAGCCGGGTAATTGAACGTCTCAATGTTGGGTGTGATTGCAGTAAAACACATCGCGATACTGGCAAATAAAATACCGATTATAAAAGCCATTGGCGGAATCAATAAAAATAACGGGCTTGAGACTAAGCCAAAGATTATAATAACAATCAGCACAATCGTTGAGTTGATAAAACTTTTAGTCGCACCCCACAGAATTTCGCCGGCAATGACTTCATCTAAATTCACCGGTGTGGCAATGATTGCATCAAAGGTCTTTTGATAGTACATTCTGACAAACGATGCGTAAGTGCACTCGAAAAATGACGAGTACATCATTGACACTGCAACCAGAGCTGGTGCGATGAAAGCAATATAGCGAAGTCCTTCCTGGGGTTGGACAAAACTACCCAGACCAAAACCTAATCCGACCAGATAAAATAGCGGCTCGACCAAAGGTGGAATAAAATTGACCATATAAGTCTTAATGAAAACATCGAAGTTTCTGCGCCAGACCAGTCGAACCCGATAACTGAGCTTGGGCAGACTAAAATATGGCATTTTCATTCGCGTAATCTCCGTCCGGTCAATTTCAAAAACATATCTTCCAAATTGGCATCCCGGATAATCGCACCCTTGTCGCGGAATTTATCCAACAGCCCGGCAAAAATACCCCGCGGTTGACTGGAAAAAACCTGCACGCGGTCATTGACAATTTCGAGCTTAGCATCCGGAAAAGTCTGTTTGAGATAACTCATAATTTCTTCGTCGTAAACCACCTCTAAAACCTGCTCCCCAACATGTTTCTTAACCAGGGCTTTGGGATTACCTTGTTCAATTATCTTGCCATTATCCATGATTAGCGTGCGGTCACAAAGCTGTGCTGCTTCTTCCATGTAGTGAGTAGTCAAAATTATCGTGACCCCCTGTTTTCTTAAGCTTCTGATTTTATCCCAAATCAGATGACGCGCTTGCGGGTCAAGTCCGGTCGTCGGTTCGTCTAATACGAGAATTTGCGGTTCATTAATTAACGCCCGCGCTAAAATCACCCGTCGTTTCATTCCCGACGAAAGCTCGTCAATCAACACATTGGTCTTCTCTTCTAACTGGATAAATTGCAGTAGCTGTTTTGCCCGCTTTTGCGCTTCGGTCCTGGAAATATCAAAATATCTTGCATAAACAATCAGGTTGTAAAGGACTGAAAAGTCCGGGTCTAGATTGTCTTCCTGCGGAGCAATGCCGATTATTCTTTTAATCGCTCTCGGCTGTTTTGACACGTCCATACCAGCAACGTTGAGTGTGCCCGAACTCAATGGCAGGACACAATGTATCATTCTTATCGCGGTTGTTTTGCCGGCACCGTTAGGACCAAGAAACCCGAAACATTCACCCTTGTTAACTTCAAAGTCGATATTGTCAACCGCGACAGACTCACCAAACCTTTTGGTCAATTTTTCCGCTTTAATTAAAACATTATTACTATTCATTTTTCTTATTTGATATCAATAGGTAAATATTGTTTTTATTTATTACCCTTGTCGGTCATTCCGAATAAAGCAAAGAGCGCGAAAAGACCAAACAATCCATATAAACCTGGAATTTTAGTTACCATACCAAGGAATCCTAATAAACCTACAAACCCTAAATATCCGAGATTGCTTTTTTTCATTTATTCACCTCATACATATAATAATCAAATGCTATTAATCAGATTATATTGCTATTTTCTTGATTGTCAAATGTACTTACAAAAAAACCAAACCGCGCAAGCGCCAAATAGAGACAACACGAAAATAAATTTATCCGGCTGAAGCACAGAGACAAATCCTGGGTCTTCTGTGTCTTCGTGACTTTGTGGTAATCTTGATATTTTTTTTGTGTTGTGATTGACAAACCATTATTAAGAGTTAAAATCAGAACAATGAAAAGAAAAATCGACAAGAAATTTTATCAAGACTGTTTAGTCGAAGTGAATAAAGAAGTTAAGCGTGTAAAACCACAAGTGCCAGCTCAGCGACAACTTGCCAAACATATATATTCATTTTCTCATTTACTATTTGCCCAGCAAATATTGATTTGGGATTATATTTGGAAACACTCAGATGGCTGGGCGAAAACGCAGGCATATTTTTATTGCGAAAAATTTGCTCATAAAAAGAAAGAATTATTATCAGGTTGGGAAATGTTGAAAAGCTGGCAGGAATATGTTACCGACTGGGGACATTGTGATGCACTTGCTAAGCTTTATACAAAAATCCTTGAAATAATTCCAGAAAAAGTTGTGCCAATTTTAAAACAATGGAACCGTTCTTCCAATCAATGGAAGCGAAGACAGTCAGTTGTAAGTTTTCTTTATTTCAGCCGAACCAAAAAACAGTTTTTGCCATTTAAAGAAATTATTGATTCAGTTAGCAATTTACTTGATGATAAAGAATATTATGTTCAAAAAGGAGTTGGCTGGACTTTAAAAGAGTTGTATCAAGTTTATCCCAAACCTACTTATGACTATTTAAAGAAGAACATCAAGAAAATCAGCCCTATTGCTTTTACTCATGCAATTGAAAAATTGACATTAAAAGAAAAACAGGAACTGAAACGAATGAGAAAATAATCTGAGTGCTAAAAGATACACATTGCAATTATCATAACTGGCGTGGGTGCAGTGAAAATTAGTTTAAGACCGCATATTGCAAAGCAAAATGCTCTGATTGTTTAAAATGAAACTATATCATATCAGCGAAACACCTAATATTAAGGAATTCATTCCAAAACCCTCCCCAAGAAAGAAAGATAAGAATCTAGTTTGGGCAATCACAGAAGATAAGTTACATAATTATCTGTTGCCCAGAGATTGTCCAAGAGTAACTTTTTTCCCAAAATCAGATTCCGACCCTGCTGATATTAAGAATTTGACAGGTAATAGTAATTTAAAAGCAGTTATTGCAATTGAGAAGAAATGGGTTTCGATAATCCAAAAAACAACTCTTTATAGATATGAATTTAATGCAAAAGATTTTGTGCTGGAAGATAAAAGTGCAGGGTATTACGTATCGGAGAAACCACAAAAGCCAATATCAGTAACTGTTATTAAAAGTATACTCAGCGAACTTTCCATGTACAATATTGAACTACGAATTATGTCTTCTTTATGGAAAATCAGAGAAGCAGTAATAAAATCAACCTTAGATTTCTCAATAATTAGAATGCGGAATGCAATGCCGCCAGAGGATGGAATTGGGAACTACTATCCTTTACCTTAAGGATACTATTTGATTTTACAAATTTACATTTTATTAATATAGCCCAGTGATACAATATCATACTATTATTGTCGGTGGCGGTGCAGCAGGGCTTGTTGCAGCGATTAACGCAGGCAGCCATAATTCAGGCGGTGTTCCGATTATAGAAAAGAATGATGCAATTGGTAAGAAGATTTTAGTTACAGGTAATGGCAGGTGTAATTTGACTAATATAAATCTCTCGCCCGATAAATACTACGGTGAAAACACAAAATGCTTACATAATATATTCAGTCGATTTTCTGTAAATGATACAATAAGTTTTTTTGAAGACCTTGGAGTCAAACTAAAGACCGAGGATGATGGACGTGTTTTTCCAGCATCTAATAAGGCATCAACACTTTTAGAAGCACTCACCAAAGAAATATCTCGGCTGAAAATAAAAGTAAATTTAGGTGAGCAAGTTACAAAATTAACACAAATTAAAAATGGCTGGAAAGTTAAAACAGATAAAAATATCTATCAAACAAAAACTATAATTCTTGCAACCGGAGGTAAAAGTTATCCTCAGTTAGGAACGACTGGAGATGGCTATGATATTGCGCGTCAACTTGGTCATCGGATTGTTGAACCAAACCCCGCGTTGGTTCCTTTAGAATTGGCGTGTAAATGGTTTAAAGAATTGCAGGGAATAAAAGTTGATGTCGAGATAATTTTAACCGCACATGGAAATCTGATTGCCCGCGAAACGGGCGAATTAATCTTTACTCACTTTGGTATTTCTGGACCGGTAGTGCTTAACCTTAGCCGATTGATAACAAATAGCATTGGCACATTTTTCGTTAATTTCTTCCCAGGATACAAAAGCAATAAAGAACTACAAACATTTCTGAGCGCGCTATGGTTAAAACACCCCAAAAAAACGCTTGTCAATTCATTAAGCGCACTTTTATCTAAAAAACTCTGTTCTGTTTTGTTAAAAGAATTGAATATTAATTCCAATTCTCAAGTCAGTCAAATGACTAAAAGAAAATCTACGATTATCGCCGAGCGATTAGGCAACTGGCAATTAGATATTAAAGGGCCGCGCTCATTTAAAGAATCAATGGTCACTGCGGGTGGAGTTTCAATGGATGAAATCAATCCCAGAACAATGGAATCATTAATAGCAAAAGGTCTATATTTTGCCGGTGAGATATTAGATATTGATGGTATTTCGGGCGGATACAATCTTCAATTTGCCTGGAGCACGGGATATATCGCAGGATTACAGGAATAAATTTTTATGGTCAAGGAAGGATTAAATGAATAAAATTGAATTGGAAATTGAAATTAATTGCAGTTTGGATGAACTGTGGCAGGCATGGACAACTAAAGAAGGGATTAAATCATTTTTCGCGCCGGACTGCGATATTGAGTTTAAAGTTGACGGCAAGTTCGAAATATTTTTTGATACCGAAGCGCTGTATGGTTTGAAAGGTTCGGAAGGTATGAAGATTCTGGCAATTCAGGATAAGCGGATGCTCGCATTTACCTGGAACGCACCACCGTCAATTCCAAGTATCCGAACGCAAAGAACCCATGTCGTCCTATATTTTACAGAAGTTTCCCCAAAGCGATGTAAGCTTCATTTGATAAATGACGGTTATGGCGACAGCGAAGATCGGTTAAAGGCGCTAGCATATTTTGAAAGCGCATGGGGTAAAGTTGTTTTGCCAAGACTAAAACAATATTTAGAGCATTGTTCGATTAAATGGGATTAATTATAACCTTAATATGAATAAAATCTTATATGTTACTAATCGAACCGAATGGCGAAACTGGTTAGAAAAGAATCACAACAAAGAGAAAGAAATATGGCTTGTGTATTATAAAACTCATACTGGTAGACCGACAATTTCTTATGATGAATCAGTTGAAGAAGCGCTATGTTTTGGTTGGATTGATAGTATTATAAAACGGATTGATGATAAGATGTATGCCCGGAAATTTACACCACGAACAAATACTACTAAATGGTCAGAAACGAATAAAGAACGAATAAAGAAATTAATTAATCAAGGTCGAATGACCGAAATCGGTCTATCTAAAATAGATCAAGTAATATTAAATAAGAAACAGGAAACGCTTAAAGATAAGTTAAAGAAAAAATTAGTAATACCGCATAATATAAAGAGAGCGTTATTGGCAAATAAAACAGTTTGGAAGAATTTTAATAAACTTGCGCCATCACATAAAAGACAATATATTGGTTGGATAATCAGCGCGAAAAAAGAAGAAACAAGAATGAAGCGAGTCAAAGAGGCAATTAGATTATTGGCGTATAATAAAAAACTTGGATTAAAATAATGAAACCACGAGATTTCGCAGACGTCGTTGCGAGTCCGTTTCGGACGTGGCAATCTCACGAACAATTAAGTCTGTTTATCCTTGAGATTGCTTCGCTATCGCTCGCAATGACATTTCTTGTGTTACTCTGTGGTTAAAAATATTAGGAGAAATTATGAAAGAAATGATTGCATACTGCGGCATTGATTGTGCTGAGTGTCCAATCTATATCGCTACTCAGAACAATGATGATAAATCGAGAAAAGAAACTGCCGAGAAATACGAATTAAAACTCGAAGATTGTTACTGTGATGGATGTGGCACGGGCGGAAAAAGATTAGCAACATTTTGTAATAAATGTGAAGTAAGACTCTGTGCAAGTAAGAAAGAGCTTGAAAACTGTGCCCATTGTGACGATTATCCGTGTCAAACTCTTATCAAACTACACGAAATGTACAATGCCGATAAAGCACGAGAAACATTAAAAGAAATAAGAAAGGAATTAAAGAAATAATATGCCAGAAGTTATTAACCTAATCGATTTAATCGAATATCAGAAAGATTCGGTTGTAAGCAAAACTTTAATTAACCAAAAGACTGGAACCGTAACATTATTTGCTTTTGATGAGGGACAAGGTTTAAGCGAACACACCGCACCATTCGATGCATTAGTTTATATTATCGATGGCGAAGTAAAAATTACAATTGCTGGGGAAGACAATTTTTTAAAACAAGGCAAAATGATTATCATGCCGGCTAACAAACCACATGCGATAAAAGCAATAAAAAAGCTTAAGATGATGTTAGTGATGATAAAATCATGATCTTTTAAGCTACGGAAATATTAGGAAAAACATTACTAATCAGTAATCTTTTTATTATAGTATTTTTAATCTAAGTTATTGATTTCTTTAATATTAACTATAATTCACCTTGACATAGGGGAGACATCCCCCCATATAGGACAGCGCATAGTACTAAAGGCAGTTGGACTTTGAGTTAGCGTTTGAATTGAGAATGTAGTTTAGTATAAAATTCGAGTCAAAACAAATCGTCTAAACAATTATCTAATTGATTATATGATTGAGAATTTAACAGGAATTATATTGTGGAGTATAAGACAAAATAGGACGGGGAGTAAATCAGATTATAGGAAAGAATATAGGACAGGGAATATTAGAGCAAGAAAGAAATGTAAAAATTCAAATGCAAAATGACAAATCCAAATTTAAAAAGAATAACAGTTTTTGTCTTTATAACCATTTTAGGATTGCTCTCTTTGAAGGTTTAATCCCAAATTGCTGACTAATTATTTTGTAGTGATTTTATCTTTTAAAGCAGCAAGTTTTTTAGGACCGATGCCAGATACTTTTAATATATCTTCTTTACTTTTGAAACCACCGTTTTTTTGACGATAGTCGACGATTCTTTGGGCTAAAGCTGGTCCAATACCAGGTAAAGCGTCTAATTCTTTATTAGATGCGGTATTTATATTTATGAGTGTAGTTTCATCCGTTTCATCATTGATGCTGTCGGCTTGAGATAAAGTATTCGTATCCGTATGTTTAATTACAATTGTTTTTAAGTTTTTTTGCTGTACATAATGCTTTATTAAAGATATGCCGGCACCAATTAAAAAAGTCATACACAAAAAAATTAAAACCGTTCGTTCTTTTTTATTCACCCCACCCCTTTCAATCTGGCTAATGGCAAATAGCTATTGGCTACTTTGTTAGGGGCGGGATTCATTTATCGATGAAGAGATGTTAGAATTTAAATAGTACCCAAAAATTAAGGTCGACATTTTTTGTCGAACGACCGCGTTGGACGTCATCATAGATTGTATAGCCTGTGGTCAAACCTGATTCAACACTATTAGATAGTCGATAAGATGTTGCAATGTCTGTCCCGAGATTACGGTCATTCCGAGTCTGGCTTTCAACGCCACGATAGTCTCGATTTAAAGACAGGGTTTTATTATATCGTACATTCAAAGTTACATTTAAATCCGACGATAACCGCACTCTTTTTAAGAATGGTAATGGGATACCGTTTGGGGCGGAAAACGCATAGGATAAAGAGAAGTTAGCGCCGCTTTGTTTGTTTTCGGAAGCCTGTGATCCTTGCGTCAAGAACACTTCTTCTTTGGATTGAGAATAGTTAGTTGAAAAATTTGTAGAGAGTCGAGATTTCCAAGTTGCTTGCCAAGAAACAAGCGGTGAGAAGTTTTTAGTAATACTTTTTCTTTGCCCTTCTAAACGAAAAGTATCTTTTAGCATACTACCACTTAGTCGTTGTTCTAATCGGTAGCCCGTAGAAATACTGGAACCGGATGCTAAGCCAAAAAATAATTTTTCGACATTACCGATATTAAGACTTAAATCAGGCCAAGCCATCGTACGGTTAGCGTTTATATCATAAGTGTACAAACTTTTATCTAAAGATTTACTAAATCGAGCACTCAACGAAATATTTTTTATGGTTGTTCCAGTTGATGCAGAAAGATCTTCCGAATTTTGACGGTTTATCTGGGGGGCACGGAAATTGATGGTGTCATAATAGAATTTGTCCGTAAACCCAAATCGGAAATTCCATGGTGGTCTACTTGAAGCAGAAAGAAAATTTTGAGTTCGATCTTTTGAGTAAGAAAAGTCAATACTCTGGAAAACATCGGATAAACTGGTAAAAGCCTGCCCGAGATTATTTTCTCCGCCAAGCTCACCAAGTTTATTAAACACTTCTGGTAAGTTAAACTCAGTCGAAAGCTCAATCGTAGTATTGTTGTCAAAGTTTCTTAACGGACCATAAACGCCCTGCGATTTGGGGTGTAATTCGGTATAGCTAGCTTGATAACTGATTCGAGGTTTAATAATATCAACGATTTCGATTTCATACTCGCCATTTAAGTTTTCTTCATTATCGGTTTCGATGCCGGAATTAAATCCCAATACTTTACCCGTTCCTTGGACTAATAAGTCTCGGGAAGCACCATAAGAATATCCAAGGTTAAAATTATCAAGTGGCGAATACTCGATATCTACTGAAACATCAGCTGCTCTTAAAGTGTCGGTTCTAATCGGTGTGAAGGTTGAATCTCGATGGCGACGCGTATAACGAGCAGAGCGACTGCTGGTAATATCTAATCCGGCACGAATACTATTAGGAAATAGATAGATGTCTTTATCAAAGAGATTGATACTCAATTCTGGTGCAATCGAATAATCAAGCGTACCAAAATCAGAAACCGCTGTATCCGCGTTAAGCAGTGTAATAGAAGTACTTTTCCTGTGTCCCATCGAATAAGAAAATCCTTCAATTGTATAATTTAAAATCCGATATTTGCTCTTGGCTTTAGAAAGGTTGCCTAATGTCCATTGTTCATCGGAATTTACTCCTTTTTCTTTTTCGGCATCGGCTTTAGAAATTTTTAAATCAGAAAAATATGATGAATATTTGGGTAATGTATTACTGGTTGACCGTCGGTAAGAGATTGGAATCGATATTCCCCACGATGCTGGGATAAATCGATCTAACGCCATCCGAATCGCATATCCCAGGTTTGTACCAAAACCACCGGTCTTAACGCCTCGCCCCTCGCTGAAGCGACGAAAATTGGGGTCGGAGTAAACAAAACTAACATTAGCACTGATAAAATCAGAAAGAGATAGGTTGAGGTTAGATTGAAAACCATAACCCGCTTCATCACGAGGGTTCGTTAATCGGATATCATTAAACCAGATGCTGCCAGAAATCGGGAAAGAATTATTATTGATAATTCCTAATGCCTGACACTTGATTTCGGCTAAAGATGGTATACCAACTACTCGATAGCGACCGACGGTGGTATCGAGACCACCCTTTAAACTTTTGATAAATACCATAGTATCTAAATTTATTTCAAACTCGAACCAATTTTCTTTTCCGGCAACAGGATTACCATCAGACATTTGCCCGAAAAATTCATAATAGTTTGTTGAATCACCACCAAATCGGAAAAAGAAAAGCGGGTCGTTAATATCATTATGAACATAAATCTTAATTTTTAGATATTCACGATAGTCTTCTTTATCAAAATTAACCTTTTTAACGATACCGCGATGATTTTGCCGAATACTATCATAAGTCATTGCTAATGCAGCTTCATATTCAGTTTGACCGGTTTGTGGGTCTCGACGTAAATCAAAGGGCGAGGTATAGCTGGGGTCGGTTTTTTGGCTGACTGATGCGACGGTGACTTTTTCCGATGAGTCAATCGGTAAACCAGAAGTCGTGTCGAGTTTTATAACGGTCGCATCACGCCATCGCGAACCGACAAATGACAAAGAATAGATATCAAATGTATCGGCACCGGCAAAGTCAGAAAACCAAATCCGCACATCTCTAATATCTTCCTTTTTCGGTATCCCTTCGGATTTAAATTTGGTCGCTTCGCGTAAAATGAATGAATCGTTTAATGGAATACGCAACAATTTCCAACTATTAGCTAAAGGCGTAAAAAATGCACTGTCACTTAAACTAATCGTATATTCAAAATAGTCATTATTGCGAGAAAACCCATTTTGGTCTAAATCTTCACCGTCTAATCTTCGATTTCCTTCGGTGCCAATCGGATTCGAAGTAGCATTATAATCGTCATTCCCATCATCTAATGAGCTTGGTATCCAATTGGCGTCCGACCCAACAATTGTGTCTAAGCCAACATCTTCACCTAATGCTTCATCTAAAATACCATTCCCATTTCGGTCTTCGTTATCCGCTCGATTATTATAGCCAACAATGACACCTCCTTTAGTACGGCGAGGCGCATCTTCATCAATTCTCGTAGCAATCGTAAAATGTAATTTACCTCGTGGAAAAGCTTGGGTAGTTCGTAATACCACTTCTAAATTTTCAATTTCCTGAAGGTTCCAACCTGATTGTGATACACAGCTCATAATTCCTGCCCAAGATAACGTGTCATTGGGAATAAAACGGACACGTAAATAATCAGCGGTTTCTTTACCTTCTTCACCAATTCCTGGTCCAAAAATGGAATCTTTTCTTATGCGGGTGGTGGGGTTATACCAGAAGATTCGTTCGGTAGCAAAAGTGTTGGTGTCTCGACTGGCTGGTACTGAGGCAAACTGCCAGACCAACCCACGCATTATTGCATCTTGAGTGATTGTGGTTTTTTCAAAATCATCGAGATAGCTTAGTCCTTTAGTATTGGGGTTTGGTAAAGAGATCGCGCCTTCGGAAGAAAAAGAAAAATTGCTCGGAGTTCCTGTGCGTAAGAGGGGTATTTTATCTAATATCATATTGATAAAATCGGGTTGATAATTATAAGAAATATCGGACTCAGCAATAAGTCGCTGAAAAGGCTCGGCTCCTAAAGTAGTACGGGTATCGGGTGTCGCTTCTTGACGATAAAATAAACTCGAGCCGATTCTGCCGTTTTCCGAAAATTTCCATTCCGCACGCGTACCGATTAACGACTTCTGTGCCAAAGAGAATAACGGACGATACTCATAGGTGACCCTTACATCGGCGTTGGTCGGTAATGGTTTTTTCATTTTCAATTCACCCGTGATATAGTTTATCTCATAATCATCATTTATTTTTTGCAATTGATTGTTGATATAAACTTTTTCCGACCCATCTTCAATGTCAAATTGACCTAAATTAAAACTGCCTTTGGATGTGGTGTAATTAATAGCAAAATAATATTTTCTGCCTTCGTTTGATGATAAGGCATCCCGACGATAAATAACTCGTTCTCGAACTGAAATTGATTCGTCATCGAAGGGGAATGGTTTTGGGAAAACCAGATAACCGTTAGAAGCATCGAATTCTGGCCATTCAACTTTCCCGTTATTGTCAGGGTCAAGGCCTAAAATTCTTAAAAAGGTCTGTCCTCGTTTCGGACCGTCGGATTCAAGTTCGGCGTCAATTTCAGTTCCGCTCTCATCACGTAGAATTTTGATATCTTCTATTTTAACATCCTTAACGCCGAGAGAATAAATATTTTTCAATTCGTAATCCCAACACCAAGAGAGAGTATCTGGGCTTCTTGGTTTTATCATTTTTAATACTAAGACGGTATCATTACTGGAAAGAACTCTACGACCACCGACAGTATCATTACCAGCGATATAACTAACTGCTACGCCCCAAGTTGTCGACAGTGGCGTATTTCTCGTAAACTCGATTACATTTGATTCCTCGTGAAAAATATAATCTTGCCCACGGACCTTTAATGTGTATCGACCAACGTCACGGTCATATCGATATGGAGGAGTATCTTGAGGAAGCAATGGTAAGACTGTCGCGATTGCGGTTTCACCACTAACCACGCTTCCGTCATTTAAGTATACTCGTAAGTCGGTAATTCTTATATTAGCGAGCTCCCCAAGAGAGAAGAAGGTGCGTCTTAGAAAATCGATGTCATATATTGTATCTGTAACAAGGCGGGTTTGTCCGCGAAATTCTTTGGTTTCGCCTTGCGATTGTTCTCGTGATGCAATCGCATATAAATCTACCCCTCCCAATTTAGCCTTTCCGGAAACTCCGAAAAGTCCCTTTCGTGATGGTAAGTCCCCAGTATAACCGGTGCTGGGAATAACAAGTCGGGTATCACCAAACTCTAAATCCTGAACAATATCATCTTCCGTGCCAGCATATTTTAAGGAAATTTGATTTTGACCAGTTTGCTCTCGTTCCGAATCATGGTCAATTAACACTTTGGTCCGTTCGCCTATCGTTCCTTCTAAATTTACCTTAAGAGCTTGTTCCATTTTTAATTCTGGTAACAATTTGGGTTTCGTTGCAGTCTGAGTAAAACCAGAGGTAAAAGTTTGACGTCCACCAAAAGTAATTTTATCACTACCCGAAATATTTATTTTGCTTCCCTCGCCAAAAAGTGGTACGCGTGGCAATGAAATTTCCGGGATGAGCCCCATACGGTCAAAAGCTTGTTCACCTTGAGGTTGCTTTTTCTGACCAATTTCCGTAGCGCGTTTAAAAATATTGTTAAAGGCAGTGTAATTAAAATACTCAGTAAATGACATAACTCGGTCAATTCCGAGAAATATTGAATCTTGCCAAATTTCAAAATATATCTGATTTGTTGCATAATCAATTCTTTCCTTTATTTCATAAGGTTTAAACAACCATAAATATGTACTGTCTTTTGTAATAGTTGTTTGATTCGAATATTGGGGAATTTGTGTCGGTTGAGTTGGAATTTTGGTTGTTTCAGTAGTTACTTCGGTTTTAGTGACCGGTATTTGCTCGGGTATTTCAATTGTCGGTTGCGGGGGAATTTGTGTCGGTTGAGTTGGAGTTTTGGTTGTTTCAGTAGTTACTTCGGTTTTAGTGACCGGTATTTGCTCGGGTATTTCAATTGTCGGTTGCTGGGGAATTTGTGTTGGTTGAGTTAGGGTCTTGGTTGTTTCAGTAGTTACTTCGGTTTTAGTGACCGGTATTTGCTCGGGTATTTCAATTGTCGGTTGCGGGGGAATTTGTGTCGGTTGAGTTGGAGTTTTGGTTGTTTCAGTAATAGTCGGAGTTATGATCGGTCTGTGTTTTTGTTTCGGAGTCAACATACGCCACACTAAGAGGATGACCAAAATCAAAACAAACGCAATAATAAGTTTTGTCGCGACACGCATTTTTATCATTTCATTCCTTCAATCGGGTCATACTCATCGACCAGGAATGGGGCATACCGTAAAACTCTTTTTATACTCATAAACGGTCCTTCGGAATCGAATCATTGCTTGTCTGAGCGTAGTGTGGCAAGCTCTTAAATATTAATATTGCAAATAATATATAGTTAATTTTTAGGTTATGAATATTAATTACCATCTTCAATTCTGTAATTGTTTAATTGCTGCATTAAATTTCTCCTTTAATTTTAAGGGAGAAAGACCACATTGGTCAAGTAAATTTTCTCGTTTTCCTTGTTCGATAAAAATATCTTCAATTCCTAGTCTTAATATTTGCCTTGGCGCCAAATAATTTCTTTCGAAAAATTCCATTACAGCT
>Ga0315274_10000318_pt1 | contig 75623 bp, 81 predicted proteins | sample YL17G02_20_MG_FD_203700 | JGI IMG/M metagenome (GOLD analysis project Ga0315274, IMG submission 203700) | Sediment microbial communities from Yellowstone Lake, YNP, Wyoming, USA - YL17G02_20 | ecosystem: Environmental > Aquatic > Freshwater > Lake > Sediment | place: USA: Wyoming | collected... | reverse complement strand
TGTGCTTTTTTGCGGCTAACTTTCACCACCAAGCCCTCGGCTTCATTTGCTTGTTTCGTCCAGCACCATCTAATCTGTGTCAGTCCGTGTTTCAATCAGTGTTGGTCAGTGTCTAAAAAAATCCGTGCCCTCCGCGTAATCCGCGATTAGATAAGAATTCACTTGACACTAAACATTTAATATAGTATAATACCCACCTAACTATGAGAAAGTGAATACTGAATGTTAAACTCGGATTTCTCAATAATGGCTGCTCAAGCTCGGCTATCTTGCCCCGTGAGATGCGCATCATCTATCTCGCCGGGCCTGCCCAAACCCCTTCTGCCGACAGAGTGTGATTATGCAAAACAAAGCCAATTTGCAAAAATGAGAAACAAACCGAACCTTATGTCTAGAAAGGACTTATGAAACAGCTACCGTGCGCAACAGCCGAAAAAACAAAGCCAATTTGCAAAAATGCAAAAACGAACCTAATCCCCTGTCTAAAAATGACTTACGAAAAAACGTGCTAAATCGATGGCTTATCTGATGTCTCAGCTACCCACGCTCTTACCAGGGGAAATAATCCACATAGTGCCAGTAGAACAGGCCAATCGACCGCATAGCGACAATCACCACTGCCTGCGATGCCAGGTTGACGGATAATTTTCTTGCCGCCGACAGGAGCGTCTCCTGTTTGGGTCCCGCAAATTGTCTTGTGTGCATTTCAAGAAGGCAGGCCAAAACGAGCATAACAACGACGATAACATAAGGGAAAAACGCCTTATAAACAGGTACGAAGATAGACGCGGGTCGCTTTGCCGTTGTAAAAACATCTCCAACGGTTGCAGTCAATACGGCTATTGGAAAAAAACACACACCCGCAATAAACAGAATTTGCACGAGCAGGTGCATCGGCGATACCGACCGCCACATATTTTCGTAAGTTATACCTCTGCGGTTCAATAATGACAAGGCGATTAAAAATGGTAACTCAACGATGACCACGGTGAAAACAAAAACCAGCCAGGGTTTGAGAACGTACCAAACGAAAGAAATACTTGTGCCCATATCAATTTCAGGCAGCGCCTCTACTCCCAGTGCGGTCTCGTAAACGATATTCAGATAAAGCCCGAACAGGCAGCCCCATACAATCCAAAACACTACATACGCGCAGCACATCAGCATCGGCGAGAAGAACTTGAAACAAACAGCCGCGACCACAAAAACGAGCGTGATTAAGTTCTCCCGCCTGACAAACACCTTCCAGTTGTCGATAAATATCGCCTGATAAAATCCCGGCTCCGGCTGGGCGGCTTTGGATTCCGTTTCACTCACGCCCGGCCTCTCGCTGCTTTTTGCAGGGATTGTAAAATGCTGCCCGCAGGTCGTGCAATGCGCACGTTTGCCCGCGTGCTTGTCCGGAAAGGCAATAAGAGTGCCGCATTTGGGGCAGTTGAACTGGATTGTCATATTCGCCCTGCTAATCGCCCTTCATAGCGTCAAGGAAGCTGGTTATATTGTTGGCCCATTTCTTTGCTTCCAGCAGGTCAACCTTGTCTTCTTTTACTAACATCGCCAGGTGTTTTTCCATAGTCATCATTTTCTCATCGTGTTTCGGCCGCGTCTTTGTCTGCAATTGTGAATACATCTGCTCAACCTTGCCTGTCCGTATCAGGTTCGCGCACGCATAATTGTTGTTGAGTATCTCCATCGCAACGATTCTGCCTGTGCCGTCCTTTTTCGGGATGAGCTTCTGACTTATCACGTATGCAAGCCCCAGCGAAAGCTGGTTTCTCACCTCGCTTTGCCTGCCGGAAGAAAAGTAATCGAGTATTCGCGTCACCGACCCCGTGGCGTCTCTTGTATGCAGAGTTGAGAAGACCAGATGTCCCGTTTCAGCGGCCATAAGCGTCATCGATATCGTCTCAGGGTCCCGCATTTCGCCTATGAATATGACGTCGGGGTCCTCACGCATCATCGCGCGGAGTCCGGCGATAAACGATTTAACGTCCCTTCCTATCTCCCGCTGAGAAATCATCGAGTATTTTCGCGGATAGAGGTACTCTATCGGGTCTTCGATGGTTATTATCCGACAGGCGCTTCTTTCTCCGATTCTGTCAATCAAAGACGCAATTGTAGTCGATTTTCCCGCACCGGTAATCCCTGTAATCAGTACCAGCCCCTGCTTTAGGTTGATTATGTCTTCCCAGACGTCATTCGGAAAACCAATCGTTTCAATCTTTGGAATGTCCAGCGATAGTGCTCGAATCGCTGCGCACATCCCGTCATTTTCCTGAAAGACGTTGATTCGAAACTGCAGTGAACCGACTCGGTATGAGCAATCCACATTGTACTCGCTGCGGAACTTTTGCAGATGGTCGTCGCTTAGAATCGGGAAAATAAGCTGCTTGGCTGTTTCGGGGCTTACCGGCTCGCCCTTCAAATACGCCAGATTACCGTCAATCCGATAAGCAGGCGGCGAGCCGACCTTGATGTGAAGGTCCGAGACACGCATCGCTCCCCTCTTCTCAAAATAACCCAGCATATCCTGAATGCTGAGCACCCCCATATTCTCGGTTTGGTACACCCTTGCGGTCGCCTGGTATCCCTCAGTCATATTTACCTCCAGCCCAAAAAGGCCATTTCAAAACCGGCGCAAAGCACATTTATCGCCTTCCGATGCTCCTATCCAGTATATCAATTTCCCGGTCTCAAAGCAAAAATGTGATTGTCCCCTTTGGTGGCCGGCACGAACATTTCTTCCGCTGGCTCCTGCCAGCCGAGACGCCGCAGTCCCTGCCCGGAACTCTCTTTACGCGCTATCGTTCTTGACTAATCTGGTCAATTATGTTACAATTATACTATGGTCTGAAGGATTTGCTTAAAACCTTCCAGGGATGGCAACAGTGGAGACCCGCAGCAATGGTGCAAACTCAGACATACTTTCGATTGGCCGCACCTGTCCCACACATCTTTTTTACCCTCGTCGTCATAGCCGCCCCAGTTGCCTTGTCGCTCTGCAGGCGAGCATCTAAATGAATTATACAATATGGTTGGATGCTATGGACCGAACCGCATATAGGCAAGCCGGTCAACGGGCAAAGCACGCCCGCAACGCCCTTCGGAACTGCCGATTGTGTCCCCGCAATTGCGGCGTGGACCGAACGGCGGGACATCTCGGTTATTGCCGCCTCGACGATTCCAACCGATGCTTCCGGGAAATGCTCTACTGCGGTGAAGAAACCGGCCTGAACCCATCGCACCAAATCTACTTTGCCGGCTGCAACCTCGCCTGTGAGTTCTGCACCGTCGCTGAATGGAACCACTGCCCACAGGCCGCAAAAAAACTAAACACAGAACAGCTCAAACTGAAAATCGACCAGCGAAAAAGGCAGGGGGCAAAAACACTTAATCTATTAGGCGGAGAGCCGGCCGTCAATCTGCACGGCATCCTTGAGCTGCTCGCACAACTCGACTGCGATACGAAAGTGGTCTGGAACTCGAATATGTACTACAACGGCATAGTCAATGACCTGACCGCAGGATTGGTCGATGTCTATCTGCCCGATTTCAAATGCGGTAACGCCGACTGCGCCGAAAAAATGCTCGGAGCAGCGGACTATGTCGAGGTTGTCAAACAGAACATACTAAAGGCGCACCGGCAGGGCGAGATAATAGTCCGCCATTTGCTTATGCCCGGCCACAGCGATTGTTGCCTCAAACCGATTCTGGCCTGGCTTGCAAAAGAGATGCCGGATGTGAAACTCAGTTTGCGGGCCGACTATGTCCCGCCGGCCACTGCTGTCGCATCACCGCCGCTATACCTTGAGGAAGAACAGAGGCAAGCCGCCGTCGAGCTTGCAGAGGATGCCGGATTAAACGTGATTCTATGAAAAACAAAACCTACAAAAGAAAACCCGGTGACTTTGAGCTCCGTATCCTTGCGGACGGCCGGCTGGTTATGGTCGCACCCGACGAATCCCTGCTGCAAATCGCAAAGGTTTTGCAGCCAAACAACGAAAAACTTTCGCACCAAATGAAGAGAGGACAATTATGCCCGACCCACAACAGATAGACATAAGCAGGAACGACGGCCGGCAGCCCGACAGGAAAATGACCGAGCTGGAGGTGCTCATTCGTGCACGCTATCCTCTCATTTATGTCGTAAGCTGGGAGGAACAGCGGGTGCTCGCCCACGTATCACGGATTGCAACCCGCCTGGGTAAGAGGATTTTCGAGTGGTCGGTAACCACGGGACTTGCCCCGCTGGGGACGTCCAGCCAGTCGCAAAAACACCGCGACTCGGCGACTCAGGACCCCCTTATCGCGCTCGACAACGTTCTTGAGTATATCGAGCCGGCCCTTTATGTCTTCAAGGACTTCCACCCCTTCCTCAAAACCCAGAATATGGCCGTCATTCGCCGACTGCGGGAAATATCGCTGACAATGCAAAATACCTATAAGACGATAATCATCATCAGCCCCGTCTTTGAGATGCCTGCGGAGCTTGAAAAGGATTTGACCGTTCTTGATTTCGACCTGCCAAAGGAAAATGATTTCTCCGCACTTCTGGCAAGAATTATCGACGAGGTCAGGGAAAATCCCAAGCTTGATGTGAATATCGATGGCCGGATGAAAGAGCAAATTGTGCACTCCCTGCTGGGCCTTACCTTGTCGGAGGCGGAAAACGTCTTAGCGAAGACCCTTGTCGAGCATCGCTGCCTGGGCGGCAAAAGCTTAAACGTCATTCATAGCGAAAAGAAGCAAATCATTCGCAAAAGCGGCCTGCTCGAATATTACGACGCCGAGGAAGATATAAACTCCGTCGGCGGTCTCGATGCCCTCAAGAGTTGGTTGTTGAAACGCTCGGTCGCCTTTACTGACCAGGCAAGACAGTTCGGCCTGCCCGCGCCGAAGGGAGTGCTCCTGCTGGGCATCCAGGGCTGCGGCAAAAGTTTAATGGCTAAAACCATCAGCAACACTTGGCAGCTTCCGCTTCTGCGATTCGATGTCGGCAGGGTCTTCGGCTCCCTTGTCGGCTCATCGGAGCTGAATATCCGCAGGGCCGTCAAAGTCGCCGAGTCCGTCTCACCCGTTGTGTTCTGGGTCGATGAGATTGATAAGGCATTTCGCGGCTCGCGAGGCAGCGGCGCCGGCACCGATGCCGGGACAAGCGCTCGCGTATTCGGTACGTTTCTTACCTGGCTGGCCGAAAAAAACAAGCCCGTCTTTGTCGTCGCCACCGCAAATGATGTCTCGCTGCTGCCGCCCGAGCTTCTGCGAAAAGGGCGCTTCGACGAGATTTTCTTCGTTGACCTGCCTGCGTTTGCAGAACGCAAAGACATATTTCGCATACACCTTGCAAAACGAAAGATTGACCCGGCCCCCTTTGACCTCGACGCGCTGTCCGGCGCATCGGCTGGGTACAGCGGAGCGGAAATCGAAGAGGCCGTCATCAGCGCTATGTTCGACGTCTTCTATGAAAAGCAAAATATGACGACAGACCGCGTTTTGACAAGCTTGCGCCAGACCGTGCCTCTGTCGAAAACAATGAGCGAAGATATCGACGCACTTCGAAAATGGTCCGTAGGCCGCGCAAGACCCGCTGCCAGCCCCGCTGCTGCTGAGCCGGGCGGCGAAAAACGAAAACTGGAAATTTGAAACCTGACGTGTATTGCGATAATGAAGGAGAAGAGTATGGGGATTTGTCTGATTCTTACGCCGGTTGTCGTGGGTGGTTGGCCCGTAATAACCGCTGCCGTCGCAGGCGCCGCCTCCGCCCTGGGGCTTGCTGCAAAAGATGTCGTAAATCAGCGGATAAAACACCAGCACGAAACTGAAATCGGGCAGGACGTCGAAGTCGAGCTTGCCGAAAGTGAAATCCTCGCTCAAAACCTTGCCGCCGACAGGGAAATCGTTCTGACAAAGAATGGTATTGAGCTTCGCCTGAGACGCGACGAGCGCGGTCGATGCAGCGTCTGCGCAAAAGGAAAAGGCCGCAGCAAGGCAGAGCTAAAGCAGATTGCAGAACGTTTTATCCAGAAGATGACGCAGTGCTTTATCTATAACCGCCTTGCAAGCGAGCTGAAGAGCAAAGGTTTCAAGGTCGTTAACGAAGAGGTTATGGACGACGAAGCAATTCGGATACACGTCCGGCGTTGGGTGGACTGAAAATGGCTCAGCACGAAGTTGAAATTACAATATCGAAAGCAGGCGAAGTAAAGGTCCACGTCAAAGGGGCAAAGGGAAAGGACTGCCTGGACTACGCAAAGTGGCTCTCTGAGGTCATCGGCAATATCAAAAGTCAGCAGCCCACCGGCGAATTCTATGAGCCGGATGTCAAGACCCGAATCGACCTTCGCCAGGAATTGAATCGCGAAGAATGATTGAATATGCAGTGTCAACAATGCCAGTTTGAAAATGTTCCCGCCAGGACGAGATGTCTGCGGTGTGGCTCAGTGCTGGTCGCAATTGCCGTTGCCGCGGCGGACATTTACCCGCCTCGAATGGCCGTCTGGGGAAAACCGCTCCGCTCCGCGCTTCGTTGGATGCGACTGCACAATCTGCCGCCCGGCGGATTTTCCCCTGCGCACGCCGCCAAACAGATGAGAGTGATGTCCCCTGCTGCCTTCGTCGCTCTTGTCCTTTCCGTTTTCCCGGGTCTTGCGCACTTGATTGACAGGCGGTTTAAGGAGATTCGCGGCTATGTTCTTGCGTGGTTTATTATGCTGGCGTCGGGCATTTTCCTGTACGGCGGCACACTCGGCTTTCTCCTTCTTGCCCTGGCAGTATCGCTTCACGCCTGGATTGCCTTTAGCCACACTCTGAACAAAGAATTGTCCCAATCCAATTCAAGATTCGTAGGCCTGGCAATTCTCCTTGTGCTCACGACACTGTTTTATTGGGGCATACGAAAAACGGTATTCGATGACTTCGTATGGGGTTATACAAACTTGAATATCCCTTACTACCACCTCGAAAAAGGTAACTGCCTCCTGGCTCGATACAGCCGGGCGCACGATACTGTCTTGTCCCGCGGCTCGCTGGTATTGGCGCGTTTGCATACATTTGGTCGCGGCTTCAACTACTCGCCCTATCGAATGATTGTTCAGATAGTCGGCCTTGAAGGAGAAAAAGTCGAAATCGCAGCTAATACCTTCCTCATCAACGATAAACCCCTGGATTCGGATAAATTCCCTGTCCCAAAGTGGCTCCAGAACAGAACAACCTCTGTTGTGGTTCCTGCGGATTATTGTTTTGTCGGTTGTGAATACAATATCGACTCACACGGAATGACGGTACCGGACAAAGACGTTATCAGTGTATGCCTGCTGCCGAAGCGTGACATCGAGGCGCGAGCGATTATGCGCTGGCTGCCTTTGCGGCGACGCGGCTTTCTTGAGGAAATCGAATGAAACGTTTCTCAAAACTCGAGCTCGGCGACAAATCACCCGGCCGGAAATCGCCGCCTCCTCACGGCGAGCCGCTCCGCTCAGCAGAGTATTTTGCCGGCGAGGGGCTGCGTTTTTGGCTCGCTGGCGATTTCGAGCCGGCACTGCGAAACTACTGCCGTGCGCTTGAGCAAAATAGTATTTTTTTCCCCGCCTGGCTCGGCCAGGTCCTTATGCTCATCGAGCTTGGCGAATACCGCGAAGCAGTCCTCTGGGCGGATAAGGCCCTCGAAATGTTTCCCGAACATCCCGAGCTTCTCGCCGCAAAGGCCATCGCCTGCGCTCGCGACGGCAAAATGGATAAGGCAATCGCTTATTCCGACAATTCCATCGCAATGAACAATGCCGCGCCGCTGGTCTGGCTCGCCCGCGCCGAGGTGCTGCTTAATCGAAAAAACCACATCTTTGAGAGCTGCATCAGTAAAGCCGTGGCACTGGCTGCAAACGATGGTCTGATTGTTCGGCTTTGGGCAGGCCGGCTGCTCAATCAAAATGGAAATTTCCCCGCTGCACTGAAATACCTGCAAAGCGCGATTGAACACCTGCCCAAATCAGCCCTTGCCTGGTATGAGCTTGGCTTCTGCCAGGCGGCACTCGGCAGACCCCAGGCCGCGGCCTCTTTGCGGCAGTGTGTCAAGCTTCGCCCCCACTGGATTGCCGCCGAGGATGCACTGCGAAAATGCGAAACAAAAGGATTCTGGAGTCGTCTGCTGGGAAAATAAACTATGGAAATTCCAAAGGAAATTCATCGCATTCTTGCCGTCGCCAGACGCGAAAACGCATCAGATATTCACATCGTTGCGGGCCTGCCGCCTATGTTCAGGATAGGCGGCGAAATCATCCTCGCCGATATACCTCCCCTTGCCCCTGAAGACACAAAACGTCTTAGCTTCGGCCTTCTCAATGATGAGCAAAGAAAGATTTTCGAGCGCGACTGGCAGTTGTGCTGCTCGGTCTATGACGAAAAACTCGGACGCTTCCGTGTCTCCGTCTATTACCGCTTAGGCAATCCCGAAATGGCAATCCGTCCCGTTATGGAGCACATCAGGACTCGCCAGGAGCTGCGCCTGCCCGAACAAGCCGAAGATTTTACTCGTCTGTCAGGCGGCCTTGTCCTCATAACCGGACCTGCAGGCAGCGGCAAAACCACGACTATGAGCTTTATGATTGACCTGATTAACAGCGAACGCCGATGCAAAATTATCGCCATAGAAGACCCCGTCGAATACGTCCATAGACCCCAAAAAGCCCTCGTCATTCAGCAGGAGCTATATACAGACGTGAAATCCTTCGGCAGCGCACTTATCCACGTCCTTCGCCAGGACCCTAATGTAATCTGTATCGGCGAGATGCGCGACCTCGAAACCACCGCCACCGCACTTGTCGCGGCAGAAACCGGCCATCTCGTCATCGCTACCTGCCATACTCCTAACACAGTCCAGACCGTTGAACGCATCGTCGCCGTTTTTCCCGAAAATCAGCAGCCGCAAATCTTCGCCCAACTGGCAAACTGCCTCCAGGGCGTTATCGCTCATCAGCTTGTCCCCTCGGCGGATAAAACCCGCAGGGTCCTCGCCACCGAGCTTCTCGTCGTTGACCACGCGGCAAGAAAACACATCCGCGACCGCCAGCTTCATTTACTTGTCAATGTCATCCAGATGGGCCGAAAAAAAGGAATGTACCTGATGGACGACTCCCTCCTTGACTTGTACGAAGCGGGCGAAATAACCTGCGAGGCCGCCGTCAACTGCTCCCACGACCCCATAGAAATGCGTAAACGTATCCACCAGCCCATAACACCGAATAGTCCATAGCGTCCCAGGCGTCACCTCGGCGTATTCTCATTGAGTTTGCACGCCGGTTATCTTATATTGTGCCCGAACGAAAAAATCTTATGCCGGATTTGCAAATGACAAAAAGCTCGTCTCGCCGTTTGGAAAAACTGGATTCCGATGCGCCTCAGCACGATAAGCGCAGCGTCTGCATCCCGCTCTCCAGAATCCAGAAACTCATAGGCCGCAGGATGTCCCTTTCAAAAAAGACCAAACCCTGCTTCTACCTTGAGGTTAGCGCCGACACGACAGACCTTATGGAGATGCGCCATACCCTCAAAAAATCCCTCGGCGTTAAAATCACGTCCAACGCCTTCTATATACGTGCTCTCGGATTGGCCGTGAAGGAATACCCTCTTATGTTAGGCGCCCTCGATGGCGACAATATCCGCATAGCCGGCTCAATCAATGTGGGCTTCGCAGTCAATGCCCCGCAGGGCCTGGTCGTACCCGTAGTGAAAAATGCCGACCAAAAGTCACTCGCTCAAATTGCGGAGCTTGAAAAAGTTTTTGCCGACAACGCACGTAGCAACAAGCTCACGCTCGATGACATAACCGGCGAGACGGTAGCAATTAGCAACCTCGGCGCCTATGGAATCGACTCGTTCTTTGGCATTGTTCCGCCGCCCGCAACAACCATTCTCGCCGCCGGCAACACAATAAAAACCCCTGTCCCTCGAAATGGCCAAATTGCAATTCGCAAAATAACTTCGATGACGCTGGCCGTGGACAGTCGAATTGTCAGCGAGTTCTACGCAGCAAGGTTTTTCAGCGCTATCATAGACCGGTTGGAAAATCCGCGGAAACTTATGTGACAGAAATCGGTTTGGGAAGGAAAAACATCGCCGCACATACGGGAGGAACGAATATGAAATGGAAGTTGGTCATTACAATCTTACCGGCATTATGTCTTGTTTTATCCTGTGCACCGCCGCAAAATCAGAAGACAAACGACAAAGAGATAGCCATGGCCGGTTCTGATTTAGCCGGTCGATTAAATAATCCGGACCTTATATCTCGCGGCAAGTCCCGCGTTTATCGAGGCGAATTTCTGACAGATATCAGTATGCCTGCAGGAGGCATAGGGACAGGGTGCATTCAAATCAACGGTAAAGCCGAACGAGAATACTGGCGGATTTTCAACAGCTTTTACCAGCTAAATCTGCCCGATAGCTTCTTTGCCGTCAGGGCAAAAGTCGAAGGCGGTGACCCGGTCGTGCGTGTCCTCCAGACAAGTGCGGTCGGGCCTTTCGAGGCGATGAGGGACTTGAGCTTCAAAGGTGAATATCCGTTTGGCTGGTTCTGCTTCGAGGATGATTCGCTCCCTGTGAAGGTAACTATGGAAGTATTCAATCCGATGATACCGATGAATGAAAAGGACTCGGCCATCCCCTGCGTAATATTCAACCTGACGGCAAAAAACGTCACGGACAAGACGGTCGAAGTAGGTTTTCTTGGGACCCAGCAGAATGCAGTCGGTTTCGCGGGCACAGGCAAAATTGACGGCAGGAGCTTCAGTACCTACGGTAAAAACCGCAACGGAATCATAGAGCAGCAGTATGCAACAATATTATATATGTTCTCCGATAAAAGCGCTGACGACCCCGGTTTCGGTGATATGGCTCTCGCGGTTTTGGATACAGAAGCTGACGGAACGGCTTTATGGGAACATCTTGATGCCTTGAAAGAGGACTGGTCGGACGACGGCAAACTGAAAAGCTGCGAAAGTGCAGGCCCGACTGAACCCGGCCAGACCATAGACGGCGCTCTGGCTGTGAATTTCAAGCTCAAACCACGCAAGAGCCGAACGGTAACATTTATCCTGACGTGGCATTTTCCCAACGCCGTTCACGGCCTCGAAGAGACCGGCTGGATTCATCACGGAAATATGTACGCCAACTGGTGGAAAGATGCACTCGATTCAGCCGCCTATGTGTCCGACAACCTTGATGACCTGACCGGCAAGACGCGATTGTTTCACGATACCCTCTACGCCTCGAACCTGCCTCACTGGCTGTTAGACAGAATAAGCTCCCAGGCCTCGATTCTGCACAGCAAAACCTGCTTCTGGGCCGCGGATGGCTACCTCGGACTGTGGGAAGGCACAAACAGGGATTCCGGCTGCTGCTACGGCAACTGCAGTCACGTCTATCAGTATGCACAGCTTCACGCACGCCTGTACCCATCCCTTGCCCGCAGGTTGCGCGAGCAGGCGTTGAGTTATCAGAAAGACAACGGCAACATTCCAAACCGTCAGCCGGTAGGCGGCGATGAGATTGACGGACAATTGGGTGAGGTTCTCGGCTGCTATCGCGAGCACCTGACCAGCACAGACGACGGTTGGCTGGATAAAAACTGGCCGAAAATCAAAAAGGCGATGGACCACGCCATCGAAAAGTGGGACCCCGACGAAAATGGAGTCCTCGCCGGCCAACAGGGTAATACCCTCGACGGCAACTTGGGCGGCAGCACCTCCTGGCTTGGCACAATGTACCTCGCGGCGCTGAGCTGTTGCGAAAAAATGGCAGTGCTCCAAGACGACAATAACACTGCGTCACGTTATCGACGAATTTGCCGAGCGGGTGCACAAAAACAAAACGAGACCCTTTGGAACGGCGAGTATTATATCCAGATACCCGACCAGCAGCCGCGAGAGGACTTCGGCAACGGCTGTCATATCGACCAGCTCCTCGGCGAATGGTGGGCAGCGCAGCTCGGCCTCGGCCCCTCCTACCCACCGGACAGAATTCGCAAAACGCTGACCTCACTTCTCAAATACAACTTCCGAACGAACTTTCGCAACTTCAAGTTTACCGAACGCAAATTCGTTGACTTCAACGATGCAGGAATGTTGATGATAACCTGGCCGGCGGCAGACAAACCCAAAAGAGCCGTTCAATACGGAAACGAGGTCTGGACAGGAACGGAATACTCAGCCGCGGCAACGTTCATTCAAAATGGTATGCTTAAAGAGGGTCTGATGGTGGCAAAGGCAGTCGCCGACCGCCATGACGGCAGGCAGCGCCGAAACATACAGTACGAAGGACATTCGGGCAATCCCTTCAGCGACGATGAAAGCGGCAAATTCTACGGCCGTGCAATGAGCGTCTGGTCCATCCTTCTCGCCTGCCAGGGCTTTATCTACGATGGACCCGCCGCCCTAATCGGCTTCAAACCGGTCTGGCAGCCGCAAGACCATATCTCATTCTTTACCGCCGCCCAGGGCTGGGGACTATTCACCCAGAAACGCCGCTCTCGGACCCAGACGGAGCTGATAGAGCTGAAGTTCGGCTCGTTGATGTTAAAGGAGCTCGTGTTTGAATTGCCGAAAGGTGCAAGGTCGGCGGGCGTGACGGTGCTATTGGATGGCAGAAAGCTTGCAGCGACATCCGCACTCGACAATTCATCTGTGCACGTCAAAGTCGGTGAGCCGATTCTGCTGAGAGCTGATTCATCGCTGCAAATCAGAATCGTGTACAGGTAATGCGGTTACCAAATGGCTAAAGTGGGGATTTTGTTATCTTTGGCCGGGTAATTCTCAAAGTGTTCCCGAACGCCTATGGATGCTCTTCTAAATCTGTTTCCAAGAAAATCCTGTTCAGGAGGAAATGCGATATACAGGTTTTGCCAAAACCTTGATTTTTATCGTAAAAATGGGCTTTTTGTTAAGTTGACGATATTCATCAGATTATAACGCCCTCATTTTTAGGCAAAAAAGTCTTATTAAAAACCTGTACAAGGCGTATAAATTTTATAGATGTTGAAAAAAGTCATCACTGCCGATAGATATATTATGCTGCATCCTGTAAAAAGATTACTGTAAAAACCTGTGTTATAAGCTTATAGGTCCTATAATGCTCAAATATGTTTGACATTTCCGACATAGACAATTACACTGAATGTCAAAATAAGCAACTTTGTGTGGAGGTTGATGAAAATGATTCGAAGGGCATTCTTCGGTCCTGTGTTTATATGAGTCCTAAGGTAGAAAAAGTTGGCCCGAGGGATGTCGGAGAGAGAAAATCAAAAAGGCCTCCGGAAGAGGTAAAAAAGTTGTTGACACCTGTTGCCGGAGAGGGTATTTTCCCTGATTTTAGGAATATCCGTTTTGAGCAACCAATGCAGGGCATCTTTGTATTTTTTATTCCAATCTGTGGATGTGGGAGAAAAACTTTATGATGTGCATCGTGGTTACTGGGGCACAGGGGAAGGACACGTGGGATGGTCACCGGTCGGTGGAGGTGCTGGGGTTCCATCGAGACCAGCAAAAGGTCAATATCCTTTTCCTACTATACCTGAAAAACAAAAAACAAGATAACCATCTCCTAGTGTTGCACCCGGGAAACACAGGGTTGGAAGTGGTTCGTTTTGCAGGGGCACTGCCGAGTCATCAAGACGAGGTCTCCAGCAAAATGGGGCAAAAGAATATTCTCGAATCCGTGTACGAGGATATGTTCAAATTTGACTACGAGACAGCAAAGTGCCTCCAGAAGAAGGGGCTAAGCCCTTGGGACTCGAGATATGGCATTGACGATCCAGAAGAGGTAATAATTTGGCCAGCGGCGGAACACCCATCCGATACAAGTGTATGCTCTGGGGAGAAGGTGGTACAAGATAAGACGCAATTCGCCCCGCTCAGCACTTGGAGAATTGGACCATTCCGCCAAGTTGGGTGGGTACTTTTGGCTTTTAAGATGTGGTTTTGTGGCGATACTTTCAAGAAGTTTGTCGAGGAGGGGATGCTCTTCACTGTAGATGGACCTTGGCGGCTTCTCAGTAAGATTAAGCACAATTTCATTCTGCCATTTGAGCGAGACACGTTCGGCGACTGGGGTAAAGAGCTTGGGAGATTCGAGGACTGTTTGGGGTTCAGACAAGGCGGCCACGATGTCATCATCCTGAAGCCACCCCTGGCGGACAATGTGGTGGTGGATATGGACGGTTCCAACATGATTACAAAGGCACCAACACAACCAAGTCCGTCAGGTATTGCAGACCGGTACATAACAGCAAACCCAGGTTTCAAGTTGAGCCTTAGTTACTCAGACCAATATGTCCGCAAAGAGTCCGCCCCGGGACTTGGTTCTCTTGGAGATATGGAATCCATAGATGATTGACAGACCAATTCACACCCTGACTATGCAGCAATGCTGTGGTAGTGAGGAGGCTCATAAACAACTTCTCAGATATGACAGAGCTTTTGAAGAATGGTTTAAGCAACCCCATAAGGTCAGAACGGATACCATCAGGGGTCTCTTGGCATTCTGGGCTAATCGCGGCATAAGTGACTGTAAAAGATTTCTGCTGCGCGTCTGGCAAAGCCTGTCCAGGGCAAGACCTCCTTTTTATAACGTATTTGATAATTACTGGGACGCTTGCGGGGTGGTTTCGGGAGAACTGCTGAAAGAAGACCAATACATTTGGACGGTCAATCCTGACGACGTATTTGGGCACTGGCTCGATGAGTTTCGCAAAGCCGCATGGGCCCCCCGCTCGCACAATATGAAAGGATTCATACAGATATCCGATAACTACACACAGTGGGACGCATGCTTCTGGAGAGTATTGAACTACTACCACGGATACAGCAGAACAGCCGCTCTCCTTATTCAAGAAGACATCCCAAAACCAATTTGTAATGCAACTAACTGGCTAGTGGACATTTGGCACGGAATTGCTAAGAACTATAAGGCAAGAAGATCGGCAATCGAGAAAGACGATGAACTCGAGGGGGTTCTAATGCGGATAGCCGAGATGGCTGGCCCCCTGCTTGAACTCATAAGCATAGCATGGGACTCAGGTTTCTTCGATCGGTGTGGCGCATCAGCACACTTCCGTGCCATGTTCTTCTATGCATTTCCAGTCGAGTACCTAACTGATCAAAACGATCCGCTAACTATTCCATCGGAAATAAGGGAGCGATTGGAGAAAATGCGCGAACAGATCGAGAACATGTTAAAACAACCCCCCAGAAGTGTAACGAAAGACGAGTTTCTGCAAGATATTAAGAATGCATGCGATTTGGTTTTAGCCAACGCTAGTGATAGACTGAATTTGTGGAATTCACTTAAGCGCTGGTGGAGAAAAGATTAGCGTTAATGAGTTCTAATGGCAACTAGTAACGAACCAAAAGTATTGAAGATGCATATATTAAGATACCAACCGGCACAAGAAAATTGGGTGGTGGCGGTAAAACCTGCGAAAGAATGTTTAGTTGACATTATATCTATTCACTACCTCCTGCTACCCGAGAACGACGAAATCAAGGCCGAAGACCGAGATATTGGATTCTTGGGCCAGTTCGATGTTCTTACATTAAACGACCATAAACTGCAAGTAATTGCGAATCTGGTAAATGGGACTGAAATTCGGAAGACCATCTATCTGTCGGTCGAAAATGACGTGTCCGTCACCGTTTCGGACGCGGTTGGGGCGGGTACTATGCCAGAAAATCAGAAGCCAAAAATAAACACGTCATATCCCGTGACAAAAAGAGATAAAGGCGCGACGGATTCGCAACCAATAAAAACTTAATCTTACATGGTTAACTTGATGCGGTGACAAACAAGAAGCCAGCGACGGCGAACGCGGTCAGAGATACTATGTCAGCAACTATGTCAAGCCAGACCCACTTTGATAGATGAACGATGTGGTCGTACCACCTGGTTTCCGTCCGGTTTTCTGCCTGACCATAATAAATGAACCAATGAATCCATTTCCTAATGAACGCCATCACAATCTGCGCAGCTACTGCAATGAGGAAGCTACCGATAATAACACTAACAAGATTGTCTCTCCCCGCGTTGTCAAATAAAGCATCTTCTTTAAATACCAACACTATTCCCCCCACACCATACACCACAAGCCAATCGCGCAGCGAAGAAGCGTAACGCCAGTACTGTTCAAAAAACCCGTTCTGGCCATTCGTTTGCTTATTCTTCTCATTATCAATCATTTCTCTAACCTCCCGGAAACATTGTGACGGACAATCTATTTTTTATCTCCCAGTACTTTCTCATTATCTTCACAAGAAGCGTGTTGTCAAGGTCATATGGGCAAAACTTAGTGTAAGTAATTGCGTGTATGTTAGGATAAAGGGGTGTTGTCATCCGGCTGGAGCGTAGGCGAGCCATGATTTATCGGGACGAGCCGAAGCTTAAGACGTATGACAAGGGGCAAAAAATTGGGTACGTAATCTTGTTTTTCTACCAAAAAGGCAAGGAGATACGTACACCTCGCCAAACCCCCTCAAAACCCGCAGCAATTGCTCTAATTTGGTCCGCCGATAGGTTTAGTTTCAGGGGAAAAAACATCGAACTGCGGGCCGAACTACTGCAGATAACACAGCGAATAGCTCCTCTTAAAAACAAATACAGGCAGCAGCACGACAGTACCGATATAAGGTATAAACAGCAGGATACTCACGCAGCAGCAGCAGCAACCAACCAGACAAACCATACTGACGCAGAACCCGATGCCGATAGCAAGCACAATTTGGAAAAGGATATACAAAACAAATCGCCCTTTGTTTGCACCCAGCAGTCCGAGGAGTTCGCACCAGCCGGCCGTGCACCTTGCCGTCCGCAAAAACATAATCGGCACAACAAAGTCATCCGTGAATTTGTTTATCAGCGCAAAAATTATCCCGATGACAATAAGGGCAAAACCGAGCATTACAGCGCCAATCACAATCACAATAACCTGCTTGGCGATTATTGCCGGAATTAAAAAGATTGCTCCAATAACACAAGGGATAGACATCACAGCCGTACTAATCAAGCTAAGAACTATCTTAAATAGAAATAAGCTGTTGGCGTGGTCTTTGAACTTTGCCCACGGGATTTTGACCTCGGCTTTGTTGCCTGCAACGCAGTGAAGGAACATAAATTTACCTTTGCTCGTTAGCCAGGTGAAGACCAGCCACAGCGTTATCATTATTACTATCGCAGCAGCGACCCCGATAATCACCATCGGCAGATGCTCAATTACAAAACTCTTTATCTCGTCAACAGCCGGCTGGTGGCTGTTGTAGTCGCTGCCTCCGCGAGGGAAATTAAAATTTGGCGTGCCTCCGCTGCCGCCCCCGCCCTTGCCAAGATATGCCAGCCACGCGCAAAATCCTATCGTAAACCACTTGCTCAAATCAAATGGCCGAAACAAAACCGCCTTGACTCTCTCAATCGCCGGACTTATCGGATCAATTACACTGACGTTTTGTGATGCGCCTGTAACCATTTCGCAATTCCTCCTGAATCAACTTTTCGACCAGCCAATACAAAATCTCTCACCAACCGAGCGTAGTATAGTTTATCAGCTTCCCCTCGTAAAGCCAAATCCCCTTCCGCGCCTTCTTGCCTTGCCTGCCCCTGCAAGGAGTAAGCAGGGATTCCAAGAAAAATCGGCGATTGCTCGCCTGTGGCGAGCTGGGTTCGTCTGGCGGGCCGGCGGATTGCCTTTTCCCTTGTGCCCTTGTGCTCGGCTTCATTCACTAGTTTCGGCCAGACCGCTGTTCCCGGCGGGGGCAGTATCACTGCCCGGCGGACGAGCGCACGCAACTGCCGTAAAAACTTGTTTTGAGGACAGTGCGTGCCGAGTACGCTATCTCGGCCGAAACCTCCAAACAAAACAGTGCTTGCCCGCCGTTCTTTTGGCGGGTTAGTCTGTACTACAATCTTTCAACTTCTTGGTTTTTCTGCTTGATTTTGGAATGGAGTTATCATAATCGCTGTGATAATAAGACGTTGCAGTTTGTTTTGAATTTGGAGTTTTGGTGATTCGAATTTGTTTTGGATTTCGGATTTGGTCCTTGGGATTTTGGTTGCTGCCATCGGCCGCGCCAAGTCTGTCTGTGTCCAAATCAAGATTTCACTTGACACAAAACATTCCATAATGTATAATACCCACCCAACAATGAGAAAGTGAATACTGAATCGTAAACTCGCAGGTTAAACAATGGCTGCTCGTAGCCAGATATTCGTAGTATTCGTAGTAGTATTCGTAGGATGGGCTTTAGCCCATCAATCTGAACGGCCCCGCTCTCTCGCCTGCACCACTCTGACCCTGCTTGCACAAACTGCCCATATTAGCACAAAGCATTGCCCCTCTGTTCTCGAATCACGAGCCCCGAGTCACGAGTCACGCCTAATAAGTTGGTGCGGCGGCGCCGTTCTACACTTGTCGAGGATTCTCTACAAATCAGCCCCTTTTATGCAAAACAAACCCAATTTTCAAAAAGTACAAAATGAACCTAAACCCCAATTCTGAAATAACTTATGAAAATAAACTACCCTCTCCGCCTCCCTCAAAACAAACCCAATCTGTAGAAAACCTTCAATGTCATTTCGACCGAAATCCTGCCCACTTCTGCCCCTGACGCCTCGAAAGGTCTTCATTTTCAGCGTAACAATCCGGCTGTTACCCCCGCCTACCCCAAAACCAACCACACCTCAACCAATCTTCGTCACGTGGGGACGCGGATTCGCCTAAATTGTCGGATGGAAGAACATTGAAGCTCGCACGCAAATCCTCTATTATGCCGAAGAAACTGGTGGGGCAAACTCTGCCCTGCATAAATATAACGACAAAAAAATCTCTGCGTTCTCCGCGTGCTCTGCGGTGAAAAATGCGGGTGAAAAATGCGTGACTTTAGCAAAGCAAAACGGGTAGTCATCAAAATCGGCACCAACATACTCTCTAAAAACGAAAACATCGACGCAGGGTACGTTGGGCAGGTAGCCGGGCAGGTGAACGCGCTGCTTAAGATGGGTAAGCAGGTGGTCATCGTCACATCGGGTGCGATAGGGATGGGGGCAGGACAATTGGCTCTTGGGACACGGCCGACGGATATACGAATGCGGCAGGCGTGTGCGGCGATAGGACAGCCGATGTTAATGGCGGAATATCGAAAGGCATTCGAGCAATTCGGCGTTACCGTGGCCCAGGTATTACTAACCGCTGAGGTGCTGAATAATCGAAAGACCTATTTAAATTTGCAAAACTCGATTGAGACGCTTTTGAAACTGAGCGTTGTGCCGGTCTTGAATGAAAACGACAGTATATCGACTGATGAAATCGGAACTGCGTTTGGCGATAACGACCGGCTAAGCGCACTTGTGGCAAGCAAAATCGACGCTGATGTCCTGATTATACTCACCGATATCGACGCACTCTACGATAAAGACCCGAAGAAATACCCGGATGCTAAGCCGATTGATACGGTATTTGAAATTACAGAGGAAATCCTCAAAAGCGCGGGCGGCAGGGGGAGTAAATTCAGCTCCGGCGGTATGAAAACCAAAATCGAGGCGGCAAAAATCGCCTCAAACGCCGGATGTCGAATTGTATTAGCCAACGGCAGGATGGAAAACGTTATCGAACGCATCATTGCAGGCGAGGCGATAGGGACGTTATTCTTGCCCAAACGCAAACTTGGTAATCGTGAAAGATGGATTCTGAACAGCACACCGGCAGGCGTGATAAATATCGACGATGGTGCGATACGTGCGGTAAAGAATAAAAAGAGCTTGCTGCCGAGCGGGATAAAATCGGTTGAGGGGACGTTTGAGGCGGGCGAGGTTGTCTGGCTGAACGACAAGGCAAAGGCAGTAACGAATTTTAATAGCGCCGAGCTGAAGACGCTTGCGGGTAAACACACAAGCGAGATAAGGAAGCTGCTTGGCCCCAAACGCCGGGACGTTGTTGCGATACCGGAAGACATTGTGTTCGTGGACTATTAATTCTTTGCCACAGAGAAAATATTTTTAGCCACCCTGCTCCGCCTAAGAGATACGCAGGGCAGGCAGAGAGCACCCGGCTTCGCCTTTGGCTACGCCGAGGCAAGCAGAGAACACAGAGAATATAAACAAATTTTTAATTAGCCACACCCCTGCTCACGACTTGCAGGGGCAAGAAGGGTACGGAGAAATATATGGATACATCTAACACGCCGGCCGGTCCGAACAACGTGGCGCAGAACAATCCGCCCGAACAGAAACGTACTCCAGGCATCTGGAACCAGTCCCTCGACAAACTGATCCTGTCCGCATGGAAGAACCGCGGGGCGCTAGGGGGCTTTCTAAGCTTGACCGGAGGCAGTATTCTTTATTGTCTAAGCGCCCTTTCAATCATTTACGGGATAACGCGAATAATCGGGCCACCCCTGGCAAAAAGCAACGTATTGGCCGACATCTTCCCCTGTGTGATTGTCCTCAACGTTTACGAATTGGCGTTATTGGCAGTCCTCATCCTTATCGTCGTATGGAAGAATGTTACCGATGACGCTATTTCGCTGGTAATACTCGTTGGCATTTTTCTTATAGGCACAGGTATGACCCTTGGCGTTGTCGCTGCAAGCGGACCAGCCATCTGTTTTTGGACGGGCATTGCGTGCACCTTTCTTGGCTTTGCGAAACTATACATTATGCGGCGATTCATCTCGTTTCGGCTGGGTACATTATCTTTCATCGGGATATGTCTTATACTCGCGTGGAACTTCCTGACGCCTTCCCTGATGGCAGGTCCTATCCTGGCCAGAACCGCCACGGACGAAATACGACGAACTCACTGGCTTATCGGCTGGCTTGTCATGCTTACGGGCGCAGGGCTGGTCCTCGCAGAAGCCATTAGAGCAAAACCACAGCAAGATAAACGCGAGGCACTGCTGCGAACTCCGTCTATGGTCTGGATATTTTCGCTTGTGCTGATGACAGCGGCGGCTTATTACCAGTATGGCATCGCCTATATGTTCGCTGTTGACTATGCCTTAGGCGATTTTATCCCGCTCATAGCCGTCGGTTCAATTCTCCTGCTACAATTACTTCGCTGTATAGGCAATCTTCCTCTACGCACCGACATCATCGTCTCCAGTGTTCCTTTGCTTGTAACCATATTAACGGCAGCGAACAAAAAGATTATCGCCGGTTCATCTTTATCAATCGAAATTTTTTGGTATCCGCCGGTTTTTCTTACTGTCATCGCCATACTTTTTGCAGGTCTTGCGAGATATCACCGCCAAAAACTATTTTCATACATAGCACTGGCCTATGCGCTTGGTGTTCTGCTCACAATCGGTTATGCACCCGACAAGGCACAGCCGCTGAACTGGCAACTGTGCGGGGCTGGAATTGTGACAGTCCTGTTATTTCTGGGAGTGATTCATAGAAATGTGGCGATTTGCTTCTCGGCAGTGATGGCTCTGGCACTTGGTCTCGGTATAACTGACTGGTTTGCAGCATTGGCACAAAAACATGGACTGACACTCATTGGTGCGGTAGCTTTTGTCGCAGGACTGGGCACCATAGTGATATGCCTTGTCTTTGGCCGAAAAGTGCCGAGGATTATAACGCTCTTTGCCGCATTTGCTATTACAGGATTTCTATTCGATTTTCTGCCCACAGGACTTGGCTGGATTGACCTCGGAGCATCGGGCGCAGTTGCTGTAATATCAGTCATCTTCTGGCTGAGGCCAAGGGACATTATCGCAGCCGCTATTACCTGGACACCGATTTTCCCTAAAGTATATCTGCTGGCCAGAGATATGTCTTCCTGGGGCTTCGTCCTGCTTAGTTTTGTGCTTTTGTTCTTGGGCGCATTTGTAAGCATTTTCATTAAAGGAAGAAGGCCAAAACCTGGACCTGCGCCTGCCCAATCTCAGAACTTGGGGACAAAGCCGTGATACGGTTTAAGTGTATATATTGCGGGCAGAGGGTACTGGCACCCGATAATGGGGCTGACAAAAAGGGCAAATGCCCCAAGTGCGGGCACGAATTAGTTGTACCGAAGAGCACCAAAGGCAGGCCGGCAATCAGCCCGAATAAAGAGCCGATACCGGAGCGGCCCAAGCAGTATGTTCCCGAATGGGACAAAGGTCCACGATTTGGACCTGACGAGCCAGCAGAGGCGTTGACAGAACTATTCAAAGAGAGCTTTGGTTTTCTCATTCCAACATACGATAAACTGTCGCTATTACTGATGGTCATAACATTAATATTGCTATTTACAGCAAATAGTCAAATGCGTGAACAAGTATTCGTACTGGCGCAAAGAGACCTGTCGCGGGAATTGCTTAAAAGTTTTTATCCCGAAGTTCATTACTTACGCCAATTTTACTTCCTTTTCTTGTTCTTCATTATTACTCTTCCTTTCCAGGTCTTTTTTAAAAGCAACGCCAGCTTTGCCAAAAAGGTAATTTTATTTTTCGCGGTTCTGATAAACGCCCTGACTGGAATCATCGCAGGAGTTCATGCGGTGAGGAATACCTCCGTCTCGAACTGGCTGCTTATCTTCCCGATATGGAACATAATCAATTGCTTTTTGCTGCTGTTGATGCTGTTCTTCAATTTAATCGACGAAGATTGTATCAGCGAACGTAAGGCGACACCGTTTCGGATAATTTTCGGTCTGGTATCTATCCTGATTATTTTTACACTCTGCAACTACGTCTTCAAAATGCACTGGGCCATAACTTTTTCGATTTGCATTGTCTATACGACCAGTTTCGACAGGGCGATTCAAGGTTTATTGCCGGGTCTTGCATACAGACAGGGGACAGAAGACAGATGACGGATAACAGAAGTAAAAAGGAAAAAGGTAAAAGTAAAAAAGAAGGAACAATTTTGGTGTGCACTCCTCCACAGGCGGATAAAAGTTCACCCTGCGATTTGCAATTGACGCCCGTGCTCAAATAATCAATAATCAATTTTCCTGGCCGAAGTGGCGGAACTGGCAGACGCGCAGGATTCAAAATCCTGTGGGGCTTACACCTCGTGAGGGTTCGACTCCCTCCTTCGGCAATGACACCCGGCTTTAAGGCGGCGGTTTAGGAATGTAATTGATTTGGCTGTTCACGCTGAGATGCAGCGTGAGGGGTTTTTGTGGCACAAAAAGACGATAAAATGCTGTTCGGAATCGCGAGGTCGAGGATAGCCATTTCCCGCGTATTCGGCTTTATCATAATACTGCTATTGCTTTTCACGGGACATTCCTTCAAACAGGGAGCTTTAGCAGATATATTCTTTGAGCTGAGCGGATTATTTCTGCTTACGATATGCAGTTTTGGACGCTTGTGGGCGCTAATGTACATAAGCGGTTATAAAAGCGACAGCATAATCACCGACGGCCCCTATTCGATAGTGCGACATCCCCTGTATTTCTTCAGCTCAATTGGCGCACTTGGAATCGGGCTTGCATCGGAAAATGTGTTAGTTCTTGTACTAATAGTAATATTTTACCTGCTGTACTATCCCTTTACGATACTTGCAGAAGAGAAAAAGCTGACGCAAAAGTTCGGCCCGGTTTACGTTGATTATATGAAGCGTACGCCGCGGTTTTTCCCGAAACTTTCACTGTACAGGGAACCTGAGATGTACTACGTAAAGACGGCCAGTTTTGTGTGGAATTTTGCCGACGGGATGTGGTTTATATGGATATTTCTGCTTATGCATTTAATCGAGATACTCCAGAATGCAGGCGTTTTGCCTGTCGTCTTTACCGTACCCTGACCGATTATTACGATAGCTTGTCGGCGCAAATTGCAATCTTGTTCCTGGAGCACTGAGCAAAATTTCTGGAGATATTTGATGCCTCTTACTGATGAGTTTAGACGTTCTGGAAACTGGTTTTTCAAGTGGAGGAGTTTCCTGCCCCTGCTTACAGTGGCACTTTTTCTATATGCCTTAAAAAGCTTTGAATATCCTCAACACAGCGAAGTGCTGGACAATCTATGGGAAAAGTTTTGCCTTACCGTCTCACTTTTGGGCTTAGCAGTGCGTGTTTATACCGTCGGGCATACACCGAGGGACACATCCGGCAGAAACACACGGCTGCAAAAGGCGGCCTTTCTGAACACTACGGGAATGTATTCGGTCACAAGACATCCGCTGTATCTCGGCAATTTCCTGATTTGGGCGGGTATTTGTCTATTCGTACATTCTTTGTTCTTCTGCCTGGCAATGATTCTGCTTTTCTTTTTATACTACGAACGAATTATCTTTGTGGAGGAAGAATTCCTGAAAGAGAAATTCGGCGAGATGTTTGTCGAATGGGCGCAGAAAACGCCGTTGATAATCCCCAACTTCAAGAATTGGCAAAAACCCGCCTTGGCTTTCTCGCTAAAAACCGCACTCAAGCGAGAATACACAGCGTTTTTTCTCATAACAACCTTATTTACCATTTTGGAATTCGTCAGCGACCTGTTTTATAAAGGCAAATGGCAGTTCGAATGGACGTGGGTGCTGATATTTTTCTTCGGCTTGTTCACGTATGTAGTATTAAGAACCTTGAAAAAGAAGCGCCTGCTGGACGTCGAAGGAAGGTAAACTACCCATCATAGTTCAAAGGTTCCTAACACAGGCATTTCATTAAGGTATGAAGGGTGAGCGGGCGAAATGCGGTTGAGTAATTATCTGTAACCAGTCAAGACCTTACGCCGGGATTGTTCTTTCCTTGGCCCAATCCCGCAGAGCAGCAACATCCTCACACTTCATAACCGCAAGCGGCTTTGTCGATTGCAGTTGCTCGATGATATGCTGAGTTGAAATCGGCACTTTGTTGCTTGTCGCCCTGTAAAGCGCGGAAATAACCGCCTGTTCGATTTCTGCACCGCTGAAATCAGGGGCGTTTTCGGCAAGGGCGGCGCAGTCAAACTCTTCGGGTTTCAGGCCGCGTTTAGCAAGATGAATTCCGAAGATTTGCGTGCGTAATTCAAGATTGGGCAAATCGACAAAGAAGACCTCATCGAACCTGCCTTTCCGCAGGAATTCGGGCGGCAGCATATAAATGTTGTTGGCGGTCGCGGCAAGGAAACAACTGCCCTTACGCTCCTGCATCCAGGTCAGAAACGTCCCGAGGATGCGCTGCGAGACCCCGCCGTCAAGCTCGCCGTTGGAAGCGGCAAACCCTTTTTCGATTTCGTCAATCCACAGACAAAGCGGCGAAAGTTTTTCGACAATCGCCAGGGCTTTTCTGAGGTTTTCTTCCGTCTCGCCAATGTACTTGCTGTACAGCCGGCTCAGGTCCAGCCGATACAGAGGCAGGTTCAGCTCTCTGGCTACGACCTTTATCGCCAAGCTTTTGCCGCAGCCCTGGACGCCCATCAAAAGCACGCCCTTGGGAGAAGGCAGTGCCGATGACTTGGCGGCAGTGAAACTTTCCTTTCTCTCGGACAGCCATCTTTTCAGATTGTCGAAATCGGCGATGTTGTCCCTGCTCTCGGAAAGGCAAAATTCCAGTATGCCCTCCCTGTCGAAGATTTTCTTTTTGCACTGCTCAATCCTGGCTATGTCGCCTGCATCCAGGCGGTTATCGTCTAATACGCACTCACTTATGATATTACGTATCTGCTGTATGGACAGCCCATTTAGTATCGTGATAATCTTTTTTAGTCCGGCGGCATCAAGAGAAACTGTAACCTTGGGATTACTCCTGGCAAGCTCCTCGACCGTTTGTCTTATGACATTGTTTATCTCCGCCTCAGCAGGGTATCCGCCCACGATACGTGCGGCATAGGGCTCGATATCCTGCGGCAGCTTATAGGCCGAAGCCACGATAACCACCGTGTTCCGCGTGTTCCTTATCCTGTTGACCAAGTCCTTAAACAGTCGCAGGACAATGGGACCATCCAGGTACTTGTCGAAATCCTTGAAAACAAAAAGCCCCGCATCTGAGTGCCACCTGCTGCCGAGCTTGAGGATTTCCAGTGTCATTCTCAGCATTTGTGCCGGCTCTTTGGTCTGGTAGTACGAGCCCTCCTTCTGCTCCCTGCGAAGCCCTTCGGTAACCGACCACTGATAGAAAACAAGTTTCGACTGCTGGGCAATCTGCGCCAACTGCCGAAGCACATACTGCTCGTCAATCGACTCCAGGAATATTACCGGGTACTTCGACTTTATCAGCAAACCGACTTCTTCAACCAGGGTCTTAATATATTCACCTCCAAAGCCCTTCCGTTAATACCGGCTTTCTTATATCATACCCTATGGCCCGTGCAATATAAATGCGTTTGTGGTTTGCAGACAAGGGTGGTTCGGATATGGCAAAGCATATTGGAATAGTTGCGTGCAGTGCGGAAGGGGCGGCGTTGTGCTATCGGACAATCTGCGCCCAAGCCCCCGCCCTGATGGGTGAGCATAATCATCCCGAGATAACAATGCATACGCACCCGTTATCGGAGTATATGGTTCACATCCGCACGGGCGACTGGGATGGCGTGGCCAAACTTATGCTGTCATCGGCTGAAATTGTCGCAAAGGCAGGCGCTGATTTTGCTATATGTCCCGACAACACAATCCACCAGGCATTCGATATAGTTATCGCGAAGTCGCTGATTCCCTGGCTGCACATCGCCAAAGTCGTTGCGGAAAAAGCCAAGCGATTGGGCCTTGCCAAGCTGGGCATCCTGGGGACAAAGTATCTGATGACAGGGCCGGTTTACCCCGATACGCTGCGCAAATCCGGTCTTGCGTGGCAGATTCCTGAGAAGTGCGACCGAGAGAAAATTGACAAAATTATCTTCGGCGAACTTGTCAACGCTGTTTTTACCGAGCAATCGCGGCTTTATTTCAACGAAGTGATTGAAAAGCTCAAACGTGCCGGCTGTGACGCCGTTGTTCTTGGCTGTACCGAAATACCTCTTATTGTCAACCCAGCAGATTGTCCCCTGCCTGTCCTTGATTCGACACGCCTGCTCGCAGGTGGCGCTCTGAAAACAGCTCTTCAATAAAGTTAGTCGAGAGAGCTTTCCCTTCTTGCTGACCCGGTCAACTTTTCTTTTACGGACCGGACTTTTTTACAGAACGGGCCCAAGATGCGGCTTTGCAGAACCTCCGACATCTGAGCTCTGTGCGCCTCATTGTCCGACATTCCGGAAAACCTTTTCAACATATCTCGCTGAATATCCCATTTCATCCGAACACAATCGAATCGCTTATTCTTCATAATCCACAACCTCTTTCGGGGAATATATACGAATCTCTTTATAACCATTCATCAGATTAACCGCCTGGTAAGCGGCTATTTTCTCAAAGTGCACAATATGCCTGAAGTTCCAGCTTACTACAAAGTCCACCTCCGCCACTGATGCCGCTGCTATATGCTCCGCGTCGGCTTTACTATCCGGCGAGAGTATCCCGGCCTGCAGATAAGCATCCCGCAAGGCAGCAATTTCATCGCGAAATTCAATCAACTCCACATTTTCGGGCGGCAAGGCAACCAGCACTTTTTGAATCCGTTCCGGCGCCCTTTTAAGCTCGGCGAGAGTGGCTGTTGAGATTACAAGAACGAACCTTCCTGTTTCTATGTCCTTAAAAAACAGTTTGCTGTCCTTGGCAAATTCGTGGTCGAAACACCCGCCAAAAACCGACGTATCCGCATAAACACGAAATTGCTTCATTTTCTGTCTCCGAAGCCCAATATCGCCATTTATCTTGCGACTATATTACAAAAAATCACGGCACAAAGCAATAAAAACCTTTGGATTGCACCGGTTTACCAACAGGCCGGATTTGCTTGGCAAGCATTACTTGCCGGCGAAAGTTCACACAGGCGGGAGATAATGGGCGGGATTTTCTTCTCGCTTTTTTCGCCAAAATCCCTAATATGATTTTATGCAATACAGGTTTACAGAATACTTTGAAAAAGAAGTCCTGTGAAATCGGCCATATACCAAATATGCAGCTTAATTATTATCCAGAAACGGACTCGCTGTACATAGAACTATCCGAAAAAACGAGCGCCGAAAGCAAAGAGGTTTCGGAAGGAATTGTCCTCGATTACGACACTAAGGGAAATCTTGTCGGAATTGATATCGACAACGCCAGCAAGAAACTTGGCCTGAAAATACTAACTCTGACCAAACTGCCAACACAGGTTCAAACGCTCACGGCTTAGTCATTGCTATATTTCTTTTCTGAAACAGTGTTGCCGTCTTTGAACTTAGATTTTGGGATTGTCTTGCCCTCACCGAAGTCCGTTCTGCTATATAACTGCCCATTTATATAATATTCAGTGAAAATCATCTTCCCTTTAACAACGTGCTCTTTATGAGCATTTATTCCGCTGCCGTATCGAACTTCCCATGTTATTTCATAATATGAGCCGTCAGTTACATATTTAAAGTTATTCAGCATTTCCGGCTTTGCACCGTCCCCTGGAAAAGGAATCGTTAAATCAGACAACTGAGGCGGATATCGCCCTTTCACTTTGTAATAATCGTCTAATTCTTCACGTATCGCAGCGTTTAACCAAGACATAGCAGAATAATAACGCGTTCTCTCGGCTGACTTATTGAATAACTTAAAGGCACAAAATGCAAACCAAGATACACAACCTACTCCAATTACCACTAAAACTATTAAAATTAATTTGTGTTTAATTCGCATATGAAATTATTTTGCTACGAAGGGCGATAATTCGCGGAGGCGGTTAATTATACCTGGGATTTTTTCGATGGTGCAGTCGATTTCATCATCGGTGTTATATCGACTCAAGCTGAAGCGGATTGAGCCGTGAGCGGCGGTAAAGGGGACGCCCATAGCGCGGAGGACGTGCGACGGCTCAAGCGAGCCGGAGGTGCAGGCGGAGCCGCTGCTTGCGCAGATGCCGAATTTATCGAGCATAAGCAGAATCGCCTCACCCTCGACATATTCAAAGCTGATATTGCTTGTATTGGGCAGGCGGTTTTCCTTATCGCCGTTGAGCATACAGTCAGGGCAGCGTTTCAGTATCGCACTTTCGAGTTTGTCGCGGAGGCGTCTGACTTTTTTGTTTTCCTGTTCGATATTTTTCGCCGCCAGCTCGCAGGCCCTGCCCAGGCCGATTATGCCGGGGACGTTTTCGGTACCTGCCCTGCGACCGCCTTCCTGATGGCCGCCAAGCATAAACGGCGCGAGGCGAGTCCCTTTGCGAACATACAAAACTCCAATGCCCTTGGGGGCGTGCAGCTTATGGCCTGACAAGCTCAGCAGGTCGATATTGCTCTTCGATAAGTTCAGAGGGATTTTGCCGACCGCCTGGACGGCGTCGGTGTGAAAGATGACGCCTTTGCCTGTAACAAGCTCGGCGATTTTCTCGACGGGAAAGATAACGCCGGTTTCATTATTGGCATACATTACCGAAACAATTGCGGTGTCGTCATCGAGATATTCTTCGAGCTGGCTGGTATTGAGCCGGCCTTGTCTATCGACCGGCAGCTCGATGATTGTATAGCCGTGATTTTCCAAATCGCGGCAGACCGACAGGACAGCCGGGTGCTCAACCCGGGTGGTTATCACTTTGCGTTTGTTCGGGTATGCGGCGAGCGTGCCTTTAATGGCGGCGTTGTCGCTTTCGGTGCCGCAGCCGGTGAAAATGATTTCGCCCGGGTCGCAGGCGAGAAGCGCCGCCACTTTTTCGCGTGCCTCGCGGATTTTGATGCCGACCTGTCCGCCGAATGTGTGCATACTCGAAGGATTACCGTAAAGTTCAGAAAAATACGGTTTGATTTCCTCAAAGACCTCATCGGCGACTTTAGTGGTGGCGTTGTTATCGAAGTATATGGTCTTCATCGCTTGTCCCCCTGCTCGCCGGGGGCATCCTTTGCCTCTTCGACGCAAATTTCGCCGCTGACAAATTCTCGCAGTTTGGCCTCAACAAGGTCTCTCATTGTGATATTCGCCAGCGCACACTGAGCGCACATTCCGCGCAGGGCGACAATGACCTTGTCGACGTCAACATCAATCAGCTCGATATCACCGCCATCGGCCCGCAGGGCAGGGCGAATCTGTTCGTTAATTGTCTGCTGAATGAGCTGGATTTTCTGGATATTAGTGAGTTTGCCTGCCCAGCGAGGCGTTGTTTCGAGGACTTTACCCGCTTTTTCGCCCTGGATATTTTCGATGATTTTTTCAATTTCGCCTTTGCATCCGCCGCAACCGCCGCCCGCCTTGCAGTAGTTCGTTACCTGCTCGACGGTCGTCAGGTCGTTTTCGCGTATGACTCTTTCGATTTCCTTTTTGGTTACGCCGAAGCAATTGCAGACGACCCTGCCCTCAAGGTGATGTTTTCTTCTGCCGCCGCTGCGGTAATTTTCGATTGCCGCCTCAAGGGCTTCTCTGCCCATAACCGAGCAGTGCATTTTCTGTTCGGGAAGCCCGCCGAGGAAGTCGGCGATGTCCTTATTTGTCACTTTGGCCGCCTGTTCGAGGGTCATACCTTTGATAATTTCGGTGAGGACCGACGACGTTGCTATTGCGCTTGCACAGCCGAAGGTCTTGAACCTGGCGTCCTTTATCTTGCCCTTATCATCGAGTTTGAAGGTGAGTTTCAGTGCGTCTCCGCACGCAAGGGAGCCGACCTCGCCTGTGCCGTCCGCATCCTCGATTTCACCGACGTTTCGCGGATTGAAAAAATGGTCTTTTACTTTTTCCGTATATTCCCACATAACATTTACCTTTGACTTGCCTGCAATGCCTGCTCGAAGTCAGCTATTATATCATCAATGTGCTCAGTTCCCACTGAGACGCGAATATAATCTTCGGTGACGCCTGCCGCAAGCTGCTCTTGCTCGCTTAACTGCGAGTGCGTGGTGCTGGAAGGATGTATCACAAGCGTCTTGCTGTCGCCGATATTGGCAAGGTGACTTGCGAGTTTTACGGCCTCGATGAATTTGACGCCTGCTTTTTTGCCGCCTTTGATGCCGAAACCGAGAATCGCACCCTGACCTTTAGGCAGATACTTTTGGGCAAGTTTGTAATCCGGATGAGAAGGCAGACCCGGGTAATTGACCCAGCCCACTGCCTTATTACCTTGCAGCCAATTGGCAAGTGCAAGGGCGTTTTCGCAATGCCGGGGCATCCGCAAATGCAGCGTCTCGACGCCCTGCAAAAACAGGAAGGCATTAAATGGCGACATACACGACCCCATATCGCGCAGGAACTGCGTTCTGCATTTGATGATGTAAGCGAGATTGCCAAAGCACTCGACGTATTTAATGCCGTGATAGCTCGGGTCCGGCTCGGTAAGCTCCGGGTATCTGCCGTTTGCCCAGTTGAATTTGCCCGAATCGACAATCGCCCCGCCTATGCTCGTGCCGTGCCCGCCAATGAACTTGGTGCAACTGTGGACCACAATATCAATACCGAATTCAATTGGTCTAAACAGTATGGGCGTTGTAACAGTGCTGTCGCATATTACCGGCATACCGTTTTTGTGTGCAACGTCGGCTATTTTCTCATATTCAAGAACATCATTTTTAGGATTGCCGATGCTCTCTATGTAAATAAGGCGGGTGTTATTCTTAATCGCCTTTGCAAAATTTTCGGGCTTCTTGGGGTCAACGAAGGTTACGTCAATACCTAATTTGCGAAACGTCTGGCTAAACAGCGTTACCGTTCCACCGTAAAGCGAATTAGATGAAACGATATGCCCGCCGGCGCCGCATATATTGAAAATGCTCACATATATCGCCGATTGGCCCGAGCTGAGCGCAAGAGCGGCGACGCCGCCTTCGAGGGCAGCCAGCCGTTTCTCCAATACGTCCGTTGTGGGGTTCATCAGCCGGGTGTAGATGTTGCCGAACTCTTTGAGCGCAAAGAGATTCGCTGCGTGCTGACTATCCTTAAAGACGTAACTTGTCGTCTGATAAATCGGGACCGCCCTGCTTAACGTGTCCGAATCGGCCTGCTGGCCTGCGTGCAGCGCCAGCGTCTCCAAATGATACTGTGGTTTTTCTGCCATAAATAATCCTCACTATCCTGCCGGTAGAACGGCGACCATTTTGTCCAGTGCTTCTTTCGCTTTTACCCTTATTGGCTCTGGTACGGTGATTCTGTATTGCATATCCTCAAGCGATGCGACAATTTTATCGAGAGTGATTTTTTTCATATTGAGACAGATTGCTCTTCGGCTGACGGCAAAGAACTCCTTGCCGGGATTTTGCTTTTTCAAAGAATGAATGATGCCGGTTTCGGTAGCCACTATGAATTGCTTCACATCGCTCTTAGCTGCGAATTTGAGCATTTGCCCCGTGCTGAGCAACTGGTCTGCAAGGGCTTTGACCGGCTCACTACATTCAGGATGCGCCATAACAATCGCGCTGGGATGCGCCGTCCTTGCTGCTGTAACGTCGTCCTCGGTAATCGCAATATGCGTAACGCAATAGCCGGGCCAAAGTATAAGGTGTCTGCCGGAGCTATCCTGAACAAACCGACCGAGGTGCTGGTCGGGAATGAATATGACCTGTTTGTCGCGCGGCAGCGAATTGACAATCTCAACGGCGTTTGCGCTGGTGCAGCAGTAATCGCTTTCGGCCTTAACTTCGGCGGTGCTGTTGACGTAACAGACAACAATCGCGTCTGGGTGCTGTTTTTTCAATTCGCGTAACTGCTCGGCGTTTATCATATCGGCCATCGGACAGCCGGCGTTTTTATCAGGCAGGAGCACCGTTTTATTCGGCGACAGAATCGCGGCGGTCTCCGCCATAAAGCGCACGCCGCAGAAAACAATCACCTCGGCGTCGGTCGCCGCCGCCTTTCTGCTCAGCTCGAGCGAATCGCCGGTGAAGTCGGCCAAATCCTGTATCTCGCCGGGCTGATAATTGTGGGCAAGTATCACGGCGTTACGCTGCCTTTTCAGCAGGTCAATTTTGTCAAGCACTCGCTCGTTCAATTCTTGACCTCACTTCTTCGGCCTGGTTTGTTTCTTGTGTTTCACGTAAACCAAATCGGGATGAGCCGTTGTGACCGTAACGCCCGGCGGCACCGATTCCTTTATCCACACGTTGCCCCCTATCACTGCACCTTTGCCGATTGTCACATCACCCAAAATGGTCGCTTCCGCGTAAATCGTAACATCATCCTCAATCGTCGGGTGGCGCTTTCCGCCCTTTATTATCCGTCCCCGCTCGTCTTTCGGGAAACTCATCGCGCCGAGCGTCGCCCCCTGATAAATTTTCACGTTCCTGCCGATAATGGTGGTCTCTCCTATTACCACGCCCGTGCCGTGGTCTATAAAAAACCTTTCTCCAATCCTGGCGCCGGGGTGTATGTCAATGCCCGTTCTTGCGTGGGCGCATTCGGTCATTATTCTCGGCAGGAGCGGCACATCCTTCAAATACAGCTCGTGGGCGATACGATACGTCGCAATTGCTATTATGCAGGGATAGCTGATTACAATTTCCTCGTATGATTTTGCCGCGGGGTCGCCGTCAAACGCCGCCGCCACATCGCCTTTGAGCATCTGACGAATGTTGGGCAGTTGAGTGAGCAAATGAACGGAGGCCTCTTCAGCCATCCTGCGACAGTCCCCGGTCTCGCAGTTTTCCATCCGGCAGCGATACTTGTAAGCTCGCTCTATCTGCGTCGAAAGCTCGGTGTATATGTGGCAGAGGATGTCTATCACGACAAAATGTACGTTCGACTTCGTCACCGCTCTTTTGCCCGTGTAGCCCGGAAACAGGACCTCAAAAAGCAAATCCAGAATCTCCAGAATTTTGTCCCGCACGGGCAGATTCGCGGTATCAATGAAGTTTATCCCCGAATCACCCTCGTAAGTCCGCGTTATCTGCCTGACCAAGGCCTCAATCTCTTTGTTTGTCAACCTTTGTTTTCTCATCGCCAAAACCTCTCGCTTAAAGCCCGACACAAGCGGCTTTATTACAGTCCTTCATACATCTCGGTCGAGATATATCGTTCACCGGTATCGGGCAGGATAACTACAATTGTCTTACCTGCGTTCTCGGCCCTGCGTCCAATCTCCAAGGCCACCCACATTGCGGCGCCGGAGCTTATCCCTGCAAGTATTCCTTCCTTCGACGCCAACAGCCGGGCCATATCCATCGCATCGCCGTTCGTAACCTGGACAATCTCATCAATTACCTTTGCGTTCAGCACATCCGGTACAAAACCGGCGCCTATGCCCTGTATTTTGTGAGGGCCCGGCTTACCGCCCGAAAGAACGGGCGAATCCTTCGGCTCCACCGCCACTATCTTAATGTCCGGGTTTTGCTCTTTGAGGACTTCGCCGCAGCCGGTGATTGTCCCGCCTGTCCCAACTCCGCAGACAAGAATGTCAATCCTGCCGTCGCAGTCATCCCATATTTCTCTTGCCGTGGTCTCCCTGTGAATCTGGGGATTTGCAGGATTCTTGAACTGTTGCGGCACAAAGGCATTGTCCGTCTTCGCAGCAAGCTCCTCGGCCTTTCTGACTGCGCCGGTCATACCCTGCTCAGCGGGCGTCAGCACAATTTTCGCTCCGAACAGTCGAAGTATTTTGCGCCTTTCAATGCTCATCGATTCCGGCATAGTAAGAATCAACTGAAAGCCCTTTGCGGCACATACACAGGCAAGGCCGATACCGGTATTGCCGCTGGTCGGCTCAATCACAACCGTCCCTGCCTTGAGCAGCCCTTTTTCCTCGGCATCTTCAATCATCGAAAGCGCAATTCTGTCCTTGACGCTGCCGCAGGGATTGCGTGATTCGAGCTTGGCAAGAATCGTGGCCTTGCCGGAGCCGAGCTTATTGATTCTCACCAGCGGGGTGTAACCCACCAACTCAGTAACATCTTCGAATATCGCACTCATAGTTTTCTCCTTATCAGGCGCTAAATCTGGTAATTAACCGACTTTTTTTCACTTGCCTGAACGACCAAATCCTGCAACGTCTTGGATTCCAGAACGTTCACAATCGCCTGCTGAACCTCAAGCCAAATCTGTCTTGCAACACAATCGGCCACCCTCGAGCAGTAATCTTCTCTCTCAACACACTCAACGGTAGCAACAGTTCCTTCAAATGCAAAGAACACTTCGCTTAATTTAATATGATTGGGCGGTCTTGCAAGAATATACCCGCCCTTTGAACCCCGGATACTCCTGGCGATACCAGACGACCTGAGGGTACCCATCAACTGTTCAAGGTATTTCACGGATATATCCTGATGCTGCGCAATAACTTTCGTCTGCAAAGGGCCTTTGCCGTAATTCTGTGCCAATTCCAGCACTGCTCTCATTCCATATCTGACTCTTGTCGAAACCTTCATAACCAAACTCCCTTTATTCCTACTGTATTGGTAGTATATTATACGAAAGGGTTATACTTTATTAGCGAAAAAATCAAGAAAATCACAAAAAACTGACTATTTTGCCAAATTATTGAAAGTTTTTAGCAATTTTTTGAAAAAAGGGCTTGACTCTTCTCTTTGCATATCGTAATATAAGTATTCCGATTGGATAAGTGATATATGATAGACATTATGAATTTTACTTTACGAGGCAAACAATGCTAATCAGTAGGCCAACAAAATTCACGTATGCCCTGCGTGCAATTCTCGACCTTGCGTTGCGTGAACCGAGCAGCCCTGTCAAGACGCAGCGTATCGCTTCAGCGCAGGCCGTACCGCACCGTTTCCTTGAAATAATCCTCTCCGAACTGAGGAAAGGGGGATTTGTCGAGTCCAGGCGGGGTAATGACGGGGGTTATTTCCTGGCCCGGCCGCCGGAGGCAATTACGCTCGGCCAAGTTATTCGCTTCCTCGAAGGGCACAAACAATCGCACAGCCCTGCCAGCCATCAGGGAAACCTTGCCCGGGACCAATCGCTTATTCCTGTCTGGAAAAGGGTTAACGATGCGGTATTCGATATTCTGGATGAAACAACCTTTGCCGACTTGGCCAGAGAGGAGCTTGCAAGGAGAAAACAATATGTGCCTGATTACGCTATTTAGCAGAAAGGAAAATATTTTTTTAAATAAATAATATACTAAACCGATGGGAATAATACCTATGGAAAACTTAACATTAGAAACACACCTTCGAAGCGTTCTCAAGGCAATAAGCTGGCGGACGGGGGGGACAATTGTAACTTTTGCTGTCGCCTGGTACGTCAGCGGCGAGATTAACCTCGCTGCCAAGGTCGGCCTGCTCGACACAATAATCAAGGTCGGGGCGTTCTATGCCCACGAGAGATTATGGCATCGCGTAAATTTCGGCAGGGTAAAGTCGCCGGAATACCAAATATGAAACGTTCTAAACTTGTAGGAGGTGTAATGTAATGTTGTTAGAAGAAGTTGCAGAAAATGTCGCGGAACTGGTAGAGAATCTGAATTTCGCGGAGAAGGTGGAGCGGTCGCTTTCCTTGATTAGCCGGGCGTGGCGCGAGTACGGAGAGCAACTTGTTGTGGCCAACAGCTTGGGCAAGGACTCAGTCGCCGTCTGGCATTTAGCCAAACGAGTCAGCCCGAAAATCAGAGGTTTCATCGTAACCACCAGATTCAAGCCGGTTGAGACCAAGCAATTTATGAGAGAGCAGGTTGCAAAATACCCTGAGCTAAGGGTATTCAGCAGCGAAGAGGAAATTCCCGACCGTCTGTATGAAACGGACCCCGACCGCTGCTGCGATATTCTCAAGGTAAAGCCAACCCGTCAGGCGGTAAAAGAAATGGACGTCAAGTGCTGGGTAACGGGCCTTCGTTGCACCGAAGGCAGAACAAGAACCGACTTCAAAGAGGTGGAAGAGCGCGACGTCGGACTTATCAAGCTCAATCCGATACTTATCTGGTATGAGCGCGAGGTATGGCAGTACCTGGCTCTAAACAAGGTTGATGTAAATCCGCTATATGCGAAGGGCTACCGGTCGCTGGGCTGCTTGCCGTGCACAAAAATCGCACAGGGCGCGGACGAGCGGGCGGGCAGATGGATTGGAACAAGCAAGTGCGGCGGCGAGTGCGGCATCCATACAAAGCCGCTCGTCACCGATTACCAGATTTGACAAGCAGACGTATCTTTTGCCCGGCAAGGAGACCACAATGAAAATCGATACTTTGGCCATACAAGGCGATTTCAGAGACGAGAGCTGGGGCGCAACCGCTGTGCCCATTTATCAGACGGTGTCATACGCATACGGCAGCGCACAGCAGCTTGCCGACGTGTTTGACAGCAAATTGCCGGGATACATCTACACTCGAATCGCAAATCCGACAACATACGCGCTAGAGTCGAAACTCGCCCGGCTCGAAGGCGGCATCGGCTGCATTGCAACTTCCAGCGGTATGGCGGCCATTGCATCGGTCGTAATGGGCATGGTTCGAGCGGGCGATGAGATAATCGCTGCATCAGGTATATTCGGTGGAACCGTCTCATTATTCAAAAACACCCTGGGACGATTCGGCGTAAAGACCACTTTTGTTCAAGCGGCAACCACCGGGCAGTTTGCCGAAGCCATCAAGAAGAAAACAAAACTGATTTTTATCGAGACCATCGGCAACCCGGCGATGGACGTACCCGACATACCGGCTGTAGCGGGAATTTCTCACAGGGCGAACATACCTCTTGTTGTCGATAACACCGTCACGACGCCTTTTATCATCAGACCCAAACAGTTTGGGGCCGACATAGTCGTCCATTCGACATCGAAGTTTGTCAACGGGCACGGCACGGCAATCGGCGGAGCAATAATCGACACGGGAAACTACAACTGGAAGAAAGGGCCGTTTGAAGACATAAGGAAACTCGCTGAAAAAGTCGGGCAATCGGCGTTCCTCGTTCATTTGCGCAACCTGATATACCGCGACCTCGGCGGCTGCCCGGCGCCGGTCAACTCCTTCCTGATGATGCAGGGACTGGAAACACTTCCGGGCAGAATGACCAAACATTGCAGAAACGCCGAAAGATTAGCGAAATACCTGTACAACCATCCAAAGGTACGCTGGGTAAAATACCCGGGGCTGCCTAATAACAGATACCACAGAAGGGCTGCGAGATTATTCGGCAGGTTCGGCGGGGCGCTACTGACGTTTGGCCTGGGCAGCAGGCAAAAGGCCTTCAAATTCATAGATTCGCTGTCACTTGCAAAAAACGTGGTAAATATCGGCGACGTCAGAACGCTGGTTATACATCCCGCGTCCACTATATTCCACGAGTTCAACGCCGCAGCAAGAAAGAAAATGGGAATCAGAGAAGGTATGATTCGCGTGTCGGCGGGCATCGAGGATTTCGAGGATATCAGAGACGATTTTGAACAGGCGCTCGAAAAAGCGTATGAGGAGTGAAAAATGACGATTGTGATAAATGGAAACGAGACGCAGAGCAAGGACGGCTTAACAATCGCGCAGCTGCTTGTAGAGCAAAAGGTGAAGATGCCGGATATGGTGTCGGTCGAGCTGAACGGGCAAATTCTGACCCGCAGCGATTTTGACAAAATAACTCTTAACGAGCAGGACAAGGTCGAGTTTCTTTATTTTATGGGAGGCGGACGCGGTGCTGACTGAGCAACAGATAGAACGATACAGCCGACAAATCATCCTGCAGCAGGTCGGCGGTGCGGGGCAGGAGAGATTGCTGTCTTCGAGGGTATTGATTATCGGCGCCGGCGGGCTGGGGGCACCGGCGGCCCTGTATTTGGCTGCCGCCGGCGTCGGCATCATAGGAATTATGGACGCAGACAAGGTTGACCTGACGAATCTCCAAAGGCAGATAATCCATTACAGTGCCGATATAGGGATTGAGAAGGTCAAATCCGCCGAGAGCAAGATGCGCGCGATAAATCCCGATATTATCATCAAGGTCTATCCTGAATCGGCAAGGGCCGACAATATCAGGCGTATTATCAGAGAATATGACTTCGTCATCGATGGAACAGACAATTTCGCCGCCAAGTTTCTCATAAACGACGCCTGCTACTTTGAGAGAATTCCGTTTTCCCACGCGGGAATTCTTCGATTTGACGGCCAGTTGATAACGGTGCTGCCCGGCAGGACGACCTGCTACCGGTGCATATTCCGCTCGGCACCTCCGCTAAACGCCGTACCCTCGTGCTCGCAGGCAGGAGTGCTCGGCTCATTAGCTGGGGTAATCGGCTCACTGCAGGCAACTGAAACGCTGAAGTACCTGCTTGGAGCGGGAGAACTGCTGACAGGGACGCTGCTCACATACAACGCGCTGACGATGGAGTTTCGCAAGGTGCGTTTGAACCGCAATCCGAATTGCCCGCTTTGCGGAACAAATCCGCGGATAACAGAACTTATGGATGAAAACCAGCCGGTGTGCGACCTGAAGAGCTGAAATGGAAAATCTGGAAATACCAAAGAAGATATTCGAGCAAATGGTAAACTATGCAAAGGCGCAGGCACCCGTAGAATCGTGCGGAATCCTGGCGGGCAGTAACGGCAAGGTCCAGAGGTTTTATGAAATGATAAATACAGACAACAGCACGGACCATTTTATGATGGCGCCGCAAGAGCAGTTCAAGGCGGTAAAAGACATTCGGTCGTCCGGGCTTGAAATGCTGGCCATATATCACAGCCATCCGGTAACGCCCGCCAGACCCTCGGCTGAGGATATTCGCCTCGCACTTACGCCGGATGTGGTTTATGTGATACTTTCCCTCAAGGATTCGGAGCGGCCTGATGTGAAGGGATTTCGTATTGAAAACGGCGGCGTGACCAAAGTCCAGGTAAGAATTGTGGAACAATAGACACTTATGAGAGCATACTTTATCTACCTGCTAATAATCAGCGTCACTATGCTGGGATGCTCGCAGGAGATTTGCAGACAAGGCAGGCAATTTGCGCTTCAGCCGGGCGATTTGCTTTTCCAGGACCTTGACGCCGGGCCTCTTTGCGATGCGATTAAAAAGGTTACTATAGGATTCGAGGGAGCAAATTTTTCTCACGTCGGTATCGTTGCGGAAGACAGAGGCGGTTTGGTCGTGGTTGAAGCGGCCTCTGCCGGTGTGCAAGTTACGCCGTTACGGACTTTTATGCAACGCAGCCGCGACGCCAGAGGCCACCCGAAGGTCACGGTCGGGCGTTTAAAGGAACAATATCGCTATCTGATACCATCGGCACTAAAAGAGGCGTTTGCGCTGCAAGGCAAACCCTACGACAAGGTATTTGCCATTAATAACGACGCCTATTATTGCTCAGAGCTGGTTTACGAGGTATTCCTGCGGGCCAACAACAATAAGCCGGTATTTGGTCTGGAGCCAATGACATTTAAAGAGCCGGACAGCGGCAAGACCCATCCCGCGTGGGAAGATTACTTTTCAGGGCTTGGCATCCCAATCCCTGAAGGGCAGCCGGGAATCAATCCGGGCGGCATTTCGCGTTCGGACGTTCTTACTATTGTCTATACTTACGGGATTGTCACCCGAAATCAGGTCGGCGACAACTGAAGAAAGGTGCGAATATGCACAGTGAACAATCCATTTTGCGGATTCCAGACAACATAAGAAAAGAGACGCTTACCCATCGCGGTCAGGTTGAAAGATTTCTTCGCGGTGAGATGTCGCCTGTGTTCTTCAGGGCATATCGAGTACCGATGGGCATTTACGAGCAAAGAACGAGCGGCAGATATATGGTTCGCATCCGCATCGGAGCTGGTCTGGTGCTGCCGCATCAACTGAAGCGCATTGCCGAGCTGAGCAAGTTATACGGAAACGGAATCGTTCACGTTACGACCAGACAGGATATGCAAATTCACGACGTTGACATCAAAGATACTCCGGAGATTTTGGAAGGACTGCTCGAGGCGGGATTGTCGTCACGGGGCGGAGGCGGCAACACCGTCCGCAATATAACCGCCTGCCCGCGAGCGGGGGTTTGTCCGAAAGAAACATTCGACACAGCCCCCTATGCAATTGCATTGGCCGAGTATCTCCTGCAGTTCGGCAGCTCCTACAATCTGCCGAGAAAATTCAAGATAGCTTTCTCGGGCTGTTCGGACGACTGCGGATTCGCATCGGCGGCCGACCTGGGCTTTTTCGCCCACGTCAGAAATGGCGCAAAGGGTTTTGCGGTCTATGCCGGCGGAGGACTTGGACCAAATCCATCCATCGGGATTAAAATCGAGGACTTCATAGCGGATGATGAAATTTTTGAGGTCGCCGAGGCAGTCAAGAAACTATTCGACAAATATGGCGACAGGTCGAACAAGCATAAGGCAAGGTTGCGATACGTCCCGGCGCAGCTCGGAAGAGGACAATTTATCAAGCTCTATGAGGATGAACGGGCGCAATTCTGCAAACGCAGTCCGCTGGGCGTTGTTCCCAAGATACGAGACATAACCGACCGATTTAGAACGGCTTCGCCACAACCCTATAGCGGCAGTATTGAATCCTGTTTCATTGACCTGCTGCCTGAAAAAACCAGCGGGCTTTATACAGTCGGATTAAAGCTCAACCTTGGCGACATACCTGCGGACGACCTTGTCAAAGTCGCTGGGATTGCCGAGCGTTTCGGATGCGGGCTTGTAAGAACCACGCAACTGCAGGATATCCTTATAACATCCGTACCCGGACAAAATATCGACGGCGTCCTTGAGGCGATAAAGCAGCTCAGCATCAACGTATCAACCAATAGTTGCCCGAAAATCGTCGTTTGCAGAGGCGCTTCAACCTGTAAGCTCGGTCTATGCCTATCGTGTAATCTGGCCAACGCCATATCAAAGGAGCTGTGCAACGCTAAATTGTCTCGTCAGGCGAAAGACCGGGTAATACGAATCAGCGGCTGTCCCAATTCCTGCGGCAATCACCACATCGCCGATGTCGGATTTGAAGGGCAGGCCAAGAGAGTCAATGACAGAATGATGCCCTTTTATAATGTCCTGGCCGGCGCAACAGTCCGCGAAGGCGAAACCAAGCTGGCGGAAAAGCTCGGCTCGCTGCCCGCTAAAATGGTGCCGCAGCTCGTCGCCGAACTTTTTAGCGAGGGCATCGCCAATAAGCAACAAATCAGCGACCTGCTGTCAAAAATGAATGCCGCTTGCGCAGAGCCGCCCGAAGATTATTATTATGACTTTGGCGAGACAAAACCGTTTTCTCTGGCAGGCAGAGGGCCGGGCGAGTGCGGCGCAGGGGTAATGGATGTTATAAGAATCGATATTGATTATGCCAAAGAGGCAATTAAAGCAGCGGAGGAATCCGACGGCAATAAAAATGAGCATCTGTACAAGGCGACCGTCGCCGGGGCAAGAGCGCTGCTGGTTCTTTTCGGCCTTGAGCCCAAAAAAGACCGAGAGATATTCTCCGCATTCACCGAGCAGCTTATTAAGCCCGGCTGGGTCAGACCCGAAACCGGGCGACTGCTTGACGCCGCCATCGACTGGCGGATAGGCGAAAGGAATTCAATTGACGACCTGACGGGGCAGGTTGGGCAGCTTATAGAGCGGGTTGAGGCGCTTTTCCTGTCTCTTGATGCCGACCTTAAATTCAGAATCGAGCCGTACAAAGAAGCTGCTGAAATCTCTGAACCGGCAGCAGGCCCCCACAAGATAGACCTGCGGGGTGTTGCCTGCCCGCTGAACTTCGTCAAGGCCAAGCTCGAACTGGAAAAAATAAACACAGGCGATATTCTTGAAGTCCTGCTTGATGAGGGAGAGCCCATAAGAAACGTGCCCGCGAGCTTCGCAGAACAGGGGCAGGATGTTGTAGAAATAGAAAAAAGACAGAATTATTATAGCGTCAAGGTGCGCAGGAAAAAATAAACCGCGGATTAACCTGGCGCGGCCAAAGGCCGCAACCAATCCGCCTATGGCGGACAAGTCCCAAGCATCAAATCCAAAATAACAAACAAGTACTGAGGTGCAGCAACAGGTTTGGGGTTTAATCAACTTTTGCAGGGTGCGAAACCGGGGGCTGAAGGGTGCGATTCAGATTTGACTGAATCCATTACAGAAAATCCTTGAAATTTTCCAGCGAATGTGCTATCTTACAGGACGAGCTGATTTTCGGCGTGTTCAAACCGATGGTCACAGTGTATCGTGATTTATTCGTAGCACATAACACGGGTGAGGAGGTTAAAATGCAGAAATTCAATTCCAGCGCGAGAGGCAAGGTTCTTTCCATTATAGTTACCCTGGTTGTGTTTGGGTGCTATGGAGAGGTTCAGGCCGATTATGACCCGAATATCGAAGCGCAGGTTGAGGCGATGCTTGCAGATATGAACCTTGCAGAGAAGGTAGGCCAGATGACGATGGTCGCACAAACCAATATTAATGATATCAATGTGACGACATATCGGGTTGGAGGGATACTGGTACTCGTTGGTTGGAATGCCTCCCTTGCCGGGCCACAGGCATGGGCTGACCGATTCGACCGGTATCAGAATGCAGCGATTGCGACGCCGCTGGGAATACCTTTGCTGGTCGCGACTGATGCGGTTCACGGTCACAATAATGCGTGGGGAGCCACGATATTTCCGCACAACATTGGTTTAGGTGCGACCGGTGACCCGGAACTGATGTATCGTATTGGCGAAGTAACGGCCCTGGAAGTGGCGGCGACGGGATGCGATATGACGCTGGCGCCGTGCATTGCCGTGCCGAGGGACATTCGATGGGGACGAACGTACGAAGGATGGGGCGAGATTCCGCAGATTCATGAAGACCTGGTGGGACAATTGATTAGGGGAATTCAGGCGCCATATAATGGCCTGGACTATATTGCCTGTACGGCAAAGCACTATATTGCCGATGGTGGAACCGTCTGGGGAACGGGTATGAACGGGAAACTGGACCAGGGCGATTGCCAGCTCAGTGAGGCGGATTTGCGTGCAATGCATATGCCGCCTTATTTGGACGCATTAGACGCCAACTGCCAGGTAATTATGGCCTCGTACAGCAAATACCAGGGGGTGGAGATGCATCATCATTATCACCTCCTGACGGAGGTGTTGAAGAACGAGCTTGGTTTTGACGGTTTTGTTGTATCTGATTACGGTGGGATTTATGATATCAACAATACTGCTCGTGCCTCGATAAAGTCGGCAATTAACGCCGGCATCGACATGAGTATGGAAAGCGACGGCTGGATAACTTTCATTACTGAGCTAACGGACCTTGTTAACGACGAAGAAGTGCCTTTGTCACGGATAGACGATGCAGTGCGCAGGATTCTGCGAGTCAAGTATCGCACGCGGGTATTTGATAAGCCGCTCGCAGACAGGACGATTACCAACAATCGGTCATTCGGTTCGAAAGAACATCGGGCGGTGGCGCGTGAGGCCGTTCGAAAATCCTGTGTTCTGCTGCAGAACACAGGAGACGTCCTGCCGCTGAAAAAAAATCTCAATATACTTGTAGCCGGCACCAAGTCCGACGACATAAGAATTCAATGCGGCGGCTGGACGGTTACGGAGGGGCCAGAGTCCCCCCCTGCCGGGCGGACCCCGATAGGGACAACAATTTTAAGCAGTGTCGAGCGTGCGACCCGCTACCTTGGGACAGTCACATACAGCGCCAACGGCACCGGCGGAGCGGGTAAAGACGTTGCTATTGCGGTGGTCGGCGAGGATATCTATGCGGAATGGGGCGGCGATCGCAGTAGCCTTGATGTTAGCACAGCCGACGCGACGGTGGTATCAAACGTTGCCGCACTAAGTATTCCAAAGGTACTGGTAATCCTCGCAGGAAGACCTATCGACATTAATGCGCTCGACGTACCAAATGATTTTAATGCCGTCGTGATGGCCTGGCTTCCGGGCACCGAAGGCGATGGGATAGCTGATGTCCTTTTCGGTGATTATCCGTTCAGGGGCACACTTTCCCAGACATGGATGAAGACCGAGTCCCAGCTTCCGATGCATCCCGAAGACGCCAACTACGACCCGTTGTTTCCACTCGGCGCAGGTTTGACGACGATAGAATTTGATTCGGCCAGCTCGGCATCAGATAGCGTTGGTGAGACGAGCACATTGAGCTGGTCGCATACGATTGGGAGCGGTCAGGACCGCGTTCTGGTCGTTGGGCTTGCGGGTGAGGATTCGAATTCGGACGATATTGTCGTTAGCAGTGTTACTTATAACGGTGTTTCGATGAGTCCGGTGTCTGGCAGCGGGTCTGTGAGCGGAGTTGATACGAAGGTCGCAACGGCGCTTTACTATATGCTTGACAGCAATCTGCCCGCGGCGGGAACCTATACGGTTGCGGTGACGTATGCCGGGCCGGTCAATGATATAACGGCTGGCGCCGTATCGTTATTCAATGTAAAGCAGCAGCCGGCGGAGGCAGTTGCCGCAGGGGCGGACCCGAATGCCGCTGAAATATCGACCGAGGTTACCACACTGAGCGACGGCGCATGGCTGATTGACGTGGTGGGCAGCGGAGACCCCTGTGTGCTCAAAGCGGCCGTGCCGCAGACGAGTCGATGGAACAATTCTGCACAGGGTTCGTCGGCGGCGTGCAGCACAAAGGTAGTTTCTGCTCCGAGAACCGTGAGCATGCAGTGGAATGAGTCGGCGCCGACGGTTCTTTCACATTCGGCGGCGGCGTTTGCACCCCGGGAAAAGATACATCCAAAGGGAGACATCAACGGCGACTTCGTGCTGGACTGGCAGGACATTGAGGGCTTTGTCAACCAGTGGAAACCTGGACGGCTTCCGGCGCAGGCAGACAGTAATTTGATTTCACATTGGGCATTTGACGAAGGAAGCGGGACAGTGGTCAACGATTCGGTGGGCGTTAACGATGGGGTGACCGACGCGAACTGGACGGATGGCGTCGCGATGTTCGCATTGCAATTTGACGGCAATGAGGTTGTCAACTGCGGCAACAACAGCAGCCTGAATCTGATTAACAATTTCAGCATTACGTTATGGGCAAAACTCAATCCAACGCTGGCGGGTGCGCTGGTCAACAAGGGAGATTCTGTTGATGCCTGCGACGTCAATGGGGCTTACACGCTTTATTACGACCCTGCAGGCGAAGGTACGCTGACATTCACTCTGCGCAAGAACGATAACGTGACGACGAAGTCTGCGACGGTGAGCCCATTTGCGGCGCAAGAGTGGACACACATTGCAGTGACATTCAAGTCCCCAGATATGAAGGTGTACATTGACGGGGGGTTTCCGAGAACCGTCTCGTTTGCTTCTCCATCAATCAACACCAACAATCAGAATCTTGGCATTGGCGGTCTTGCTGGAGGCGTGGAGACCATTTCGGGCAGCATTGAAGACGTTCGAATCTACAACAGGGTGCTTGAGCTATCGGAAATCCAGGATATGCAGCCGTGCAGTTTTGGCAGCCAGTGTGCGGATGCTGATATGAAGGATGGCGTCAATTGGGTGGACTACGCTAATATCTTCGACAACTGGAATCCGTGATTTTATCGAGGTTGTCCTCTGGCAGCGTATATTTGGGGCAGCGAATATTTGTGTGCCTTTCGGAGGACTGCCTCATTTACATTTGGAGCATTTGCCGCCGCCTCATCGCAGGCGGCGGCGGTTTTTTCTGCCTGCCCTGCGCAGCTAAACAAGCGAAGCATCGTTGATATCGAGAAAAGAATAGGTTATTTTGTGCCAGGGTGTGCAGAAAAAATAATCCGCAGGATTATTGTTAAAACCTACTCTTGTGTCAGCAGAGAACAATGTTGGTAAAAGGATTCGATGTCAAAATGCCGGAGCCGACCTTTTCGTCCTGGACGCCAAGCAAGCCCCGCGACAGGCAGATAGCGGTTCTTATGAGCGGCGGAGTCGATAGCAGCGTCTCTGCGCACCTGCTCAAAGAAGAGGGATGGGACGTTCTGGGTATTACAATGAAGATTCCTGTGTCGTGCACGAGCAAACGCGGATGCTGCGGCGCAGACGCTGCTTTTGTCTGCAACGAGCTGCAAATACCACACTATTTTGTTGACGTGACCGAGGCATTTGAGCAGCTTATAATCGAGCGATTTCGCCGGTCCTACGCAAGAGGCGAGACACCAAATCCGTGCGCCGACTGCAACGCGCTTCTGAAATTTTCTCTCGTGTGGGACCTGATAAAGGCGACGTTCGGAATCAATTATCTTGCTACGGGCCACTACGCACAAATCACAAAAAACGCAGACAGGACTAATCTGGCAAGGGCAAAGGACAAAGTAAAAGACCAGAGTTATTTCCTGTACGGCATCCCCGCACAAAAACTTGACCACATCGTTTTTCCTCTGGGCGAGACCACAAAGCAGCAGGTGCGTTCGATTGCCGAGCGGCTGAACCTATGCGTTGCCGACAAGCCGGAAAGCATGGAGTTGTGTTTTGCAGGCGAGGGCGACTACAGACAGATGCTGTCCGCCGACAATCTAAACCGGCCGGGCGAGCTGACCGATATGCAGGGGCGTAAAATCGGCGAGCATAAGGGCATTGCAAATTACACGATTGGGCAAAGAAGGGGACTACGGTTCGCCGGAGGCAAGCCCCTGTACGTGGGCAGAATCAACGCCGCGACCAACACCGTCGCGCTTGGCGGCAAAGAGGAACTCTGCCGGACACGAGTCGGCGCATCAGATGCAAATGTGCTGATACCTGAGAAGATAGTCATTGGTGCACGTCTGCGCGGCAAAATCCGCTCATACGGCGACCCTCACGACTGCACGGTTACCGGCAAAACCGAAACTGATTTCGAGGTTGACTTTGATGAGCCGCAGTTTGCCCCCTGTCCCGGGCAGAAGTTAGTGCTATACGACGATAGAGATTGCGTCGTTGCGGGGGGGACAATAACACACCCCGAATCGCGGTCGAACAAAACGACACCTGATAAACTTGACGCGGCTTCGGCATAATAATAAGATTCGCGTATGACGAAACGTCGAGCAAAAAAGGAAACGGTCCCCAAACTGTCATTAGAGCATTTGAAGCGATTGACCGATGATACAGGATTATTCCAGCATGCCAAGTACATCACGCCGCTGCGCCAGGAAGGATACACGACCGATGACAACGCAAGGGCGTTGACCGCTGCAACATTATATTATGCATACAGGCCGCAGCGCGAGGCGCTACGCCTTATCGACATTTACCTCGCGTTTGTCCTGCACGCGCAGGACAGCGACGGGACAGTCAGAAATTTTATGAATTTCGACAGGACCTGGGTCGAAAACGAGCCAGCCCACGATGCACTCGGCAGAGCACTTTGGGCTTTGGGTACAGTCATTGCAAAACCGCCTGCGCCAGCGTATCTATCCGCGGCCAAAGACGTCTTCGATTTGTCGGTAGAACACGTACCCAACCAATCGCCGCGAGGGATGGCGTATTCAATACTGGGTTTATCCGAATATCTAAAGCAATTCCCGCAGAACGAGTCCGTAAGAGAGAAACTAAAATTAGCCGCAGAAAAAACTGCTGAAAGATACGACCAAAACAGCAGCGCCGACTGGCAGTGGTTTGAGGACAAACTGACCTACGACAACGCCGTCCTGCCGCACGCACTGTTTGTTGCCGGTTCGGTGTTAGACAATAAGCAGTATCTTAAAGTTGCGAAAATCACTTGTGAGTTCCTGTTAGAAAAAACTTTCACAGGCGGAGAGATTTTTACCGCCGAGCACGCCGAGACCGCAGAGAAAAACCACAAAATAAACTCTGCGAACTCCGCGGCCTCTGCGGTGAAAAGTGGTCACTTCAGTTTCATCGGCTGCAACGGCTGGTATAAAAAAGGCAAGACACGTGCACAGTTTGACCAGCAGCCAATTGAAGCAGCAGGAACAGTGATGATGCTTCACGCGGCCTGTCAAGCTACTGGGGACAACCGATTTAAGAAACTACAGCAAAAAGCATTTAACTGGTTCTTAGGCAAAAACGATTTGGGAGTCCCGCTTTATGATTCTGCAACCAAGGGCTGCTGCGACGGTCTCGGCCCTGACGGCATAAACTTAAACCAGGGCGCCGAAAGCACACTGAGCTTTCTGTTGAGTCGGCTGACTATGCGGAAATAAAAGCTGGTCGATATTGCGCCGTCGGGCAGCGAAGGCATTACCAATCTTCTTGAGTTTCAACTGCTGTCAGATGAGTGGTTGTACGCTGGGCCGTGCCGCCAACTGAGCAAGGAAACCGAGAGTAGATTTTTTACTGGCCGAGGATTTCGGCGCCTTTTTGGCCGGCCAATTCGATGTCTTTGCCGAGACCCTGGACGGTGTTGCAGCTTGTCAATAGAACGGTCAGTATAAGTAATGTGATGACCAGGAGCAGTTTTTTGAGCATCGCATAGCCCTTAAATCACAAAGTGATTGTCTCATACACACTTGACTTACCTGTGCAATGCCGTAAGTTTCAATAATTATATCGGCTCTGAACGGCCTTGAAGAACAGCGGTTGTGACATTACCCAAAGCGGAGATTACGGTGCGAATCGCGAGTTTTAACGTCACGGACGTTCACGAGGTATTGAAAAAGGTAATGGACTGGGGATTTGTAGATGTGTTCCGGCTGCACTGTAAAGAGCCGGGGCAATATACCTTTTGGGACTACAGGCCGATTAACGCGGTCAAACGCAACCTCGGCTGGCGATTAGACCATATTATGGCGACAAAGCCGTTGGCCGAAAAATGCACCGATTGTTTCATCGACAAAGCCCCCCGGCTTTTACCCCGCCCCAGCGACCATACGCCCATTGTCGCAGAGTTTGATTGGCGAATTGGGGTATCACGCATCGGACAAATTGTCAATCCGATTTACAATTTGTCCAGCAGAACGGTCTTTTTGGCAGCAAAAAACCGGTTTTTGTAAAATCCAGCCAGTTCCTACCCTGTTCCAGCAACCATAGGCCCATTATCGCAGAATTTGGCTGGCAGCGTATTATTATAAACTTTGTAAATATTGCAAACTTTTGAAATTTTCCATTGAACACCAATGTATTATGTGCGATACTATATAGAGGACTCGTTTTGGCGTAGGCGCCAAGCCGTAGCCAGAAAGGAAGGCCACTATGACTAAAGTGAGTATGACAAAGGCAAGACAGGATTTCACGAATATAGCAAACCGCGTGATGTTCGGCGATGAGCGGATATGCATCCAGAAGAATAACAAGCCGGCTTTTGGCCTTGTCCCAGCAGAGGACTTAGAGATATTGGAGGCGATAGAAGACAAAATCGACCTCGCAGAGGCCTTAAAAGCGCTGAAAAAGCCGGGTTTCATCAACCTTAAAGACCTCAAGAAGGAACTCGGGATTTAGCCAGGCACAGGGATGTATGCCGTCGAATTAAAACCACAGGCCGCGAAATTTATCGCGGTTCAGGAAAAGAAAATACAGCGACAGTTGATTGCGCATATCGAAGTATTAGCGGCCAATCCTCGCCCTTCCGGATGCAAGTTGCTATACACAGAAGAAAAGCTTTACCGCATCCGCTCGGGCAGCTACCGCATTATTTATCAAATCCAGGATAAGATTCTGCTCGTGGTCGTTGTAAGAATCGGCGACCGCAAAGACATCTACCGACATCTGTGAAAGTGACCCACCACCTCGTCTCCAGCTATCACACGCCGATAATCGCTGAATTCAATTGGCAAACACAAGCACGCTGACCCTCCCTATAAACTGATTGGTAATCGGCAGTTTCTCCTCACCACTCTAAGCTTGTGGCACCACCGCTTTCGCGTCCTTCATTGCAATATCCAGTTGACTTCTTGCATTTTGGACAGGGTCTTTCGCCACCTTTACCTTTATTGAGATGGCTACTTACTATGAACACTTTGTGGCAATAAGGACATCGGAAGGCAGCATTGTTTCCATATCAGTCCACATCCAAGCCGTCGCGATTCCGGTCGCGTTCAAGTTCATATCTCGGCAACTTTGTTTCTCCTTTTAACTTGTGGGTATATGGTTTCCAACTATTTTTCCGGCAGGCGAAATTCTTTGGATGATTGGCATAGTTATTTACAGTTTCTTAAGCATCACCAAGTCCCCCCGTATTAATGCCAATTTTTTTATTCTTGTCCAGCCCTTCAACTGTGCCTCTCGCTTTAGCGCAGCAGCCCGAGCAGGAAACTTTTCGTAATAAAGTAATCTTTGTACACCAAACCTATTTGTAAAACTGCCGCCTTGACCGCTTTTATGTCTTTGGAATCTTCTTTCTATATTATCCGTTACCCCCGTATAAAAGCGGCCGTCGGAGCATTCGATGATATAGACGAACCACATAATTGTCGTCATCCTTCGACTCCCTCGCTGTTGCTCGGTCGCTCAGGATGGTTCACCTCGCTCGCAACGAGCGAGGTGAACCACTGGGGAACAAGGATTCGGACCTTGACTAACTGATCCAGAGTCAGTTGTGCTACCATTACACTATTCCCCAATCAGGAATATGACTGGTAAACTTGTTGATTACTATACACGCAGGGCGCTGATTCTGCAAGAGGATTTGCGTGCAGGTAAAATGAGCGATTTGTCGCAGACATAGGTATAATCTCAGGCAGGATGTGTGTAAACCGCAGGCCGGTTAATGACGATTTAAGAATGATGATGAATTTGCGGAGAATATCGCGTGCGGGCAAATAAGAAAACGCGTTTGAGGGTCGAGAGGATTACCGAGCTGATGAAGGGCAAGTCCTCGCTGGTTATCGTTATGCAGGATAATCCCGACCCGGATTCGATTGCGTCGGCGGCGGCGCTGCGTAAATTCGCAAACAGCATTGCGGGAGTTGTCTGTTCGATTACGCACGGCGGAACGGTGGGCAGGGCGGAGAACAGGGCCCTTGTTCAGTATCTCGATGTTAATCTGCGGCCTTTTGGGCAGCTGGACTTCGAGAAATTCGACCTTATGGCTATGGTCGATACGCAGCCGGGTACAGGAAATAATTGTCTGCCGGAAGGTCTTATCCCCGACATCGTAATCGATCATCATCCGCTACGGCGTGCGACAAGGCACTCGCATTTCTTCGACATCCGCAGAAGATACGGCGCTACTTCCACGATACTTCTGGAGTATCTTCTTGCAGCAAACATTGATCTCGATATCCCGCTTGCGACGGCCCTGCTTTACGGGATTCGGTCGGACACGCAGGACCTGGAAAGGCAGTCCAGCAGGGCGGACATCAAGGCGATGGAGGTATTGTTCCCTGCGGCGAACAAGCTGATGCTCGGGGAAATCCAGCGAGGAAGCGTCCCGAGGGATTATTACCAGATGCTCGACAAGGCGCTGAAAAACGCCCGCGTCTATGGCAACTGCATCGTTACATCGCTTGATGAGGTAAATAATCCCGATATGATTGCCGAGGTGGCGGACCTTCTGCTTCGCAGTGAGGACATATTCTGGACGATGTGCACGGGCTGTTACGAAGATAAGCTCCTGATTTCCATTCGGACTTGTCAGCAGGGTGCAAGGGCGGATAAGCTGATTCGCCGTATCGTGGCAAGACGCGGCACAGGCGGAGGACACGAAAGCTTTGCGGGCGGGCAGATACCGCTAAAAGATGAATCAAAACTTTCCTGCCCGAAACTGGAACGCCTTGTTCACAAAAAGTTTGTCAAGGCGGTCGGCTGTGATATACAGCACTGGGACAATTTGATATAAACGCCGCCACGCTGTTAACCGAAAAGTGCACCACATATTACATCGACAAAATCACCCGCCTTTTGCCGAGAAGACCTCTTTTGCAAGTAACCTTTTACGCATCTGGTGCATCGCCTTATTAGGCCACTTCTTCGAGGATTCTGTTTCTTATTTGCTCCGAAAGTTTTACGGGCGCAAAAAAATCGACTGGATAAAGGTAATCCTCTCCTGACTCATCTATAATTCTCACCTGATTGTGGCGCTCGGCTTCCTTGTCCGGAAGGTTTTCATACAATTTTCGCACTTCCAACGAGGCCGCGTAACCCTTATTGTCGATGCAAAGCAGAAATTTGTGTTTCATCGTCCTTTACTCCAGATATTTTTTGATTTTTATTTCTTTCCTTCCCCTGCCATGCCCCTCATACCAGTGTAGTTCTGCGAGCTTTATTGCTCCATCCGTCAATCTGATTTTAGCAATTCCCTTGCATTTTCTCCATGTTGTCTTTCCATATACGCGATTTAACCTCCTTAACTCACGGATGCTATGCCCTGAGGCAATCGTTTCGGTCCATAGGATCTCGCCTAAAATCTTAACGTGCATGCAACCATCCTGTTATCACTGTCTAATATTGTTTCCCGATGCTTTTAAATATTTACATTAAGAGGCATTCCCTTCTCTGCTCGTACCTCCAAACATTCCTTAATTGCATCCCGAATGTTGTTCTCGGCCTCCTGTTCGGTCTTGCCTTGGCTTACGCAGCCGGGGATTGACGGACATTCGGCAATGAATATCCCATCTTCGTCGCGAAATATAGTGATAATAAACTTTATATTCTTTTCCTTTATTTAAGGGACATCAAAAGACAACATAACCCCGCGTACGAGGATTTGGACATAGACAAACTGCTCCAGAGTCAGTTGTGCTACCGTTACACTATATCACAATAAAGATATTGACCGCAGGTGCACATCTAATTTACACTCATTGCGGCTCGTTTGCAAGAAAATTCAATCGCGTTCAAATACGCGGAGGCATATATGCTCCGAAACATTTTACTGGCGTTCATACCGATATTCGTGGCGGTCGATGCAGTCGGCGTGCTGCCGATTTTTGTCTCGCTGACTGAGGGAATGGCGAAGAGCCGAAAGACGACGATAGTTATGGAGTCGATGCTGACGGCTCTCTTCCTCGCTATCGGCTTTATATTTTTAGGCAAGGCCGTCTTCAAAGTACTGGGTATCACGATGGGCGATTTTATGATTGCGGGCGGCGCGATACTTTTTTGCATTGCAATCATCGACATAATAAATCCTGTTAAGGCAAGACGGATACCAGATGAGCAGCTCGGAGCGGTGCCGTTGGGGACGCCTCTTATAGTCGGGCCGGCGGTATTGACGACGTCGCTGCTTGTGATATCGGAGTACGGCCTGCAGGCGGCGATTATCTCCGTTATGATAAACATAGCCCTGGCGGGCATTATATTCAGCGCTTCGTCCATCCTCATAAAGGCGCTCGGAGACGCAGGCACAAAGGCGCTTTCAAAGATAATGAGTTTGCTTTTGGCGGCGATTGCGGTAATGCTCATAAGAAAGGGCCTTGTGGCTTCGTTTCCGCAGCTTGTGCATTAAATCGGCGGTCAATTCGGCGACATATCTATCACATCAACTCTTGACGAGTCAGCCGTCAGCGGTTATTACTTTCAACCGAACGGTGAGAATATGGCTCAGACAAAGACATCCGGGCAGACGTGGGACTTCAGCAATTGCGCGGTGATTGTTGCGCATCCCGATGATGAGACGCTCTGGACGGGCGGGGTGATACTGCTGCACGGCGAGATGCGATGGACAATCATATCGCTTTGCAGAAAGAGCGACCCGGACCGTGCTGAGAAGTTTCTGCGGGCGTGCGAAAAGCTGCACGCCAGGCCCATTATGGGGGACATTGACGACGGCCCGGAGCAAAGGCCGCTTGCCGAACGCGATATACAGAAGGCAATCCTATCGCTGCTGCCGGTCGATAAGTTCGACCTTGTCATCACGCACAGCCGGTGGGGAGAATACACGCGGCATCTGCGGCACGAGGAGACGGCAAAGGCGGTTTTGGCCCTGCGAAAGACAGGGGACATTCGTGCAGGACAGCTCTGGATGTTTGCTTACGAGGACGACGGCGGAAAACGCCTGCCGAGGCCTGTTCGCGACGCTGACTTGCAGGTATGGCTGCCTGAAGACATCTGGCAGGAGAAGTACAAAATCATTACCGGGATTTACGGTTTTACCCAGGACAGTTTCGAGGCGAAGACCACACCCCGACAGGAGGCGTTTTGGCAAATGGGTCGCATTGACGGGATTGCCAAGACACAAGCCACAGGAGTCAAGAAATGAAAGTATTAGTGCTATACGATTATCCGCCGTCGCCCGCGGGTTTGGCGACACAGGGGCATTTGCTCCACAGGGGTCTGCAGGAGCTTGGGGTGGATGTTCATTCGGCGCATTTTGAGTCGGCGCAGGAGAAGGAATGGTATTATCGCTGGTTCGAGCCGGATATCGTTGTGGGGGTCGGGTACTGGGGACATACGCCGTATTTGGTGCTTCACCCGCAGAGGTACGGGATTCAGCCGGTGCCGTGGCTTGTCGCGGACGGCTATATGGGGGACTACCACGAGATTCTGGAGCCATTGCCTCTCATTCTCGTCACTTCGAAATGGGTTAAAAGCGTTTATGTCCGCGACGGGCTTTCGGGCAAGAACATTGAGGTGCTGCCTGTCGGCTGTGATACGGACTCCTTTATTCCTCGCGACGCAAACGATTCCAAGGTAACAACGGTCAGAGAAGCGCTTGGCGTTGCGCCGGACCAGATAATGATTTTGACGGTGGGAGGCGATGCGACAAGCAAAGGCGCACAGGAGGTTATGCAGGCCCTTGCGTTAATCGACACAAAGGCGCCGGACTGGAAATACGTGTGCAAGGTCTGGCCCCAGCCGAGGACCGAGCAGCAGAACGTCATAGATATGCAGTTGGCGGCGCAACTTGGGATTGAGAAGAACGTGATATACACCACGGGTGTAATGTCGCGGAATTTTATGCCGTATCTTCTGGCGGCCTGCGATATATATGCAGCGCCATCACGGCTTGAGGGATTCGGGATGATTCAGGTCGAGGCCGCGGCGTGCGGAAAACCGGTCATAGGCATCAAGGCGATGGGGATGCTTGACACAATGGTTCACGGAGAGACGGCATTTCTGGCGGGCGTGGCGCAGGAAATCAAACTGCGAGAGGCGACTTTAGGGGAAGGTTCCGGGCACGAGGCGGGACAGAGAGTGGTCTTCAAGCGTCCGCGAACCGTCGATTACCGCGCAAGCGTCCACGATATCGCCGATTATCTGATGAAACTTATGCAGGACGCGGAACTACGAAAGAAGATGGGTGAGGCGGGAAGGAAACGAGCCGTGGAAAAATTCGACTATCGGGTCGTGGCAAAAAGGTTTGTCGAAATAATCTCGCAGCGACTCGGAATCTCGTAGGATGAATCAGGAAAACAAAAAGCGGATTGACCGGGCAAAGGAAGCGGCGATTAAAGTTTTGCTCCACAACTCGCACGGGCCGTACAGGGGTCTGCCTCGAGCAGCGGGGTGGGGTTACCCCGAACCATATACCCGCGACATTATGATTTCTTCTCTCGGTATCCTGACGAACGAAAACGAAAAGTTAATCGCGTCCCTGCGAAAAGCGTTCGAAACACTCTCGAAGAACCAAAGCCCGCTCGGCCACATTCCTTCGCTTGTCCACGACCCGGAAGACCGCGGCTCGAGCGACTGCACGCCTTTATTCCTTATGGCGGTCGCTCTTTTTCGCAAGACAACCGGGGAGAAAAACTTTCTTGAGAGCGCCGTGGGAAAAGCAATGGAATGGATTGAACACCAAAGCCCGACGAATCGCGTGATTGTGGCGCAACTGCCGACAAGCGACTGGCGGGACGAGCAATGGGTACTGGGGTATGGTCTTTACGTCAACACCATAGTTTATACTTATTTGCGTCTCTTTCGCAGAAGCAAGCGAGCGGCAGAGCTGAAAGAGCAGATGGGACGTTTTACCGTAAGAGGCGACCAGCAAAATCGACATATCCACGAGGGCCTGGTCCTGCCGAACAAACCCTATTACGCCCTGTGGTCATACAAAGTATATCGAAGCGAGCGTTTCGACCTTCTAGGTAATTGCCTGGCAATTCTCTCCGGTCTGGCATCAAGGCGGCGAGCCAATGCAGTTATCTGCTGGGTCGAGGCTCAGTGTCAGGCGATGAAAAGACGCGGTGAATTAGCGGTTGATTTGCCGCCAAACTTTCTTCCCTACATTAAACCCGGCGACCCCGACTGGATGCCGAGATACAAGAAGTATAACCGCCCCGGCGAGTACCACAACGGAGGCATCTGGCCTTTCGTGTGCGGCTTTTACGTAGCCGCACTTATCGCGGCGGGAAGATATGAATTAGCCGAGAAAAAAATGGCTGCATTGACCGACCTTGTACGTCCCGCGCGAGAGGCGGATGTCGAATACGGCTTTAATGAATGGCTCAAAGCGCAGGATGGCCGGCCTCGCGGGCAGGACTGGCAAAGCTGGTCGGCGGCAATGTACCTCTACGCCGCCGCCTGTGTAGAGCAGAATAAGACCCCGTTCTTTGACCGTGTCCGACAGGGTGACTGAACAGGCGTTTTGTTGACAGACATTGGCGCCGCAGCTAATCTATCATTATGATTCGCCATTTCCAGATTGCCGTTTTCGTTTATGCTGCATTACTTGCCGGGTGCAATAAGGGCGAGAGGCAACCAGACCTCAAAGGCGTCAAGATTGGCGACATAGCGCCGATGACGGGAAACAAACAGACAAACCAAACCCTGAAAACCATCAACTTTGATTTCGTAACCTTTGAATTGCCCGCTGAAAAAATCGGCTCACTAAATGAGGTCTGGGCGGTTCTCAAAACCGAGCCGTTGCGACTGGCAGACGCCAACGCCTTTGCGGAAAATTCGTTTCGGGCGGGTGCGGGCCAGGGCGCTGCTTTGGACAGGGTTGTCTCTACGATTGCCTCAGCCGGCGGCAAGAAAATGGGCGCCACGTTGCTTTTGGTACCCGACGGCCAGGCAGAAACGCTCAATATCGTTCGGCTGAGCGGAAGAACAATCCTTTCATACGTTGCATCCGGCGGTTCGCTCCAGCATATAGACATCGGGCCTGGGACGTTAGGTTTGCGGATAACGGCCAGGAAACTGGCTGGGTCGCGAGCCCTGTGCAACATCCAGGCCATGCCGGTCTTCTCGCCCTCGACGGAAGGTCTTGCACCGCAATTAGCCGCCCGGGTAAGGGCCGGCGAATTCCAGTTTACGCCGGTCGGCTTCGGCTTGAGAATGAAACCGGGTGATTTTATACTTTTGGCGCCACAGCAGCATATCGCCGACAGGTCAAAACTCGGCGGATTGTTCTTCGCCACACCCGCAGGTAAACCGTCGGTGACAGTCCTTCTGCTGATTTGCACAGGTGTCGTCTGACCGATAGAACCAGCGGTCACATACAAGGTACTCTATGCACGATTCAACGCAGCAAACAGTGGCATTGATTCGATGTCCCGACTACGGCACAGCAGCCGAGGCAATCGCAAGACAATTCGAGCTTCTTGGAGGCGTTGAGAGATTCGTCAGCCGAGGCGATTCGGTCCTTCTCAAGCCCAATTTCATCTCGCCCAGGCCCCGCCAATGCGCGACACAGACCGACCCGGCAGTAATTATCGAGACGGCGAAACTATTGAAGGACTTTGGCGCAAGACCCTTTGTCGGCGACTCGCCCGCCTGGGGCAATGTATTTACCTGCGTCAAGGCGCTGCAGCTCGATGAGCCGCTAAGGAAACTCGATGTCCCCGTGAGACAGCTCAACAAGCCGCGAAGATGTCAAATCGGCGGCACAACAGTCGGGATAAGCTCGGTCGCCCTCGATGCCGATGTCATTATCAATCTGCCCAAATTCAAAACGCACCAGCAATTAGTCGCCACGTTTGCCGTCAAAAACATGTTCGGGACTGTTACTGGCAAATGGAAGCCATACTGGCATTTTGCCAGGGGCAGGAGCGAAAAGAAGTTCTGCAAGTTTCTTATCGAAATATACAAATTCCTCAAGCCGGCCCTGACAATAATAGACGCCGTCACTGCAATGGATGGCCCGGGCCCGATTCGCGGTAGGGCAAGGCCTCTGGGCTGGCTAATCGGCGGAACAGAACCCATCTCTCTCGAATATACCTGCTGCAAACTAATCGGCCTTTTGCCGGGGGAACTGCCGATTATCAAGACAGCCAATCATATCGGCTTCGGCTGTCGTGAACCCGACAAGATACAAATTGTCGGCGACCCATTGCCGCAACAATCCTGCACTGACTTTATTCCCGCAGAGCTTATCCCCATACGATTCTCACTGCTGCACGTGTGCAAAAGTATATGCAAGCAAGTTGTGCTTTTGACGAAATCCGGTTTTTCCTCACCACAAAAACACGACGGCACAAAGTAAAATTTTAGTGTCTCGGCGAGTTTGTTGCGGATTTGCCAGATGTTGCGGGGTAAGTGGCTTGCTGATAGCATAAGGGTATGAACCGAAAACGGGGATTGGAAATTCTGGTTTATGCGGGGCTTGTGGTGTCAACGGTTGCGGCATATCAGCCGGTGCGCCATAATGGTTTTGTCAACTACGATGACGACGTTTATGTAACAGACAACGTGAACATCAGGAAGGGACTTACAAAGGAGTCGTTCGTTTGGGCATTTACTGCCACGTATGCGGGCAACTGGCATCCGCTGACCTGGATTAGTCATATTTTGGATTATCAGTTTTTCGGCACAAATCCTTTAGGCCATCACCTGACAAGTGTGCTGCTGCATATCGCAAATACTCTGCTTCTGTTTTATATTTTGCGGAGGATGACCGGCGCTACGTGGCGAAGTGCGTTTGTGGCCGCGGTATTTGCGCTTCATCCGCTGCACGTTGAATCGGCAGCGTGGGTTGCAGAGCGGAAAGACGTCCTCGCCGGCCTGTTCTGGCTTCTCACGATGTTAGCTTACGTCCGGTACGCCGAGGGACCGTCCGTCATCCGGTATCTGATTAGTGTCATCGTTTTCGCGTTCGGCCTGATGGCCAAGCCGATGCTTGTCACGCTCCCGTTTGTCCTGTTGCTTTTGGACTATTGGCCGCTCAATCGCTTTCTCAATTCTAAATTCTCAATTCTAAATTTGGTTCTGGAAAAAGTCCCTTTTCTTGCCCTTTCGGTGATTTCGTCGATTGTCACCTTCATCGCCCAAAGTGCAGGCGGGTCGGTGACGGAAACGCAGATTCTACCTTTGGGCGCACGGATGTCGAACGCCCTGGTTTCGTATATCGGGTACACAGGCAAAATGATTTATCCCGCCGGGCTGGCGGTCCTTTATCCTCACCCGCAAGGCGGGTTGCCGGCGTGGCAGGTAATCTCGGCGGCAATTTTATTGGTGCTAATCACGATGCTGGTTATTTTAGCGCGGCAGCGGCGGTACCTTGCGGTCGGGTGGCTCTGGTATTTAGTGACGTTAGTGCCGGTAATCGGCTTAGTGCAGGTCGGCGTTCAGGCAATGGCAGACCGTTATACCTACCTGCCTTCAATCGGCATATCCATTATGGTCGCCTGGTTTGCCGGGGACATTCTGCAGCGACAGCGAATCGGCAGAATCATTTCTGGAACGGTCTCGCTCTTGGCGATTAGTGTTCTGCTGGTATGCACAAACATACAGGTTCGGTATTGGCACGACAGCGTTACGCTGTTTGAGCGGGCGCTGGCAGTAACGAAAAACAATTACCGGATGCACCATTCGCTCGCCTTCGAGATGATATCGCAGGGCCGGCTCGACGATGGCATAAGCCACTATCGTACGGCCCTGCAGATTACGCCCGGCAACGCGGAGATTCACTACAACCTTGCCAACGCGCTTCGCCGGCAGGGTAAAATCAGTGAGGCAATCGAGGAGTATCGTCTGGCGGCGCAGTACAAGAGCGACTACGCCGATGCGCACAACAACCTGGGCTATGCGCTTTTATCGCAGGGCAATTTTGACGAGGCGATGCAGCACTTCGGACAGGCCCTGCGGTTAAGACCTGATTGGCCTTATGCGATGACGGGTCTGGCGCAAGCTCTGGCTACGTATCCGAATCCGGATATGCGAGACGTTGAATTGGCGGTCGAATTCGCCGAGCGTGCCGTCGCACTGACGGATACTCGCAATGCGACAATCCTCGATACGCTCGCGGTAGCTTACGCAGCAGCAGGGCGATTCGATGATGCGGTGACAACCGAGCAGGCGGCGCTCGAGGTCACTTCGGTTGAGAACGATACCCGGCTTGCGGCCACAATCCAAAAACACCTTGAGCTTTTCAGGAACAAGAGAGCCATCTCGGCAACACCGAGCGGCGAACCAGAACATTCGCCTGGCCCACAAAGACAATGGGCGCAGCCGATTGAGCTACCGGGCGTGCCGAACTTTCACAAGGTCTCGGACAATCTCTATCGCGGGGCACAACCTACAGAGGAGGGGATGAAAGAGCTGAAGAAACTTGGAATCAAGACCATTATCAACCTTAGGTCGTTTCATTCCGACCGAAATGAAATCGGCGATACGGGACTGGATAATGAGCATATATATATGCAACCCTGGCGTTCGGAAAATGAAGATGTCGTTCGCTTCCTGCAAATTGTCACCGACCCAAACAAGACGCCGGTTTTTGTTCATTGTCAACGGGGCGCAGACCGAACGGGAACGATGTGTGCCATTTATCGCATCGCGGTACAGGATTGGCCCAAGGATGAGGCAATTAAAGAAATGACCGAAGGGGACTTTGGATTTTTCGAGGGCTGGCAAAACCTCATCGACTACATCCGTAACTTAGACATCGAGAAAATCAAACAGCAGGCAGGAATAGAGAATTGATGATTGATTATTGATTATTTAAATATCCCTTTCCATTCGTGCTCTTTTTGAGTAGAATTGCATTTGTATTTACGACGGTTCGATATCGTGTTTTAAAAAACGGGAGATGGTCAAATGTTCAAAATAACCGGATACATAGAAAAAGACCCTGATACGGGAATGTATGTTGCCATAGTCCCCGGCATTCCTGGTGCTCACACACAAGCGGAAACTTTGGATAAACTAAAAGACAACCTCAAAGAGGTGGTCGAATTGTGCCTTGAGGAGATGGACGACGATGCAAAGAGGCACTTGCCGGAGTTTGTGGGAATCCAGCAGCTTGAGGTGTCAGGTTGAGCCGACTTAAACTCGTCAACGCCCGAACGATGGAAAAACTGCTTTTCCGGCTGGGCTTTGAAAAAGTTCGCCAGAAGGGCAGCCATGCGTTCTACAGACATCTCGATGGGAGAGTGACCACCGTTCCGCATCACAAAGCAAAAGTTCTGGCGCGACCTTTAATCAGAGAAATCCTGCGTGAGGTAAAAATCACCGTAGATGATTACGATAACAACATCAGAAACCTGTAATCCAACATACCCCTGAAAGACCTGATGAAACCTTCGATTACCCTTTAGATTGACAGTCCCCTTCTGCTCGACTACCATCCGAACTTATGCAGAAAACATCCATAAACATTTTGGGTATTGAGACGAGCTGCGATGAGACGGCGGCGGCGGTGGTGGCGGACGGTTCAACTGTGAAATCGTCGGTCATTGCCTCGCAGACCGGGTTGCACGAGAAATACGGCGGGGTCGTGCCGGAGATTGCCTCGCGTGCACACATCGAGAATATTTACCCCGTCATAACCGAGGCGATGTCGCAGGCAAACGTCACCAAAGACGATATTGCTGCGATTGCAGTAGCCAATCAGCCGGGGCTGACTATAGCGCTTATTGTCGGCGTCATCGCTGCAAAAACGTTAAGCTTCGTCTGGGAAAAACCCCTGATAGCAATCAATCACCTGCACGCACATTTGCAGTCGGCGATGATTGCAGAGCAGGATTTGGAACTGCCCGCGGTGGCGCTGATTGTATCAGGGGGACATACCTGTTTATACCAGTGCGAATCACCGCTGGAGCTGAAACTACTCGGCGCCTGTATCGATGATGCGGCGGGCGAGGCGTTCGACAAGGTGGCAACGATTTTGAAACTGCCTTATCCGGGCGGACCTGCCATCGAAAAAATCGCAAAAAAGGGAGACCCGAACGCGATTGATTTTCCGCGAACGCTGCTCGGCCCCGATTCATTGGATTTCTCATTTAGCGGAATCAAGACCGCCGTGCTTTATTACTGCCAGGGACAGGATATGAAGGCGGAAAACAGAGTTGATTCGATGAGCGAACAGGAAATCGCCGACATCGCAGCATCGTTTCAGCAGGCGGTGATAGATGTGCTGGTGAAAAAAACAAGACGTGTAGCCGATATGGTGGGTGCGAAAACTATTTTGCTGGGCGGCGGCGTCGCCGCCAACAGTGTCCTGCGAAGCGCCCTGCAGAAAATGTGTGATTCGGACAGAGCGCCAAGAAAACTGCTGGTCGCACCGAAGCCATATTGCACGGACAACGCGGTTATGGTAGCTTCTTTGGCGTACCATAAGTTCAAGGCGGGTATTTTTGCCGACTTGACGCTTGAGCCGAAGGCAACGGGTTGAGAAAAATGTTTTTTCTTACAATAGGGGGAAAGTATGGCGTTAATGCGAGAAAAGACACTGAACGGGCAATGGGAGCTGAAGGACGAAATCATTACATTTGACCTTTCAAACGCCCGCAGGATGTCGCAGTCAAAAGGAGGGTGGATTCCACAGCCCGTACCAGGGGACATCCATCAGGGATTGATTTCGGCAGGGAAAATCAAAGAACCGCTTGTGGGGCTTAATTTCATTGACTGCAAATGGACCGAGAACCGCTCGTGGTGGTTTCGCAGGTCGTTCGATGTCCCCGCTGACTGGCTCAAGTGCGAGCTTGTGGAGCTGGAGATGTACGGGCTGGATTCGAATGCCGAGGTTTTCTTAAACGGCGACCACATCGCATCGCACCGAAACGCCTTTCGGCCTTTGATTGTCGCCATAAACGGTCATCTCAAGGCAGGTGCAAATATCCTATTGGTGCGATTGACTACCGGCGTCGAGGACGTCCGCGACAGCGACGCCTATTCGACCGACGGGATACTACCGACGACGGAATCGCCGCACGGCTACCCGGAACGCGGCGAAAGAAGGCGCTCTTTCGTTCGCAAACCGCAGTATTCGTTCGGGTGGGACTGGAGTCCGCGCGTCGCGACCACCGCAATAGGTGGCGACGTCACAATACGCGCAATAAACACGGGCTGTATCCGCCAGGTAAATCTTCAGCCCGCCCGCGATGGGGACAACAAGGTTATCGTTACGGCAACGGCGGTTGTTGACTGGCTGCACCATTACAAGAGCGGTGAAGGGGCCGTCACCGTGACATTGACCGGGCCGGACGGGAAAAAATTCAAGACCAGCCAATCAACCTTCCTGCGTTCGGGCTATAACTTTATCGGGATGCAAATTCCCATAAAGAACCCGCTGCTTTGGTGGCCGAACGGGCTGGGCGAGCAAAACCTTTATAAGGTCGAAGCGAAACTGCAAATCGGCAAAGACGCGATGGAGTATCCTGCCTTTGATTACGGCATTCGCTTTGTCGAGCTTGACACGAACGACAAATTCGCCGTTGTGATAAACGGCAAAAAGGTCTTCTGCAAAGGCGCAAACTGGATTCCCGCAGACGCGATTTACGCCCGTGTCAGCGACGAGCGATACGAGTATCTGTTGCGTGAGGCGAGGGACGCCAACTTCAACATGCTGCGAGTATGGGGCGGAGGATGGTATGAGCGCGACGCCTTCTATCGGGCGTGCGACAGGCAAGGCATTATGCTCTGGCACGATTTTATGTTCGCCTGTGCGCCTTACCCGGACCATCTTCAAACATTTTGCGACGAAATCGAGAAAGAGCTCAACTATCAGACCAGACGGCTTTCGCGTTACGCCTCGGTCGTGCTGTGGTGCGGGTGCAACGAGAACAACTGGGGATGGGTTGACTGGTGGAAAGAGCAGACCAGGGCCGGGGCGCGGATTTACAATTACCTGCTGCCGAGCATTGTGCAGCGAAACTGCCCGCAAATCCCCTATTGGAACGGCTCGCCCTACGGGGGCAATCACCCCAACAGCGAAGACGCCGGCGACCACCACCGCTGGCACGAATGTATGATGCACCCGGAAATGGAAAAACGCATCACGCCTGAAGAATACGATAAATGCAGGTCGCTGTTTATCTCGGAGTTCGGCTACGTCGGCGCGTGCTGCAAAGAGACGGTCGAGGAGTATCTCGGCGATGCGGCGCTCGACCCGACAAGCGAAGCGTGGCGACAGCACACGAACGTCTTTGAGAAGAAGACCGTTGCGGCGGGAATCCGCAAACATTACGCAGACCCTGAGCAACTGAGCATTAATGAATACCTTTTTTACAGCGGCTTGTGCCAGGGGATGATGTATCAGTATGCACTGGAATCAATGCGGTGCAGGGCGAACTGCCACGGCGGGCTTTTCTGGATGTTTGAGGACTGCTGGGGCGAGATTGGCTGGACCATAATCGATTACTGCCTGCGGAGAAAACCATCCTTCTATTATGTGCGAAGGGCATTTGACCCGATTCGATTGATTCTGCGGGCAAAGGGCAATCGGATAATCGTCACAGCAGCGAACGATACCGCCGAGGCCGTGACGCTCAACCTCGAATGCGGATATGTGCCGCTTGACGGCGGCGATGCGGACCTCAAATCCTTCAAGGTCAAACTGCCCGCTCTTGAGCGAACTGAGTGCTGCACATTTGCAAAGGGCAGGGGTGACCCGACGGCAGGACTTTGGATTGCCCGCTGCAAAAACAATCACTCGGTGCAGCCGGCGATATTCCGCGCGATTGACTACCGGCGGTTAAAAACAGCAGACCCAGGCCTTGTTTACGCCGTTACCCGCGACAGAGGTAACTGCTGCTTCGTTGAAATCCGCACCGTTGGATACGCTCACTCCGTCCACTTTATTTTGCCGGCGGACGCAACCCCCGAAGACGACTATTTTGACTTATTGCCCGGCGAGACCAGAACGATTAAAATTAACTCTGTGAAACCGTTTGACGCGGCAGATATAAAAGTTACGTGCGTCAATGAGATGCAGAAAAAGTGAATGAGCCGGCTCAAGGCAGGTGAACCATCCAGGCGGAACAACTTAAAAAACTGCTGACAAAGGTAAAATCAGGCGATGTCACTATCGACGAGGCGGTCGAAAAGCTGCGACATCTGCCTTTCGAGGACCTCGGTTTTGCCCGCGTTGACCATCATCGCCAGATTCGCCAGGGTTTCCCTGAAGTAATTTATTGCCCGGGCAAGACGAACGAGCAGATTATCAGGATATTCTCATCGCTGGCGGCAAAAGGAAATAACGTCCTTGCGACAAGGGCTGAGCAGCACGTCTTTGATGCGCTGGCTGCGAGCAGGATGTTTGCAAAGGCACGATATGAAAAGGCGGCAAGGGCGATTGTTCTTGAGCAAAAACAAATCGAGCTGTCAAAGTCGGTTTTGCCCATACTGACGGCGGGAACGGCGGACCTGCCCGTCGCGGAAGAAGCAAGGGTGACAGCAGAGATTATGGGCCAGCGGACGGAGTTGATTTGCGACGTCGGCGTGGCGGGTTTGCATCGGCTGTTAGGGCACGTGCCGAAACTGCAAAACGCCAACGTCGTAATCGTCGTGGCGGGAATGGAAGGGGCGCTTGCAAGCGTGGTAGGAGGACTGGTAAGTTGTCCCGTGATTGCTGTGCCGACCAGTGTCGGCTACGGCGCGAGCTTCGAGGGACTATCGGCGCTATTGACGATGCTGAATAGCTGCGCTTCGGGCGTCACTGTCGTCAACATCGACAACGGTTTCTCCGCAGCCATCACGGCCACGCTGATAAACAGAAAAATAGAAACAAGAAAGTAGCGACATTATCCCTGCCTTACATCGGGCTACGGCAGGCTCTCAGGCTCGACGTAGGTCTCCGCCGGAGCGGGCCGCCCTGACGAGTTTTAGCAAAACTGCTAACGGTGCGGTTCGGCCGCGTTGAGGAGCGCAGCGGAGCAACATCGTCCAGAAGGCGTTGTTGGGCAGATCATTGGTCCCAATACTGGCTTCCGGTTGGATAGACGAATGGCATAAGTTGAACTTCCCACTTCTCTCCTTGGAAGAATACCTCATTTGTGGAAAGCCATTGACGAGCGTCAGCGGCAAGAGAAGTAAGCCGCGAAAGCTGATTGCGCGGCGCAGCGTCGAAAACGCAAACGAGTTCCGCAAAAGCCCAGAATATAAGTAGCTGGAAGGCAACAACACGCGCGCCGCGATAAATCTCGAAGTCGCCCGATGGATGGTTGATCCAGATGTGCCACTTGCCGTCAATGATCTGTACGTGTTGGTGCCACCGCATTCGCAACGGCGAGAAGTGTGCATAGGGCTGAACAGAGCGGGCCAAACTCGCCCAGAACGAAGCTCACGACTCGCCCCACAACCCATTAATGGAGACCTGCGCCCACACTTTTGCCTCGAGATGCTTTCTGAGTTCGCCAGCGCTTAGTTGTTCTTCATTCCATTTATTCAGGAGTCGAACCTTATCATGGTCGTGGGATATCCCAAGCGCGACAACAGACAGTGCCTCAACGGCGTCACGCAGAAGACCTACAGCGACCGCGTGGGCACCACCCTCGTTAGCAAGGCGAGAGAGGCGGACGCTCTCAAGACAGTGCTTGCCAGCGTAGTGCGGGATGAACTGCAGCTGCAAATCGGCTATAGGCGGTTGGTCGGCCCAAGAACCTCGTACGACGGACTGGAGCTCAAGGTTCAGAGGCTCGTGCGTCTTCTTCCAATAGTCAGGGTCTCCCTTTGGCATGATGTCCTCACGCGGTACTGTCTGCCCAATATTGTATATATGGTTTCTACTTATTCTTGTTAGGACGCAAAATCGCGGGCTAAAACGCCATCTACCCTTTTCGCTGGTGTCTTACTTGTAGTGAGCCTGTCGAACCTATCTACGGGTTAATTCGCGTGGCGCAGTTCGGCCTTGGCGATGCCGACCAGAGACCTCAGCGCAGCATTCACCGATTGTTCGTCGGGGAAATGCCTGGCAACATCCGGGGAGAGGAGGACCAAGTTCGTTCCCTGTTGGAAACGCTTGGCATACTTGCCTCGCACACCACCTTTGAGTTTGGAGAGGTCGTATTCCGGCCGCAAATCGTCTGCCATTCTCCTTTTGTTTATCTTTTTCATATTCTTTTTACAGTGTAAATCTGTGTTAATCCGTGTCAAAAAATTGCCGTGTCAATTCGTAGTCAAACAGCAATTCCCTCTTTCTGAATGTTCCGGTAAACCGGAATATTATTATTAAAATTCTGCGGAAGAACTATAACATCGATAACGCAATCGTATTCCAGTTCCAAATCATAAGCGATATTGAACAGGCATTCTTCGATGTTTCTATCTACTTTGGCCAGTATTACCAGTAAATCGATATCGGATGTTTTTGAATAATCACCGCGTGCGAAAGAGCCGAATAATTTCATCTCAATTATGCTGTATTTATCTTCGACGGCCCGTCTGAATTGCTTTGCGATTACTGCTGCTTTATCTTTATGCGTCATTGGCATTCATTATCTCCGCTTCACCTTGGCGATATAACCACCCTCTTGCGAGGTCTCAACGATAAAAGTGATTTCACTCATAGTGATATCCTCATTATAAACCTTCCCGCCTGACCGTCAAATCTTTTATTGACCGTATATTCCTTTATCTATACTATACTGCACGAAACGAGCTTGTATGAAATCAATAGAGACGATACCGAAATTAAAGACAAGAGCTATCGATGCCCACAAGGGCGATTTCGGCAGGATTTGCATTATTGCAGGCAGTGTCGGAATGAGCGGGGCGGCGGCGCTGGCGGGAAGGGCGGCACTGCGGGCAGGGGCGGGACTTGTGAGAGTGGCTGTCCCCAAGGGTATCCTGCCGATAGTCGCATCCATCGAACCATCTTTTACTACGGTCGCTTTGCCTGAAGACGGCGAGGGCAGGATATCCCCAAAGGCGGTCAATGCTGTTCTCGACCTTGTCGCTGAAAATGACTGCTTTGCCTTTGGTCCGGGTATCGGCGTCTGCCAGGGCGCCAAGTCGGTTCTTCAAGAGCTGCTTGAACAAGAGGGCTTGCGGCTTGTTGTGGATGCGGACGGCCTGAATAACCTGTGCAAAATGACAAACTGGCCCGCAGAATCAAAGGCGCAGGTAATCGTGACGCCGCACCCCGGGGAAATGAGACGATTATGGTCGGCTCTTATCAGAAAGCCGATGCCCGCCGACCGGCGAGAGCAGGCAGTTTGCTTTGCACAACGCACAAGCGCTGTAGTAGTTCTTAAAGGCGCAGGCACTATAGTCAGCGACGGAAATAAGGTCTATGTGAACAGGACTGGCAACCCGGGTATGGCGACAGCCGGTGCAGGCGATGTCCTCACAGGAGTAATCGCAGCGCTGATGGGGCAGAAACTTGGCAATTTCGACGCAGCGGTATTAGGCGTCTATATTCACGGCCTGGCAGGGGACATCGCAGCAAAGAAGACAGGACAGGTCAGCTTGATTGCCACCGATATCATTGACGCACTCGGCGACGCATTCAAGAAAGGTTGAATGCTGTTTAAGGTGGTAGTTCATTATGGGTAAGACAAAAGAGCACTTTGAGAAATTCAGAGCCGATGTGGAGAAAATGAAGGCACAAATCCCGGATACCGTTCAGGGATTCGGCGGGATGTTCGCCAGGATAATGAAAGACGGCGCTCTGACGGCAAAGGAGAAGGAGTTTATTGCCCTGGGTATCGGGGTCGCTATGCACTGCAAGCCCTGTATCCGCGCACATACGCAGAAGTGCCTTGACGCGGGGGCAAGCAGGCAACAGATTCTTGAGGCGGCGTCGGTGGCGGTTATGATGGCAGGTGGGCCTGCCTATACGCATATCCCGGTCGTGCTTGATACGCTGGATGACCTTGAAGGCGCTGGTTCCGATAAAAAGTAACCTGACACTATTGAAAAGGGGGGCAATGTACATTGCCGTTCGGCGAGTGATAAGCAGGTTGCGCCGCGATATGTTGATTGGCGAATTTTTGTTGGCATTATCCGCTGTTGAGTGGTAGATTGCTTCTTGCCTTTTTGACCCGTTCGAGAACGTCAAAGATATGGATAACCGTTACGACAACCCGCCAGACCGGCTGATGTCGCAGGGCGACAAGCAGCGCGATGCCGCTCAGCAGACACAGCAGACCTCTCATTTCAAAAAGTCGCTTGTGCCGCTGGATGAGTACGCAGCGCGCGAGGGGATACCTGCCGACATTCTCGAACAGCAGGGGGATCTCGGCGTCGTGCAGATTCGCAAATACAAGGGCAAAAAATACGTGGTCGATGTCCCCTTCGATGCGCTGTCGGCCTTTGAAGAGGATGACGAGTCCCCTGCCGGCCGGGGCAGGTACGCCAAAAACGGCGTCGGAAGAAGCACAAAACCGATTAATCGTATCATCATCGCGGCTGTGATTTTAGCCCTGGCCGTTGTGTCGCTGCTGTACGTGTGGAATGTGCTTCGACTCAGCGACCTTAAGGTCCAGTACGCCGACCTGCAAATAAAATATCAGGACGTTACCGACTCGGGCCGAAACGTCGAGACGGTCCGCAGCGAGCTGGCAAACGCCAGGGCCGAGCTGGCCCGAGTCCAGAGCCAGATTGTCGTATCCAGAACGGAGCTTGACAAGATTCAGGCCGAGCTTGCCAAGGCCAGGCGCAATATCGAGACCATTCAGAACGAGCTGACGGGCATTCAGGGTCAACTATCATTATCGAGAGCGGAGATAGAAGGCGTGCAGGACGTCTTGAATACCGGCACAAAAGACCTCGACAGTCTGCAAAAGCAAAACACCGAGTTATCAGGCGGGCAGTAAGACAGGGCCGACACAGGCGCCGTTAATCGCTCATTCAAATGGCCGCACATGCTCAAGCAGTTTCCATCCCGCGGGCAATATCATCGCAGCGAGGATTATCTTCAGAACGTCGCCGATGATAAATGGATACGAGCCGACAATTATCGCCTGCCGTAACCCAATCAGGAAAGAAAGCCAAAGCACGCCAAATGTGTGAATGACGATATTGCCGAGAACCATCGCCAGGATAGTTGTCCCCACCCGGCGGTCCCAGCCCTTTTCAGCGAGCTTGCCTGTAAGATACGCAGCAAAGACAAATCCGAGCAGATAGCCGCCTGTCGGCCCTGCAAGGGCGGTTAGACCTGCACCGGCTGCGAAGACAGGCAGCCCGGCGATTCCTGCGATTATGTAAAGAAGGGCACTTAATGCCCCGCGGCGTGAGCCGAGCAATGCACCCAGCATTAGAACGGCAAAGGTCTGTCCCGTAATCGGAACAGGACTGAAGGGCAGAAACACCTTCACCTGCGCCGTCAGGCCAATCAGCATCGCCACGGCGGCAATCAATGCAATATCATACGCCCTCGCCAACGATTCAACGCCGGGCCGAAAGACATCAGCAATAGTATTCGTCAGCATACCTATCCCGTAAGTTAGTTTGTTCAAATCAGGGAAAGATTGTACGCGGTGTATGCGCGTGCGTCAACATCAGCCGGCCAGAATCAGGTCGGTTTTCTTTCTCTCAGGTTGTGGAAGAACGCTGCCGCAGCGGACGCAATCGACCCTTTCAAGCCCGCGCTTTTTCCCGCAAACAGGACACTTGATGACCGGCGTATGATTCATCGCCAGATATGTAAGCAGCCCTGCCAGATTGAATAACCCGACCAAAACCAGCCAGAAAATTAACCTTGCTAATGAATTCCGCCTCGACCATCCGTGCAAAAAACTAACTATCATCATCGTAATGCTAAACACCCAGTTTGTCGGATTATATCGGGGCCGCCAGTCGACGACAATGCCTGCATATCCGGGCATAACACCCGTTCGGACGTCTTTAATCCTCAGCAATTCGCCCTCAAACAGATACCAAGCTAAGTCATAAGCAGGCGGTGATACGGTACATATCTGTGCCTTGACCCAATCGTCCCTGATGCGTACTTCATGAGGAGGTCTGACCCAATCGAATCGGGCGATAAGCTCAAGACCACCTTTGTCGTCAACTTTATATAGCTGCTCGGAGCGCTTCTGTGGTTTGCTATTGTACTCTCGAAGGTAAAGGTACTGCTCCCAAGCTTTGGGCGATTGCTCACGCTGCACTGGAGGTCTAAAATCGCTTTTTGTACACCGCACGAAAACATCACTGTCGGTGGCAGCAAATTTGACAGAGCGAGAATCCCATTCGCGAGGGACATCAACAGTAAGAATCTCGTTTGGCTCGCGCATAATGAGGTGATGCTTGCCGTCTTTTGTGGCACAATGCATCAATGGCCGGTATCTTATAGCCGGCGTCTTTGAAACCTCGGGAATCACCCGCCAGTGATGCAGCTTGACAGATTCGATGTTATCCTGCGGACTTTCAAAAACCTTTTCAACCTGGTGCTTCGCAAAATCAATCTGATAAATGCACTTGTCGGTCTGCCATAACATAATCACACTGGCTGGGGCCTCGTTTGTCCAAGAGGCAAAAGACGGCAATTTGCCGAAGGTCCCGGCTTCTGTCCTCTTTTCGGTGAAACCGGTTGAGCCGATATAGCCAATTTTGCCGCCTTTGAACCTGTAACCGACAAACAGGTCGGCTGACGGGTCGTATCGCCAGACCTCTTCGGTTCTTTCAGAGGAGCTTACCGGCACCTCAAGAGTTTGCGAGAGTTCGACACCGAAAGTAACCAAGTATTGTATAAAACCTTCGTAAGAGGAGTTCATTGGCTCTTCGGCCCAGGAGAGATACTCATAGGGACAATCCCGGTGAAGTCCCTTCCAAAGGAGTGTGCCGTTTACATCATATATTTGCTCGTTACTGTAATCCCGCTCAAAGCTTCTGTATTTGTACTCTTGGCTGACCAGATGCACTGTTCCATCGGGTAGGAAGTTCTTGGCTGAACGTGTGATTCTCTCATTCGGGTCGTCGGGTATCCGCATCGATGAGACGATGTCTTTGTCCGTGTACGACGAAGTATATATAGTCACCATATTCTGCACGAACAACAGGGCAAACAAGAGCATCACAAGTGTAATGACCACGCCGGCAGGTGAGGCAATCCAGGTCACAATATGACATCTGTTCATAACTATACTCCCCGAATTAGAATTCCCTTTTCAAAAATGTTTCAACAATCCAGCAAAGCAGAATCGCGACGGAAATTGCTATTACGGCAATAACCCAGGCGAGCTTCCATAAGCCGGCAATCGTTACAACGACCCAGAGCGCAAATGCAATCCCAACTAATTTTGTTGTGTACCATCTTGCTTTACTCAAACCTGCAAGGGCTGTCCCAAGATAGACGACGAATCCTTCCGCCACTAAAAGCCAGCCCTCGATTAAGTGTCTGGCCGGCGGTGGTACAGGAAGGAACCCGTCCCTGCCGGCATACCAGAACAGATAAGTCCACACAAATCCGACGGCAACAGTCATCGCGACCAGACCGGAGGATATTTTTGCTGCAAGGATTACATTGCGGCCGGTCGAGCGGTGCAGTAAGAAGCCCCACATCCGCGTATATTGGTCAGTCCAGAACTGCCGTACGCCAAGCGCAAGTGCAAGCCCCATCGCCGACAGAAACACAATCGGGCCAATGTCGTCGTAGGGATAGCCGATCAGCTCGTATGAGTCCACCTCAGATAGCGGCGGGAAACTGCGGTATCGGTAGCCGACAGCGGCCGGATCAGCTTTTGTCCATAGTTCAAGGGTGCCGAAGACCAGAAGGACAGCCGCTGCGGCGACCATCCACGGCAGACATTCGCGCAATTCTTTCTTCATAAGCGTCAGGAATTTCATTTTATTTTTCCTCCCATTGAAACAGTTTCATTCGGCCTGCAGGGGCGGTATATTCGATGAACTGGTCTTCGAGATTCATATTGACGGCTCGATATTCCACAACCCCAGACGACCCTGCCCAGTCAGCGATTTCCTTATCGTCCGTGCCGACCAGGACAAGCTCAAGCTCATCGGCGCTTTGTCTAAAGTGCAGAAGACCATCGATATTGACCTTGGGCAGAATAGGGCCTGTGAAACGGCACCTGACCTTTTTCACGGCGTTTCTGAATTGCTCCAATGAACAATCGGCGCGCACCACGCCTTTGTCAAGGACAACGATTCGGTCTGCGACACGTTCGACATCGCCGAGGATATGGCTGGAGAAAAAGATGGTCCTGCCCTGCCACATAATCAGTCCAATCATCCCCTCAAGAAACTGCCTTCTTATCGCGGCGTCAAGGCCGAGCGTGGGGTCATCCATAATCAGCAGCTCCGGGTTCGGCGCCAAGGCAAGAGCCAGTGAGACCTGCGCCCGCTGGCCGTTCGAGAGGTACTTTATCTTCTGCTTTTTAGATAAGTCAAAGTACTCAATCATATCCCAGAACAGTTTGATGTCCCATTGGCCTGGGAAAAACGCGCGCTGAAATTTTGCAATTTCAGCGATAGTCATCCAGCGAATAAGGCGATGTCCCTCTGACACGTAGCCGATTCGCTGACGAATTGCAGGTGTGAGCTGCTGCGAATTACAGCCGAGCACTTGTGACGAACCCGCAGTCGGATTCAAAAAGCCCAGCAAGAGTTTTATTGCGGTAGTTTTTCCCGAGCCGTTTCTGCCGACAAAGCCGCAGATGCAGCCGCGAGGAATCCGTATCGTGAAATGGTCGAGCGCAAGTTTCCCGCCGTAGTATTTTGTCAGTCCCTCTGTCTGTAAAACCATCTCGCTCATTTTTCCCTCTCTTTTTTGGCTTTTGAGAACTTTGCCAATCTGTTCCTGAACATTGCGAGTATATCATCCGCATCCAGTCCCAGATTTAAGCTGCGGACGATTACGGTATCCATTCTTTCGGCGAGCACATTCACATCAGAGGCATCTTTACTTCGCATCCTCGGGTCGCTGACGAAGGTGCCCGATCCGGTCTTGGTAGTGACCAGGCCGGCCTGTTCCAGAATTGTATAAGCCCGTGCAACGGTACTGGGATTGATGACCAGCTCGGCGGCCAACTTGCGAACCGCAGGCAGCTTGTCCGATACAGCCAATTCACCTTTTGCAATCGCCTCGCTTATCTGCTCGACGATTTGTACGTAAATCGGCTCATCGGAGCCGGGCGTTATCTGAATCCAAAGCGCCATTAAGAAAGCCCGCTTTCCTGCCGTTCCTGCAAACTTGTCAATCTCGTCTCAGCTCAAAGTGTATTACTACTACTAATACATTATGTACTATAACATAAAATCTGTCAACTTTTTTTTCAAAAAAATATTTTTCGTCGTAATTTTTTCCTGCGCCTCCTTGTTCTGCTGGATTAAACAGGTTTAAAAACGCTATTTACAGACACAAGAAAGCCTTTTTGCATATCTCATGCTAAAAAGGGTAATCGCGTGGAGGTGATTGTTGACAGTGCAGACACGAGGTGTTACATTAAAACAGCTTAATCAAAAATTGTTTAGTGAAAATGTTGTCATAACGGAAGGGGTAAAACTATGAAAACAAAAAAAACTTGCCTGATTAATCGGGGGATTATTTTTTTTGCAATTTTCACTGCTGTGCGGGTCGGAGTTTGTTCTGACAGCCAGGAAAAGGAATGGGTCGTTTTTCAGGAACGAATACCCGAAAATTCCATTCGCTACAGCGTCACCTTGAAGTATTCACCCTCGGAGGCGGCTCTCTACAGCGCTAACCGTAGTAACATTAAATCAACAGCTTTGCCCGAAGGTGAGCGAACAGACGATTACACGGAACGAATCGACCTGGGGGCAGCGATAGACGGGTATCAGTACTCGTTATTACTGCGAGGTGCATACGAACTTGCTTTGCTCAATTCTGACGAGAGGCAGATTACAAGCCATTTCATAACCTAAGTATTTGTAGATTTTAAACTTGCGCCAGCAAAGGACTTACGTAAACTTGGCCAATGAAAGGAGTTTTTTCTATGGCCAAGGCAAGGTGGAAACTAACACAATC